>Ga0209395_1008432_pt1 | contig 10500 bp, 8 predicted proteins | sample GOMGulsemesocosm_3_FD_184635 | JGI IMG/M metagenome (GOLD analysis project Ga0209395, IMG submission 184635) | Methane-oxidizing microbial communities from mesocosms in the Gulf of Mexico - GOM9D Gulf of Mexico (SPAdes) (version 2) | ecosystem: Environmental > Aquatic > Marine > Cold seeps... | reverse complement strand
GACCTTCGGCATATAAAGTATCAAAGGCAAGAGATGATTTCCCTGAGCCTGAAAGACCAGTAATTACCACAAGTTTATCTCGAGGAATTGTTAAACTAATGTCTTTGAGGTTGTGCGTACGAGCACCCCTGACTTCAATACTTTTCATGCTTTTTAAACTCAAATGGCTATAAAATAGAACCGACTATTATGGCATAGAAATAATGGTATAAAAACTAATGTAGGGCAGAAACAGCAAAATAAACTGTTTATTTTTACAGTGCTTTTGTTTTGGCTATAGGCAGGTATATAAAGGGTGATATGCACTGGTGTTGTGAAATTTAATATTGTTAGCTCAGGTATCTAGAAAGCGTATTTTTATCAACGGTATACCCATGGCTTTTGATTGTTGATAAGAGCATTAGATAGCGGTGACATTATTAGATAATGCCGTAGAGTATTCTCCCTAATAACAATTCAGATCAATCAATACTTCGCTTAAAACGTTCATAATACTAGCTGCACCAAGTATGTATGGGGACTTAGCTATAATACTTAACTTCCTGTTTTCATTGTTGGGATTTTGTTGTGTTACTTTGCATGCTAAACTAGCGGCAATTTTTTTTGCGTTCTTCATTTTATTTTAGGTTTTAGCAACGTTATGAGTGTTTCAGGTTTAAATCGTTTAGAGAAAAAAGCCGCCTTTTCCTTAGCCAGTGTTTTTGGCGTGCGCATGTTAGGCTTATTTATGATCTTACCTGTATTTGCCATCTATGGTGAGCAACTTACAGGTTATAGCCCTATTTGGTTGGGGTTAGCAATTGGCGCTTATGGTTTAACACAAGCGTTATTACAAATTCCTATGGGCATGCTTTCTGATAAATTTGGTAGGAAGCCAGTTATCCTTGCAGGACTTGTAGTGTTTCTTATTGGTAGTATCGTTGCTGCCATGTCAGACACTATTTATGGGGTAGTACTTGGTCGTGCTATTCAAGGTATGGGCGCAATTGCTAGTGCCGTACTTGCGTTAGCTGCAGATTTAAGTCGTGAAGAGCAGCGTCCTAAAGTAATGGCAACCATTGGTATGTTTATTGGTTTATCATTTACCTTTGCTATGATTTTAGGACCTATAGTGGCAGACGGTTTTGGTTTAAGTGGTTTATTTTGGTTTACTGGGATATTAACCATCTTAGCCATGGCATTGATTCAATTTATGGTGCCAAACTCTGTTAATAAAGCACCACGAGGTGATCTTGTTGCCCTACCTGAGCAGATAACTCGCTTAATTCGTCATCCACAATTATCACGATTAAACTGGGGCGTTTTCATTTTACATATGGCATTAACCGCTTGTTTTGTGACTTTGCCTAAGCAGTTTGTGGCCAGCGGCTTAGCTCTAGAAGACCATTGGCAATTATACTTGCCAGCGTTACTGGGCTCCTTCTTCTTAATGGTCCCTTTTATGATTTTTGCCATTAAGAAACAAAAAGAAAACCCAATGTTCAGCGCAGCAATTGCGTTATTAGCTTTAGCATTGTTTTTACTCTGGTTACTACCTGCTGGCTTTTGGAGTTTAGTATTGTCAGTGGTTATATTTTTCACCGCCTTTAATTATTTAGAAGCCACTATGCCTTCTATTTTATCTCGCATAGCACCTGCTGGTGTGAAAGGTAGTGTGATGGGCGTTTATTCTAGCAGTCAGTTTTTAGGCGCTTTTGTCGGTGGTATTGTTGGTGGTTATATTGCCAGTCAGTATGGAGAAAATACTATCTTCTTAGTTATGGCATTAGTAACGGTTATTTGGTTAATTATCAGCTTTGGCATGCAGCCATTGAAAAAATCGAAGAGCTTTAGTTTTGCCACCAATATTACTTGTGAAGAACAAGCAGAAAAAATGGCTGAGCAGTTAATCAATATGCCAGGTGTCATTGAAGCAACCTTAGTACATACCGAAGCCGTTGCTTACTTGAAAGTAGATGAAAAACAGGTTGATTTGTTAGCAGTTAAAGCTTTATTACAAAGCTAGTTTCATCTAGGTTAGCTTAAAGACTAACTTGAACACCTATTCTAAAAAAACTCATCAAGCCGTTTGATGAGTTTTTTTGTACTGAAGCAATCTTGAAAAAGCACGCTAAACTTAAGTTACTCTATTCCTGTGTATATGCGTGGCTATTATGTCTGATCATCATACTTATAAGAAAATTGAAATGGTGGGCTCTTCTAGAACTAGTATTGAAGATGCTATCGAAAATGCTTTGGCTGAATGCCATAAAAGCATTAAAAACATGGATTGGTTTGAAGTTACAGAAACCCGTGGCCATATCGTTAATGATAGTGTTGGTCATTATCAAGTGACATTAAAAATAGGCTTTAAAATAGAGTCGAGTTAGCTCTTAGCTAAAACTATTGGCTTTGTCCTAGCTAACTCGAACAATATAATCTTCAAGTTTATTAGCGCCTAGCATTATCTCAACATCATCATCTTGTTGTTTGCCAATTAATGCTGTGCCCATAGGTGATTGCGGTGTAATCACAGTAATATTTTGTTGCCCTTGCTGACAACGAAAGCCACCGGCGGCGGGGCCAATGAAAAACCAATGGTTAGCTTTACTATCCTCAGCTAGCTGTACTAAAGCGCCTAAAGTAACAAGGCTATTTTCATCGAAATCAACAAGCTGTAATGCTTGATAGGCATCAATAGCTTGTTGAAATTCATTTACTCTTTTGGATTGTCCTTCAGCTAAGTAACTCGCCTCTATCGCTAAGGTATCATATTGCGTTTCCGCCACACTTTGGTCATCAACAGCAGCTGCATGTGCTTCATTAGCAGCATCAATAGCTTGTTGAAGTTTTTGTGTTAGCGCAGAGATAACAATATCAATTAACTGTTTTTTATCGAGCATAAATTATTTTTTACCGAAATTTCAAAAGGATAATGTTTGTTATTGCTTGCCAGAGCAGGGCATGACTCAATTATTTTTAGGGAAAGCTTACAAGCAGCTATTATCATAACTTGTGTTTTTATCTAAATGCCAGTAGATTAATGAATCTATATCAACTGGTACGACCAATAGCAGAGCATAATTATGACAACAACTGCCTACCCACATTTATTAGCGCCATTAGACCTTGGCTTTACCCAGCTAGCCAACCGTGTCCTAATGGGGTCCATGCACACAGGCCTTGAAGAGGAGCGTGGTGGCTTTGCAAAATTAGCCGCATTTTATCAAGCGCGAGCAAAAGGTGGTGTTGGTTTAATTGTTACTGGCGGTGTTAGCCCCAATTTTCGTGGCAGAATTGAGCCTTTTGGTAGTGAATTAAGTCATTTTTGGCAAGCAAACAAGCACAAACAAGTCACTGATGCGGTGCATAAATACCCAACCAAAATCTGTTTACAGTTATTGCATACTGGTCGATACGCTTATCATCCTTTCGGTGTGGCACCGAGTAAAATTAAATCACCAATTTCGCCTTTTACACCTAAAGCTATGTCTAACAGGCAGATTAAATCAACCATCAAAGATTATGCTTATGCCACTAAATTAGCGGCAAAAGCGGGTTATGATGGTGTTGAAATTATGGGCTCAGAGGGTTACTTAATAAATCAATTTGCTTGTGTAAGAACCAACAAACGAACAGATGAGTGGGGCGGCAGCATTGAAAATAGAATGCGCTTAGCTATTGAAACAATTAAGGCGGTACGCGCTAGTGTTGGCGAAAAATTCATTATTATCTTTCGGTTATCTATGCTCGATTTAGTTGAAGGCGGCAATACTTGGGATGAAGTTGTTACTATGGCAAAAGCGGTAGAGCAAGCAGGAGCAACTTTGATTAACACTGGTATTGGTTGGCATGAAGCTCGTGTACCTACCATAGTTACCTCAGTGCCAAGAGCCGCGTTTACTTGGGTAACAGAGAGAATGAAGCAAGAAGTTTCTATTCCGCTTATTACTACTAACCGCATTAATACTCCTGATGTTGCAGAAGAAGTATTAGCCTCAGGGCAGGCTGACATGGTGTCTATGGCAAGGCCTTTCCTTGCTGATGCCGAGTTTGTTAATAAAGCTGCTGGTAATAAGGCAGACGAAATAAATACTTGTATTGGTTGTAACCAAGCTTGTTTAGATCATGTTTTCGAACAAAAACGCGCCTCTTGTTTAGTAAACCCAATGGCATGTTATGAAACTGAACTTGTTCTTGAAAAAGCCCCAAAAGCTAAAAAGCTAGCAGTAATTGGCGCTGGCCCTGCGGGCTTAGCCTTTAGTGTTTATGCCACGCAACGTGGTCATCAAGTTGAGCTATTTGATAAAATAGGAGAAATTGGTGGGCAGTTTAATGTAGCCAAACAAGTGCCAGGTAAAGAGGAGTTCTTTGAGACACTACGTTACTTTACTAAACAGCTCAGTTTACATGATGTTAAGGTGCACCTTAACAATGAACAAAGCGCTGAAAAGCTATTGGCAGCAGGGTTTGATGAAGTGATCTTAGCGACAGGTATTAAACCGAGAAAACTTGATATTAACGGTTTAGCAGAAGGCTTTGCTAGTAATAAAGTGCTTACTTATTTACAAGTATTGCGAGATAAGGTTTTTGTAGGAAACAATGTTGCCATTATTGGCGCTGGTGGTATTGGTTTTGATGTTGCCACTTACCTTTCTGAAAAGTCATTAACCAATGAGCCTGACGCATGGCTTAAAAACTGGGGAGTGGATAAGAGTTACCAGCAAAGCGGTGCACTACTTAACAAGCAGGATGTTCCTAAGCACGAGCCGACTAGAAATATCACCTTATTACAGCGTAAAACCACTAAAGTGGGCAAGGGCTTAGGTAAGACATCTGGCTGGGTTCATCGCGCTAACTTGGTCAAACAAGGAGTCAATATGGTTGCTGGCGCAAGTTATAAAGCTGTTACCGATAAAGGCCTAGTTATTGAAGTGGATGGTAAAGAACAGTTACTTGAAGTTGATAATATTATTATTTGCGCAGGGCAAGAGTCTAATCGAGATTTACAACAAGCGTTAGTTGATGGCGGAGTGCCTGTACATCTTATTGGTGGTGCTAATGTTGCCAGTGAGCTTGATGCCAAACGCGCAATACGCCAAGCGGCCGAATTAGCAGTGCAAATTTAGGCGTAAATTGCGTCTATCTACCGAGATATCAGTAGTTAACCGAAGAAAAACGCTATATTTCTTCGGTTTATTATTGATATACTGTCGCGAATTAGTATTTTTTAGATAGAGCACAGTGCAAGAAATAATTGTCGATGGCGGTGATATTGAATTCTTTACCACCCCTAAAGAATATAAGCAGCAGTTGTTATCCCTTATTGAAGGTGCGCGTCGTCGTATTTTCATTACTGCCTTATATTTGCAAGATGATGAGGCAGGTAGAGAAATCCTCCATGCCTTATATCAAGCTAAAGCGAACTTCCCTACGTTAGAGATTAATATCTTTGTCGATTTTAACCGTGGCCAACGTGGTTTAATCGGTGAAAAGGCAAGTCTAGGTAATCGTGCACTGTATTTAAAACTAGCCCAAGACTATTCGCAAACAATCAATATCTATGGTGTTGCTGTTAAGCGCAAAGAAGTCTTTGGTGTTTTACATCTTAAAGGCATGGTCTTTGATGATAAGCTTTTCTACACGGGCGCAAGCATCAATGATATCTATTTACACCAAGGCGAGCGGTATCGTTTAGATAGATATTGTACTATTCAAAGTCCAGTGTTAGCTGATAGCTTTTGTCACTATCTTAATGATACCTTTATTGATTCTGGTCTTGCACCATTGCTTAATCAAGAATCAATACCTGATGCGATAGAGCAAAAGAAAATCCTTGCGGCATTGAAGTTACGCTTGAAGAAATCAGATTATCAGGTTGAGCAACAGCAAAGCCATGTTCAGTCAAAGCTAGTAAGTGAAAAAGCTTTTATCACGCCACTTGTAGGTTTTGGTCGCCGTAAAAATAAGCTTAATCAAACAACACGTCATTTGGTACAAAATGCCAAAAACGATATCGTGCTTTTTACCCCTTATTTCAATCTACCTCATCCTCTTGCCAGAGATGTAGTTAAAGCATTAAAGCGCGATGTTAAAATTACCATTGTTGTTGGTGATAAAACGGCGAATGACTTTTTTATAAGTAAACCAGAAGATTTTAGCACCATAGGTGCCATTCCTTATCTATATGAAATGTTGCTTAAACGCTTTGTTAAGCGTTATCAAAACTTCATCGAGAAAGGCCTTTTGAATATTCACTTGTGGAAAGATAATGGCAATAGCTTTCACCTTAAAGGTTTACGAGTTGATGATCGCTATCATTTGATTACGGGTAGTAACTTGAATCCAAGAGCGTGGGCACTAGATTTAGAAAATGGTCTACTTGTCGATGATGCAAGTCAGCAGTTTTTACAAACAACCGATGATGAGTTATTGGGTATTTTAGTTAATACCACTAAGATAACGCATTTCTCAGATATTGAATCAGTTAGTGATTACCCAGAAAAACCACAAAAATTACTTAAGAAGATACGAGTAGCCCAAATTGACCGGGTATTAAAGCGGTTTTTGTAGCGGCTGTGTTCTATTTCTGTGATTAACTGGTTAAAATGATTTTTTTGCCTGAACCCTAATTTCAAATTTATCTATGTTGGGGTTATCACTTTGTGGAAAGGCAAAATCAATATGTATGATGGGGTGATTGCCTCCCGAGTGAGGGGAGTGCAGTCGTATTCCCAACCCTGCCGAGCCCAACCAACCCTCTTCAATGTTTTTTACTGTCGATTGACCGTAAGTTCGACCCGCATCGACAAAAGCAACACCTGCTAAGTCAAATAGTTTGAAAAGGTTTATCTCTGGGTAGTACCTTATTTCAGAGGTCGCTTTAATACTATTTTCTCCGTGTTGATATTGTAGCGGAAAGCCACGCAAGCCAGTATTACCGCCCATGGTAACCGGCTGGTCAAGGTATTGATTTTTGCTGATAACATTGGCATTGCTCAAATAAAATCCCCAGTTTTTATTTAGTTGATAAAAGTATTCTGCGGTAACTTTCACTAATAGACGGCTATCTCTTTGTTGGTAAATATCATTAGCGAGAGCAAGATCAAATAGCAGTAGGGCTTTGTTGTGGATGCTGAAACCTTTTTTTACTCGCATCTTCCATATTGTCCATGCAGAATCTTTTTTATTACCATTCGCTATCCCTAGACTAGAGCTTAATTGCCAACCATGATTAAAATCCTCAATTTGAGTAATTAAGTGTACATTGGTTAACTTTCTAAAGTCTTTTTCTATGTATTCAAAAGCAAGCCAAGGGTAGAGTAGGTCACGATTTTCAGGTCGAGTTGTTGTTAATGGTGGGCTTGTTAGCTCTCTTGTTTCCTCATTAGACAGCGATGAAAAGGTATCCTTATCCTGTGTTACACCTAAACGATACCGAAGTAATCGATTATCACTATTAAAGTTTAACCAAGCATAATTGGCCTCTTTATAACTTATGTCGTGAGCATAAATACTTTGGTCTTGACCATTTTGAAAAATAGTATCGTTACGAGACTCTTCGTTAAAGCCAAGGCGGTAAGACGTCTTAGTATGGAAGCCCGCAAACACTTTATTTACAAATAAACTATGTTGCTGGCCATCATCATTATCAGCAAATCTGAGTTTCACCTCAGTATTTTGTTTTTGAAAAAGCGGTATGGTTGCTAAAAGCTTGTAACCAGAGCGTTGAGTGTTACGGTATGACTCAATCTCAGTGTCGATGCCCAGCCCGAGTAAATTACGTTCTTTGATACCAAAACTATAAGTATTGATACCACCCTTTCGTCCAAAGCTTATCGTTGGCATTAACGACCAGTTGTCCCAAGTGGTAATCGTTATGTTTTCTACGTTTTCATCACTAGTTACTTTGGCATCCCTTAAAAACCTTCTGTTTCTAAGGTGCCTTTCAAGTTCAGCCATATCGGCAAAATTCTTATTACATTTTTTCAGGAAAAAAGTTGCTTCATTTTCTAGAGTGATAATTTTTGTATCGATATGAATGGCGTTTGCCCATCGGTGTAGAAAAGTTATACCGTCTTCACTCTCATCAAAAATAGTTTTTGGATTGAATATTATATTCGGCTGCGGCTCGTTGCACTCCAATATTGGCAATGTGGAATCAACTTGCGGCTTGTCAGGCGTTGTTTCTATGATAGATTCATGGGGGAGATTTTCGTGCTTGTTCTGCTCTTTTGCATGTGTGGGGAATACATAGCAAAAAGCACTTAATGACGTCACGATAACGAACAGTAAGCTTAGTGGGTTAACAGCAGTTTTTCGACAAAGCGTTATAGCTTCACTTGGTGCTTTTGGCGATATGGCATTCGTTAACTTCGTTTTTATTGTTGTTTTGATATTCGCTTTAAATACAAACAGCATCGCATACCTTGGTTGACAGTTTAACTAAGTAAAATGTGTTAAATCTTACTTAGTTAACTATAGCGCTAACTGAAAGTAATAGTGAAAAAATTTTATTTATTTATCACTTTATTTTGCAGTTTTTAGCTTGTCGATTTGTTTTGTTTTGGCTTTATCAACCAGACCTCTAACTTGTTTTAGTAGTAATTTTGCGTCATAAACTATGCCATCTTTTACCGTGTAGTTAACGCCGCCAGCACGAATAGCTTTGTTGTTTTTGTCTAAGCGAAAGTGCCCTGTTCCATAAAGTACCTTAAAGTTACGCAATGGGTTCTCGCCTAGTATTACTAGGTCTGCTTTTTTACCAACACGAATAGACCCTATTTCATCGCTCATGCCAAGGGCTTCTGCACCATTAATAGTGGCTGACTGAATAACTTCTAGGGCATTAAAGCCTGCTTCTCTCAATAACTCTAATTCACGAATGTAACTGAAGCCGTAAATTTTAAAGATATAACCTGAATCTGAGCCAACCGTTACGCGGCCACCATGGTTTTTATAATCATTAATAAAGCTCATCCATTGCTGGTAGTTTTTCTTCCACGCTATTTCATCGTCCGTAGTCCAATCGAACCAATATGAACCATGAGCATTTCGGTTAGGCTGGAAAAACTCCCATAACGTCGGCAGGGTATATTCTTTATGCCAATCAGCATTCATATCGCGCATTAAATCACGATTTGCTTCATAGATAGTGAATGTTGGATTTAAGGTAAAGTCTAAACTGAGTAACTCATCACGAACACTTAACCACTTTTCACTATTTTTCTTCGCTGCTTGCTGCCATAAACGACCTGCTTCAGCAAATCGGTTCTGCTCATTATTGTAGTTATAATCTGGTGAATAATTTTGAATGTGTTGATGCTCAAATAAAGCTTCAGGTAAGCCATACCAATGCTCCATAGTTGTTAAACCAAGACGAGCAGAATCAAGCACATTCATATTGGTTACATCAAGTTGAGCATGGTGCATCATACTGCCTAAGCCCTGTTTTTTCGCTTCAGTAAGTGCGGCTTCCATTATTTCAGGGGTAGCGCCAAAAAATTTAATACCTTTGGCGCCTTTTTTAGGTAGTGATTTTACCCATTTTGTTGCTTGTTTTGGTGTTGTGATACTTTCATCTAAGCCTAGACCAAAACCAAAGTAGGGGATGATTCTCGGTGCAGCAATGCTATTATTTTCACTACGTTTTACGTGATCCATCACCCAGTTAATGCCGTTAAAACTGCCTGGTTCACGTACTGTGGTAATACCATGCGCTAACCATAGCTTTAATACATATTCTGCTGGAATATTATCGGCACTGCCACCAATATGGCCGTGCATATCAATAAAACCAGGCAGCACATACTGTCCCTCAATATTGATTTCTTTATCTCCTGGTCGTGCTTTAGGTCTACGTGATTGCTTAATTGGTACTCCAGGATTACCGACATTTACAATTTTCACTATGCGGTCATTTTCAATAACAATATCCATAGGACCACGTGCAGGTGCGCCTTCACCATTAATCACAATACCACCACGAAGAATAAGACGTTTATAAGGACCTTCGCCTGTTGTCCGTTCAGGTGCTTTGGCATCCCCCGATGCTAAAGCAGGGGACGTGCTAATTAAGCTAATGGATAAGCTGATTGTGCTACAGACAACAATGTAGCTAAGTAAGGATAAAAATTTATTCATTTATTTATCTCTAATATGTTTGATTTAGTTAGGGGATGTCGATCCTTATAAGATACTATATCTTATAAGTAAAAGTAATATTAGCTTCGTTCGAATAAGTAACCGTGAAACAAAAATAAAGGTCAATTATGTTCAGTGAAAAATTAACGCCACACTTTAGCGATACGGATGCTCTCGGGCATATTAATAACACCAAGCCACCCGTTTGGTTTGAAGGTGGACGAGCACCTATTTTTAAATTTTTTACACCTGATTTAGATCCTAAAAAGTGGCAGCTTATTATTGCTAAAATTGAAGTTTCTTATCATGGTCAGCTTTTTTACGGTCAAGATGTTGAGATAAAAACCTTCATTAGTAGAATTGGTGGCGCTTCTTTTG
>Ga0209395_1008430_pt1 | contig 10501 bp, 7 predicted proteins | sample GOMGulsemesocosm_3_FD_184635 | JGI IMG/M metagenome (GOLD analysis project Ga0209395, IMG submission 184635) | Methane-oxidizing microbial communities from mesocosms in the Gulf of Mexico - GOM9D Gulf of Mexico (SPAdes) (version 2) | ecosystem: Environmental > Aquatic > Marine > Cold seeps... | reverse complement strand
ACGGTGGGTACACCTGCGAGCAAGGCCATGCGTTCATGGTTTTCCAACTCAGCTTTATCAAACACACTGCTCAGCCAACCGCGGCTCGGTAACAGCGCTTCGTCGATGCTCGGTGCAATGCACACCAGCGCCTCGAGGCGGTTGTTGTGGTAACGAGCACCGCGGTAGAGTTGAGCGCCGGCGTCTTCAAATTCCTGCCACTCGTTGTTATTAGTGGAAGCATTACTGGGGGCATCACTGTGGACGTCGTCATTAAAAATAAGTTGCTGCGTCCAGGCCGACCAGTCACTTTGTGGCTGTATGGCGGCCAGCTCGTAGCGGTAATATCCATCACCGAACACCGTCACCTGATATTCCACATTCAGTGTTGGCAACGGCTGGCGCGATAAAATAAACCCGTGCCAGCGGGCCTTAAAGGGGCGGATACGCACCGGCGTGTGTTTGCTTTCTGGTTGGTGCGAGAGGGGGTCGACCACAGGATTGACCAGTGCGCCCATGCGGCCGTTGGTGGCGAACTGCTCGCTCCAGTGCATGGGCACGAAAACATTACCCGGCTTTTGTGAATCGGTGATCATTACCCGCGCGTACATCTGTCCCCAGTGGCTGAGCAGGTGGGCGATCTCGCCCTCGTGCAGCTCAAAGGTGGCGGCGTCCGTCGGGTGTATCTCCACAAACGGTTCGGGTCTGTGCTGGTTCAAACGCGGCGCCAGTGCACTGCGTGTCATAGTGTGCCACTGGTCGCGCAGGCGGCCAGTGTTGAGCACCAGCGGGTGACGTTTATTGGTGGCGTTGCCCGGCGGCCTCCAACTGATGGGGATCAGTTGCGCGCGCTGGTTGGTCGTGTAGAAACTGGCATCTTCGAAGAAGCGCTGCTTGCCTGCTGGGTACGGCTTATTAATGGGCCATTGGGTGGGTTTAAACTGCTCGTACTCTGTCAGCGAAATATTCTGCAGGGCGGAAATATCGAAATCCCGCAAGCGCTGCTGTGGGTTGTTTTCAAAACCTGAGAGAGCGGCGTGTTCGCGGAAAATTTCTACCGGGTGTGAATAATCAAAGGCGTCTTTAAAACCCAGCCGCTGGCCGACCTGAGAGATAATCCACCAGTCGGGTTTGGCTTCGCCGGCGGCGGGCAGCAGCGCACGCTGATGTGATAAACGGCGCTCGGAGTTGGTGACCATGCCGTCTTTTTCACTCCAGCCCTGGGCGGGCAATTTAATGTTGGCGACCTTGAGGGTGTCGCTCTGCGCCACGCAATCGGACACCACCACCAGCTCACAGGCCGCCAGGGCCGCTTTGACCTTGTCGGCATTGGGCATGCTCACCACCGGATTGGTGGCCATGATCCAAATGGCTTTGATACGGCCGTCGGCGACGGCATCAAATAATTCCACAGCGGGCAGTCCGGGCTCGGTGGCTATATTGTCTGTTTGCCAAAACCGCGCCACGCGATCTATATCGCCGGGTACATGGAATTCCATGTGTCCGGCCAACTGGTTGGCGAGTCCGCCGACCTCGCGGCCGCCCATGGCGTTGGGCTGGCCGGTGAGCGACAGTGGGCCGCTGCCCGGCTTGCCGATACGGCCAGTGGCCAGGTGTATATTGAGGATGGCGTTGACCTTGTCGGCGCCGCTGGAGGACTGCTTAACGCCCTGACTGTAAATCGTTAGCTGTTTATCATAATCACGCAGCCAGCCATAAAAGGTGCGCAAGTCATCACTGTCCAGCTGGCAGAGCTCGGCGACCTGGTGGATGTCACCGGCATCAAGCTGGGCTGCTGCAAGCGATTCATTAAAGCCGTCGGTGTGTTGTTCGATAAACGCGCGGTCGATGGCGTCGGCTTGGCCGAGAAAGCTCAAGGCGCCATTGAATAATTTAACATCGCTGCCACTGGCCAGCGGCAGGTGCAGATCGGCGATGTCGCAGCTGGCGGTGCGACGTGGATCGATCACCACGATTTTCATCGCCGGATTTTTCTCTTTGGCGGCGCGTAAACGTTGGAATAAAATCGGGTGGCACCAGGCCATGTTGGAGCCGGTGATGACCACCAGATCGGCCAGTTCTAGGTCTTCGTAACAACTGGCAACCGTATCCGTGCCAAACGCGCGCTTGTGCGCCGACACAGCCGAGGACATGCACAGGCGACTGTTGGTGTCGATGTTGGCGGCGCCGATAAAACCTTTCATAAGCTTGTTGGCGACGTAGTAATCTTCGGTTAACAGTTGGCCGCTGCCATAAAAGGCCACAGCCTGTGGACCGTGTTCATCAATGATTTTTTGAAAGCGCTGGGCCACGCTGTCCAGTGCGCTGTCCCAACTAACGACCTGGTCATCGACGATAGGGTGCAGCAGGCGACTGTCGAGACCGATGGTCTCCCCCAGCGAGGAACCCTTGGAGCAGAGGCGGCCGAAGTTGGCGGGGTGGTTTTTATCGCCCTGCACGTTTATTTCGCGGCTGGCCGAGTTGGCCTCCGCGGTGATGCCGCAGCCGACACCACAGTAGGCGCAGGTGGTGTCGATGGTCTGTGTGTCGGTAGCGATGACGTCGCTCATGGCGTTACTTCTATGTGGGAGGCGCGTTAAGCGGCTTCGGCTATGTTCGTCGCTGCAGGCTTTTTATTGATACCCGCTAAAGGTCTTTCATCTAGAGCCACTAAACGCTCTTGATTCAGTCCAGCTAAAGGCTCTTTATTCAGGGCCGCTAAAGGCTCTTTATTCAGAACCGCTAAAGGCTCTTTGTTAACACCCGCTAAAGGCTCTGCATAAGCCTGGCCGAAAATTAGCAGGCTGCGCATAGGGGTTATGTCGACGGCCTGTTCGATCAGCTCTTGATACCAGGCGCCTTCGCTGGTCTCACCAAAGAGCACGGCGCCTATGACGCGGTTGTTTTTCAGTACCAACTTTTTATACACGCCCTGCTTCAGGTCGCGGAAGAGTAAAAAGTCGCATTCCGCATCGCCTAGGAAGTTGCCCACAGAGAATAGCTTAATGCCCGTTACCTTCAGCTTAGTGGCCGTTGGCTGGGTTTTGTAACCCGCTACTCCTAAACCGCAGATTTGTTTGGCACAGACTTTGGCTTGATCAAACAGTGGCGCGACCAGACCAAAGGTGTCGCCTCGGTGCTGAACGCATTCGCCCACGGCATAAACGCTCGGGTCATAGCTTTGCAGGGTATCGCTGACCACTATGCCGCGCTCGCAATAGAGGCCACTGCGCTCGGCCAATGCGATGTTGGGGCGCACGCCAATGGCCATCACAAACAGGCCACAGGGCAGTTCGCTGCCATCGGCAAAGCGTACAGACTTAATGTGGCCTGAGCCGTTATCAATGAGCGCTTCGGTTTTGGCGGGCATTTTAAAATTAACGCCGCGGCTTTCCAGTTCGGCCTGCAGTAGTTTTCCCGCCTCGACATCCAACTGGCGGTTGAGCAGCACTTCATTGCTGTGGATAACAGTGACTTGCATGCCGCGCTCGGTGAGACCGTTGGCCGCCTCAAGCCCGAGTAGGCCACCGCCGAGTACGATCGCGTGTCGGTGGGTGTCACTGTAACCGAGCATGCGCTCGACATCATCTATGTCGCGAAAGGCCAGTACACCGTCGAGGTCATGGCCGGGCACTGGCAGTATAAAGGGTTTAGAGCCGGTGGCGATCAGCAGGCGATCATAGTCGGCGCTGGTGCCGTCAGCCGCGAGCACTCGACGCTGGGTGCGATTGATTTCAACCACCGCTTTATTTGTACCTGCGTGCAGGGTAATACCGTTGTCTGTGTACCACTGACGATCATTTATCATGATCTCGTTGATGGTCTTCTCGCCACAGAGCACCGGTGACAGCATGATGCGGTTGTAATTGCCGTGGGGTTCAGCGCCGAATACGGTGATGTCGAACTGCTCGGGGTCGGTGGCGAGGATCTCCTCGACGACCTTCATGCCCGCCATACCATTACCTATGACTACCAGACGTTGTTTCATACCTAGCTTCATAACCATTTACCGCTTTACATCAATGGGCCGGTGAACTGACCGGTGCTTTGGGGGAGTCATTGCAAGCGCTGTACCAAGCTTGAGAACAAACGAAGAAACTGTGAATAACCGAGCTTTTAAGCGCACTTGCGCACACCTTTGCTGAAGGCGTGGAGCTTTAGAGGGGCAGCGGTTAGCAAGAAGGTGACGCGGAAGCTATATAACTGGGCGCAGGCACCATTTTGGTGCGTTGCGTTGCGTTGCGTGTGCTAGGGCTTAGGCACAAGTATGTCGACAATGCCCTGAGTCAGGGTGTGTAGAAACAGCTCACGGTTGATGAGCTCTTGTTGGGGCAGGTAGTTGGCCAACCCATGAATCAATAAGCAGCCGACCAGTATGCCGCGGGCCTGCAAGGCTTCTGGGTTATTGTGATCGAGAAAAGGCGCCGCCATACGGTGAATACGCTGTATATCATTGACGTCTTCGCGCGACTTGCGAAAGTTGCGGTAGCGCTCTGAATTCATCAGTTCGCTGTGGATCTTCAGGAACTCGCGCCCGCCATCCTTGTTGTCGAGTTGCGCAGCCATTGGCAGGACCAGTGTGCCGATCAGGTCATAGAGGCTGTAGTCGTCCATGGCCTCAAGTTTATCGAGCATGGCGGTGCGCTCTTCAGCAATGCCCAAGGCGTGTTTGTCTAGCACCGCGTGCAACATGCCGTCCTTATTTTTGAAGTGGTATTGCAGGGCGCTGCGGTTCTTTTGCTCGGCGGCTTTGGTGATGTCCAGCAAACTCGTGGCTTCAACGCCCTTGTCGGCGAACAACTTTTCCGCAGTATTGATAATACGTTTACGGGTGGCGAGAGTATCTTTGCGCACGGTCTTGGGACTCTAAGCTAGAAACAATGGCGCCATTATTCCACGGGCTTGATCTGCTCGCCAGCGCTGCTTTATAGGCGGTTTGTTTTTTGACCAGCTGTTGGCGCTTTTTCGGTTGAATTAATGAAACGCTCGGAATACCCTCGTGGCAATGAACCCGTCCATAATATTCGCTTGTAGGCCTCGATGAATCAACCAACCTCACTACCTGTTTGGGTCGAAGTTGCTCGCGTATTGCTGGCTGAGCACGGCTTTGATGCGGACGAGGTATTTGCAGAGCTCGGCATAGTTGAAAGTGACATGCACAGTGGTGAAGGCGGTCGCTACAGTGTTGCGGCGATCGGCAAGATTTGGCGCAAGCTGGCGGAGCTGACGGGTAACCCCTGTATTGGCATTGCGGCTGCCGAGAGTTATTTTCAGCCAGCTCACTGGCAGGCGTTGGGGTTGTCTCTGCTGTGTAGTAGCAGTCTTTACGAAGCGTATCAACGTCTGGTTCGCTACAGCGCTATATTGTCCGATGTGGCAATCCTATCGGTAAACGAATCTGACGGGTGTGTTGAGGTGGTGGTGAGTTTGCTGGGGGCGCCAGAGCTGGTCGGTGATGAGGCTTTTGATTTTGGTCTCGCGGCCGCGATAAAACTCTTCCGCATGATGTACCCACAGGAGGTGGGATTAGAATTGGTTGAGCTCACACGTCCAGCTGTCAATGAGCAGGCCTATATTGACCTCTTTGGTTGCGATGTTGTCTTTTCTGCTGAGCGTGTGTGTTTCTCGCTCAGCTCTGAGGTCGCCCACCAGCAGCTACCGATGAGTAATGAAGAACTGGCGACGTATCAGGACCGTCTCTCGGAAGACTATAAACGACGTTTTGGTAACAACAGCTTTGCCGCCAAGGTCAAGGATGAAATGTTGCGCCAGTTACCCGGTGGTGAGCCAACCCCGCAGGGCATTGCTGAATCGTTGTGTGTGAGTGTGCGCAACTTGCAGCGTAAGTTGAAGGGCGAGGGAACTACCTTCTCTTTAGTGCTCAGCGAGATTCGTCAAAAGTTTGCGAAAGAGTACCTGGCCCAGCAGTATCGATCCTGCACTGAGATTGCTTACATGTTGGGCTTCTCTGACCCGAGCAATTTTAACCGCGCTTTTCGCCGATGGTTTAATCAAACCCCCACCCAATACCGAGAAAGTTTAGCGGGAAAGTAACCGCATTTCCCTGCGCTCTTCTATCCTATCCTCCAGAGGCTATCCAGCGCATTATTATCAAAACGCTAGGCTGAGCCCTTGAATATCACTCTGTATGTGGCGCTATTAAAGACGGTGATTCGGTTGTGGTCGTGCCATGCTATGCTCGATTAATCCATGGTTAATGGCGCCGCTGGTGAGAGGGTGTAAAAGAGATTAAATTTCAGAGGCAGGGTGGATATATGAAAAATAAAGTGAATAGGGTGCTTTATACGTTAGGGCTGCTCTGCAGTTCTGTGACCTTGGCGGCCGACAAACCCAATATTTTGGCTATCTGGGGCGACGACATTGGGCCTTACAATGTAAGCGCCTATAATCGTGGTGCCATGGGCTACCGGACGCCGAACATCGACCGAATCGCCAACGCCGGTATTTTGTTTACCGATTCTTACGGTGATCAAAGTTGCACCGCCGGACGCTCGAGCTTTATTACCGGGCAGCACCCTATTCGCACCGGGCTCACGAAAGTCGGGATGCCAGGAGCGAAAGAAGGGCTGAATAAGAAAGACCCAACCATTGCCACGCTGCTCAAGCCACTCGGTTACATGACCGGCCAGTTTGGTAAAAACCACTTGGGTGATCAGAACCAGCATCTACCCACGAATCATGGCTTTGATGAGTTTTTTGGTAATCTCTATCACCTGAATGCAGAAGATGAACCCGAGCACGCGGACTACCCTAAAAGCGCAGCCTTTAAAAAACGCTTCGGACCACGCGGAGTTATTCACTCTTACGCGGACGGTCGAGTTGAAGACACTGGCGCTCTCTCTAAAAAACGTATGGAAACGGTTGATGAGGAGTTCCTTGGGGCGGCCTTGACGTTTATGGACAGGGCCCATGCGGCGAAGAAACCTTTTTTTGTTTGGTTTAACTCAACACGGATGCACGTTTGGACTCGCCTGAAACCCGAGTCGAGGGGTGTCACTGGGCAGGGACTCTACGCCGATGGCATGGTAGAACATGACGGTCATGTGGGGCAGTTGCTGGATAAACTCGATGACCTGGGCATCGCCGATAATACGATCGTCATGTATACCACTGATAATGGCGCAGAACTGATGCTCTGGCCTGATGGCGGTTACACCCCCTACCGAGGTGAGAAGAACTCAAACTGGGAGGGTGGTTACCGAGTGCCGATGATAGTGAAGTGGCCAGCTAAAATAAAACCCAATCAAGTATCGAATGAAATAATTTCACTGCAAGACTGGCTGCCAACGTTATTGGCTGCGGTGGGTGATAGTGATATTAAAGCCAATCTTAAAAAAGGTACGGACATTGGCGGAATGGAGTATAAGGTTCATTTAGATGGTTATAACTTTTTGCCGCACTTTCTAGATACGACCAAGGCAGGGCCGCGCGATGAGTTTATTTATGCATCGGATACCGGTGATATTGTGGCTATCCGCGACGGGGATTACAAAATAGTCTTTAAGGAGCAGCGGGCTGTCGGTTTGGCGACATGGCAAGACCCTTATACGGTTTTGCGGGCTCCGAAGATATTTAACCTGCGCATGGACCCCTTTGAGCGCATGGACCGTGAGTCGGGTGGTTATGAACGCTGGTATGCGGAACATATGTTTTTGATGGGGCCAGCAATGATGAGAGTGGGGCAATTCAAGCAGACGTTTAAGGAATTTCCCCAGCGACAAAAGCCAGGAAGCTTTGTGCCCTAGGCTCGATGGTATTATTCGTGTCAGTATTGATGGTTGTCCTTAATCGGGTGGCCATTTTTATTCGTGGTTTGGTTATCTCGATAAAGGTGATCCGAATAGGCCGTTACGAATTCTGAGGCCAGAGCCTGAGGGTTTCAAGCGCGATGGCGCCACTAGAGCACATTGGTTTTGGCGTGCCTTTTAAGTGCGTTGGTCTGAATGGCGATGGTCAGCGCAGCGTATTTTTGAGATAGTGCCCTCTTTAGCCGTAAGAATGAGATGTTATGAGTCGTCAGCGTTGGGGTGACAATTCGCGAGTCAGCGATCAGGCTTCGGGCCGTCATTTGATTTTGTTGGCGGCTAAGCACTGCTTTGCCGAAGCCAGTATCGAGTCGACCAGTATTGATCAAGTGGCCCAGCAGGCAGGGGTATCACGCCGCACTGTATACCGATATTTTGCCAACAAACCCGCACTGGTACTGGCGGTGGTGGAAGATCAAGCCGAAGCCTTCTTCACCGAGATGCACGCCTCGGCGGCCGAGCTAGGTGCAACGGACTTTCCTACACGTTTGAAGCACTGTGTGCTCTACGCGATTGACCGCGGCCCGCAGGTGAATGATTTCCAGCTGGTGCTGGGTAAAAAGAACGCCGCCTCTACGGTGGCTTTCTACCTAAAGTCGGAGCGTTTAAAACAACATTGGCACGAGCTGCTGGAGCAGCCATTTATTGAGGCCCAACAGACTGGGCAGTTGGACGCCAGCCTTAACTTTGACGATCTTGTAATCTGGATGGGGCGCATGACCTTGTCGTTTATTCAATTCCCAGAAGACATTACGCTGGTCGAACGCCTGCTGGACCAATACCTGCTGCGTGGTTTAACCGGCTAACGATTAATCAACCATCAGCGGCGAGCTAGTAGCCTGCTCACTAAATGTCCCGCTCGCCGTCGTCATCTACTGAACTCTGCAACCTCATCTATTCCCTATCGGGTCCTATGTTTATGGGGCACAGTGTGGCGGGAATCGACCCAGAGCCGCCAGTCGGTAAGCTGCGTAGGTAAGCTCGCCATTCATCCAAAGCAGACACTCGGCAGTCCTAGTGAGTTAGGTCAATGATCGTTCTATAGGCGTTTGGTTTGCCACTCCGTTTGGGTTTATTCAGTTGAGTTCAGACCAGTGGAAGGCGCGTCACGAATGATAACCGTGAGCTTGAGCAGTGGAATTCCAATATCAGCGGGTCCATTGAACAAGGGATTTCTAAGATCACGTGGTCCATTGAACAAGAGATTTCCAAGATCACGTGGCCCATTGAACAAGAGATTTCCAAGATCACGTGGTCCATTGAACAAGGAAATGCCAAGATCAGAAGAAGGGGGTCCATTGAACAATAGGATTTTCAAGATCAGCGGAAGGCGCGCCGCAGTGGGTAGAAACAAGAGTTTGAGCAGGAAGAAAGTGTCGTAACCCTTTGAATTTATTGATAGGCATATTAAGATCAAGGGAAAGGGACGATCAGACTGCGCAGGATGCGTGGCTCACTATTTCTAGAGAGCTTTCTAATGACGCTGTTTATCTTCCGTAATAACAATGCCTTACGCTCAAGTCATCTTTAGCACCCCGAAATAAGGGGGCCAAAGTGATATATAGCCGTTGGCATATTAACTAGCTGTTAAATGGCAAGGCTACCTTTACGAGTAAGTTGAGAAGTATAAATGAGCAAGAATACAATTGAATATTGGAATGTTTTAGCATCATCAAATGCCGAAAGCTGGCAAGCCATTGAAGATACCGATGGGATGCTTGAACAATTAACATTAGCCATGGATGAAAAAACTGGTGATTACACTCGGTTAACTCGATTTAAAACTGGTGCAAATACTAAAGAATTTGGTGGCAAGTCGCATGACTATCCAGAAGAGATTTATATCATTTCTGGACGTTTATACGACGAAGCATTTGATATGTGGTTAGAGGCAGGACATTTTGCAAGTCGACCACCAGGAGAGGTGCATGGCCCTTTTATATGTGATGAGGAGTGCTTGGTATTAGAAATATCTTATCCAAGCCAGTCAGTAAATGCCACTTAACAAGTGCAAGCAATCGGACACTTTAGTCTTGTCGCGGTTTTTGCAAAAACAAAAAGCCAGCAAAAACAGCACCAATCCAAAGTGCCGTTGTTGCAGGCGTTATGTGTGAAAAATATGATCCAAGTAGAAGTTGGTACAATTACATTATCAGCTGTCGCATTAATGCTTCTTAGTGCATTTCTTGGTTATGCCTTTGCTTTACGAAGAGTGAAGTTCCAAGCCAAGCACAATGCAGCTATAGAATTCAAACAAGCTATTAAGCCCGCATTAGACAAACTTAAGCGTGGCGAAAATCAATTTAAAACAATCCAAGACTCTTGTGAAATCCATTTTCAAGCCGCAACCACCTTCTCTGCACACTTAAAAGGCAATGAACTGGAATTCTTTGAAACTGCATTAAACAATTACAGGCATTGGCAAGATACTGTTTATGGTCGTACTACTACTGAAATAATGTACGATACTGAAGACCCTGAATACTTAGAAGAAAAATCTAGAAGCCCAATCGAACTACTCAAAGAATTATTGAAATATGCAAACACATAACAAGGCAATTAAAAATCGCCCACAAAAAGCGTGGGCTGGACTCGCTAACGCTCGCCTTTTATTGCGGCGTTATAGAGGTTATGAATTTGTCTGCACCTAATTACAATTGGACGTGTAATGCTTGTGGAGCATCAGTTGAAGCTGG
>Ga0209395_1008428_pt1 | contig 10503 bp, 7 predicted proteins | sample GOMGulsemesocosm_3_FD_184635 | JGI IMG/M metagenome (GOLD analysis project Ga0209395, IMG submission 184635) | Methane-oxidizing microbial communities from mesocosms in the Gulf of Mexico - GOM9D Gulf of Mexico (SPAdes) (version 2) | ecosystem: Environmental > Aquatic > Marine > Cold seeps... | reverse complement strand
TTTAGGAAATGAAGAGGGCATATCTAATGCAAAAACCCATTCTTTATCTTGTGGCTCCATCATTAAGGTATATTGATATTGATATCCTTTATAATCTACTTTACTGACAAGCTCATTCCTTTTTGAAACCTTTCCTTCTGTCCATCGCTTACCATCAGTATATGAATAAACTGGCCCTCTCCAATAAAGCTTGTTTTGTGAAGGGGGCTCATCCTTAAATTTAGCCCTAAAAACTAACTCATCAGATAAACCTAGCTGACTAATTGCTCCTGGTTCTAAACTATCACTCAAGCCTGTTTTGGCAGAATTTTGTTGATTAAATAACATCCACCGAGGTGCTTCAATCCTTGGGAATAAAACAAACAAAACAATACTTAATGGTAAGGCTTGAAAAACAATAATTACTGCTGTTTTTAACGCCGCTAATGTTGCAGGTCTTTGGCTATTAATTAATACCAAGGTTGCCAATAGTACACAGGTGACAAACAAAATATAAACAGCCATTAATATACTTTGCTGATATAAGAACTGTGATGTTGCTACGATAAATGCCAGATAATTAACTAGATAAATATCTCTTGTTTGATTAATCTCAAGTAACTTAAGACCTAATGCAATAACAAATAAACTTGTACCTGCATCACGGCCTAAAAAAGTATGATGTTGTTGATAGAGTAAAGAAACTGCCGCGACCATCAAAATAAAAAGTAGCAATTTATTGGGTAATAAATTCACTTTCCAAATACAGATAAACCGCCAAACTAATAAGACATTGAAAACAACAAAGATAGCTATGGGAATATGATTTATATGCGGTAGGGTGATTAAACCAATTGAAACCAATAAAAAAACAAGTACTTTTTGATTAATACTTAATTCCATCACTCAACAATCTCAATTTAAACAGAAGCACCTAAAAATAATATAAATTACCCAATACAAACTATATTAACCTCCTCATCCTAACCTTCTCCAGCAGGAGAAGGAATATTTTGGGATTACACCTTTGGAAACACAAGATCAAAAGAGCAAGGCTTATGGATTCCATAGCCTTGAGCATAATTAACCCCAATTTCTGTCAAAATCCCCATAATCTCATCATTTTCGACAAATTCGGCAATAGTTTCTAAACTCATCACTTGTCCAATCTGGTTGATTGATTCAACAAAAGCTTTATCAATCTCATCAACAGCAATATCTTTAACAAACAAGCCATCTATCTTTAAATAATCAACAGGCAATTCTTTTAAATAAGCAAAAGAAGATAATCCACTACCGAAGTCATCTAAAGCAACCTTACACCCTTTGGATCGTAAACTCGATAGAAAGTTAGTTGCCTGTTTTAAATTAGCAATAGCAGCCGTTTCAGTGACCTCAAAACAAAAGTTTTTAGCAGGAAACCCAGACTCATCAAGTAAACAACTTATCCTATCAAGCAGGTCTATATTTGCCATTGATGTACCCGATAAATTAATTGAAAGTATCAAGTTCTCTGGATATTTATTTACTTCTCTAAGGCCCTCTAACTTTTCAAATACCTTTTCAACAACCCAAGTATCTACACTACCAATCAAGTTAAACCTTTCTGCAGCGGGTAAAAAAGCACCAGGAGGGACAGTTTCACCATACTCATCTATCATCCGTAATAACACTTCATAATGATCAGAGTCACTATCCTTACATTCCACACACTGTATCCGTTGTAAAAACAGTTCAAAACAATCATTATCCAACGCAGCCTGCAACCGTGAAACCCATTGCATTTCCTTCTGATGCATTGAAGATGCTGATGCATTGATTTCATGAAAACAAACTCTATTACGGCCACTTTCTTTTGCTACATAGCAAGCAGCATCAGCCGCACTTAACACTTCTGAAGCTTTTGCTTCTTCGCCTGTTATTTCTGCAATACCGATACTAACACCGATCTTAAAGGATCTTGCTTGCCAGCCAAAACGAAAACCTTCAACCGCTTGTCTTAGATTATTTGCTACCGCAAGTGCATTTTCTGCATCACAACTCTCTAATAGAACACCAAACTCATCACCCCCTAGACGAGCTAATACATCAGATTTACGTAATTTATTATCTAAAATTGCTGTAATTTGCTTGAGTAATTCATCACCTGCATCATGTCCACAGGTGTCATTAACAACCTTAAATTGGTCCAAATCTAAGTACAGTAAATGATGTTTCAAATTGTCCGACTTGGCTTTATTCAACAAGGTATGCATATCCAATTCAAACTGTCGACGATTAGCTAACCCTGTCAAAGGGTCATGTAATGCCTGCCAGTTTAATTCTTCAGCTAAAGCTCGCGATTGAGTAACATCTCTAAATACTACGACTGTTCCAAGCATCACCCCATCATCATTAATAATAGGTGAAACAGAGTCATGAACTGAAAATCGCTTAGATTTACCTACCAGAATATGTTCTTTTTCATTAATAATGATATTTTTTGATTGTAAACATTCATCAACTGGACATGAAATGATGTTGTAATTCTGCTCATTAATTAATTTAAAATAATCACATACTCTTTTATTTTGAACATCTTCTTCTCTTACCCCAATGAGAAATTCAGCCACTGGGTTCATCGATAAAATTAACCCTTGCTCATCTGTTGTGATAACAGCATCGATAATTGAATTTAAGGTAACTTGAGCTCGTTCTTTTTCATCAGCTAATTTTGCTGTAATAGCTTTGGTTCGTTTTGCTTGTTCAAGTAACTGTCTTTCACGATTAAAACTGGCACTTATATCCATAATTTGAATTAAACAATAGCGTTGCTTATCATCCAAAATAATTGGTTTTATTGTGATCTGTTGCTGTAAAGGTTGCCCAGCTATATTTTTTAGGGGAAAGGGTTTTCGATTTAATGTATGAGAAACAACTGAGGACATTCCATTTTTAAGTGCTGAAACAACACCTCGTTCAATACTACTTTTTTCTAGAATGGGAAATACTTTAGTGAGGCTTTTACCTTTAATCTCTTTTAATTCAATTCCACTGTATTTAATAAACCAAGGATTGCAATCTACAACACTAAATTCAGAGTCAATTATAACCAGACCACTTTCACTTTCTGAAAATATATGTTGAAAAATAAATGGCGATTCAATCAACTCTTCAGCAGACATATTAAAACCTATTCACCTAAAAACTCTTGAATATTTTGTTTTAATTGTATGACCTCATCAACATCCATTAAAAAAGTAACATAGCCTTGAATATTCTTTTTATCTACGGCAAAATCCATATTTAATAATAATACAATAGCCTCGGTTTGGTTATTACCATCATCAGTAAGCACTTGGTTTATTGAGCCTTGAACAAATTCAGGAATTTCTCCCCGCATTTCCTTGCCAAACATATCAGCCATACTACAAAGACAGGAATTTAAAATAACATTGCCTATTTCCGTCATTGCCTCCTGCTCCATTTCGGTCAAATCTTCCAGCGTCATATCATCTTGCTGTAAAACGGCTCTGACTAATTGAAGACTTTGTTCTTCTGGGAATAACAGCATAGCATCCCCCCCAAAAGCTCCCTGAAAGTGTTGATGAACACCACTAACATCTGTTTTAGCTTTTCCGCTAATATGATCAGCAGCAACTAAGCGAGTGACAAACTCCACACCAGGAACACTTAATTTAACTTCATCATCAATCATTTCACTTAAAGATGCTGCAGCACTTCCCATGCCTACATTTAAAACTTCAGCAACAGCATCTACATAAAAGTCATCTAGTATCTTTTTTTCATCCGACATACTTTAAAACCTTGGCTTCAGTAATAGGCTTAGGAATAAAATCGATCTTAAGTTCTACAGCTAAGTTTTTAATTGCTTCTTGAATATTTGCTGTAAGAAAAGCTATTCTTGCATTTGGAAATAATGGTCTTAAAACTTCAGCAGCTTCTCCACCATTCATTACTGGCATATTAAAATCTAAAAGAATAATATCAAACTCTGCATCTTTGGCTATATCTACTGCTTGTTGGCCATCTGCTGCTTCAGTAATTTCCCAATCAGGGTGAGCAGATGTAATTATTTTCTTTAGCATCATTCTAGACATCTTACTATCATCAACAACAAGACATTTCATTTACAGTTTCCTTAAATACTTTAAATCTAATTTGTATATTAAAGTTAGCATAAGTTTTTAGTTATTCAACTATTTTCCAAAAAATAATTATAGTAAAAACAACACTATCTTTAAGCTATTTCAAACGAGTACTAAAATAATTTCTTTAAAATAAGGCAAGAACTTCCATACATTCTTTGTAGTGTCTTAACCCTTGATTTGGTTGGATTTTGATACCCACTAATGCAATCCCATACTTTAAACCAGCCTTTTCGGCATCAATAATCCATCGACTCATTTGGCTCAACCTTTCTTCTTTATTATGTCCTGGTGTTTGGTCATAATTTAACCATAATTCAGATGACTTATCACTACTATATTCTTTACTAAATAGCCCTAGACCTTTTGCAAAAGCTTTCCAATGAATATGTCGGATAGAATCACCTTGCTGGTATTCTTTTGTTCCAAAATAGTCTTCATTTCCTTTTTTACTATGTTGATTTTGTAAGCCTTTTACTGATATATCATCATTATCAGGAAAAGAGATCTCGAGAGTATTTGGTTTAGGGTAAACCAGTGCTTTTGCTGAGAATTTAAGTGGAGACCAAGCACGAAATAAACCAAAAGGGTAGGTGCTTGATAGCGTAACAGTTTCCATATTATGCCATCCCCTTTTATGGGCTGTAGAGTAAAGCACAATACGTTTTTTTTCCTGAGGTTTTAAACAGAAATCAACAGCTAAATCTAATGTTGCTTTTAAATTAAAACGTTCAATATTACTTGGGTTATCAACAACTACCTCAAAACCTACCGCTTCACCTGCAAAAACTGATGGACTATGGCTTTGCTTTATCACCAAACCAGCCAATGCTTTAAAACTATGTAAGATAGTAATAAAAAATATACTCGCTAATAAAAATGCTAACAAGTAAGCTAAATTATTGTTATAAACAAAAGCTATTAACAATAATAAAATGATTAAAAAAACAAAGCCTAAACCTCTTATAGTCGGTAAGATAAATACACGTCGATGATTAAGTTTTATACTTTTTAGCGTTGCTTTTTCACCAAAAACAAACCGACTTAACTTAAAGCGTTGTTTTAAACTTAATCGATCCGAAACCTGCTTCATGCATTCTCCCCTGCCGATAAGAATAATTCTACTTTTTTAGAAACCTGTGGTTTGTATAGAATCATGAAAGATAATTATCAAACTTTAATCTCTATTTTATTTTCAACGAATGCTCTGATTCAGAAATATTTAGTTAGCGATTAACACTTTTTCCTCTTTCTTCTTCATTTAAAGATAAAGCTCCCTTAATAGAACTTGTAATAAAAACACGCTCATTTTTAACTAAAATATCTAAGTTATGCTTTATCTGTGAACATTCTGCAGATGTGATATTTTTAGCTCCCTTTATTCCCACCCACGCATTACGTCCATTTTCTTTTACTGCATAAGCCCCTCGATCAGCAATGCCAGCTACTTGCTCCCAAGTTATTTCATTAGGTGTCAATACTGAAAAAGGATAAAGAGCAAACCCAATAGAGCCCGATAAACGACCAATATTACCGCCCCCTAATTGGTATTGATGATCAACTAAACCTTTTCTTATACGTTCAGCTAACTTTTCAACTGACTTACCTGCTGTACCGCTACCTATAATCATAAACTCATCACCACCCCAGCGAATAATAGTATCAGACTTACGGCAGCACCTTTTTAGAATACCTGTTACCTGAATTAAAGCTTCATCTCCAGCATGATGTCCATAGGTATCATTAATTAATTTAAAACCATCTAAATCAATCATCATAAAACTCAGACTAGGAGTGATATCAAACGTAGTCACATCGATATTACTATCTATTTCTATTTCATGAGTACGACGAAGAACTTGAGCAACTTCAGTTTCAATAAACTCATCCAAATATCTACGGTTTTTCAAGCCAGTAAGAGAGTCTGTCCAACTTGCCTCTTTAAGCAATAAGTTTGCATCATTTAAGTCTTCATTTTTTTCAGCCAGCGCATTCGTCCGAAGAGCAACCTGACATTCTAATTCAATTCTCTGCTTCTTTTCTATTTCAAGTTTTTTCTTTTGAGTTCTAATATATAAAAAGATAATCGCTAATATTGATAGTGCGTAAACTACATAGGCTGTTATGGTTTGCCAAGGTGGAGGAATAACACGTAACTTCATTCGTACGCCCTCCTCATTCCACACCCCATCATTATTAGCAGCTTTCACTCGAAAAGTATAATCTCCAGCAGGTAGACTAGTATAAGTTGTTCGGTTAAAACGCATGGGGATACTCCACTCTTTATCAAAACCTTCCAACATATAACTAAACAAATTTTTATCAGGTGAGGCATAATCAAGTGCAGAGAACTTAAATGTGATTAAATCTTCCTGATAACCCAATTCAATAGGGCTAGTATCAGGTAGTATACTGTTTCTTGAATCAAGTGCTCCTAACCGGGTATTAGCTAATACTGATACATCTGGCTTATGATAATTAAATTTTAATTGTTTTGGTTTAAATGAAACAAGGCCACTAGTACCACCAAAAAATAATTCTCCAGAATGACTTTTTAAGCGTACAGCTGAATTAAATTCATTACCTTTGAGTCCATTGCTTTGATCAAAAAACCGCCCTGTATTTTTATTAGGATCAAACTGAACTAGGCCTTTATTACTACTCAACCAAAGCAACCCAGTATCATCAATTCTAATACTCTGTACTGTATCACTTCGTAAAATATCACCCTTACGAAACTTATTAAATACTGTTCTGCCAGCAATTCTATCTGCTTGTAACCATTGATTTAAACCTCCACCACCTGTAGCTATCCATAAGGTTTTATCTGCACCTTCAATAATATCAATAACTGTATTACTTGATAATGAATAAGTATCTTCTGAATTATGAATATACCGAATAAAAGAACTATCACTCTCAACTAATTTATTAAGACCGCCATCTTCTGTTCCAACCCATAAAAACCCAGAGCTATCTCTATATATCGATATCACTCTATCACTACTCAGGGATTTATCATTTTTAAGATCATTTTTAAATACCGTGAATATTCCTTTGTGCTGGTCAAATTTATTCAGTCCACCACCATAAGTCCCTACCCAAATAGTTCCATCAGAATCCCCTGTAATAGTCGAAATAGTATTATCACTTATAGAATTAGGATCATCAGGATCATGCCGAAATTGCTGAATAACTCCTGAAACAGGATCCAATTTATTTAACCCACCATTACGAGTACCAACCCAAATAGACTGCTGTTTATCAATATAAATAGCCATTATTCGGTTATCATTGAAAATATTATTGTTAGAGGAGTCATCTCCAAGGACTACCACAGCTCCTGATATAGGATCAATTTTATTAATACCACCTCCATATGTACCAACCCAAACCATCCCTTTATTATCTTCTGTTACTGCTGTTACAATATTGCTACTAAGCTTAACGGCTGTACTAGTTTGTTGATAGTAAGTGAACATATCACTGACATAATTCCATTTATTTACACCATTAAATGTCCCTACCCATAAGACTCCACCTCTATCCTGGAATATTGCACTAATTCTATTATCACTTATTGAATCAATATTCTGCGGGGCATTCTGATAATGATTGAATTTTTTTAAACTAGGTATCCACTCATTTAATCCATCATCAGTTGCTACCCATAAAGTCCCCTCTCTATCTTGAAAGATATTCCGTATTCGGTTATTACTTATACTCGATTTATCTGCTGTATTATGTGGATAGTGGGTAAATGAATTATCCAACCTATTTAGAATATCTAACCCAGCATCATATGTCCCTATCCATAAATTTCCATTGTTATCTTCATATATAGCTCGGATTTTATTACTACTAATACTACTTGGATCCGCAGGGTCATGAATAAAATTAGTAAATGTTCCTAATTCACTATCCCACTTAGAAAGTCCTCCTCCATTAGTTCCTATCCATAAATTTCCTGAAATATCTTCAAATAGACTTAAAATTGAATTATTAGCTAAACTATTTTTTTTATCTGGGTCATGCTGATAATGAATAAACTCTTCCGTTTCTGGATTAAAAACATCCAATCCATTATCAGTACCAATCCATAATTGATCGTTTCTATCTTGTAAAATAACCCGAACCCTATTATTAACTAAGCTATTAATATCGTTTTCATCGTTCTTATAATGCTTAAAAGTTCCTTTCTCACGATTAAATAAATTCAGTCCTCCACCATAAGTTCCGACCCATAAATCCCCGGAACTATCGACCAAAAGAGTCCAAACCCAATCACTCGAAAGAGAACCTGATTGTTCAAAATCATGTTCATATACAACCATCTCATGACCATCGTAACGAATAATTCCTTCTTGGGTTCCAAACCAAATATAGCCTTGTGTATCCTGTACTATTGAATTAACAGCTCCCTGAGTTAATCCATCCTTAACTCCTATTCTAGAAAATAAGATATTTCGTACTTTAGCTTTTGATTCAGCACTATTTATTTCAGATAAAATATTTGCCGAGACTTTAAATCCAAAAGAAAATAAGAAACTGCCAAATAGTAAAATGAAGAATACTTTTTTTATATTTTTAAGCAACATAAAGGTGGGGGCTACGTGGTAAATTTTATTTACCTGTTTTTTTATTATTGTAGTCTAAGTGTAAGATAGAAATATCTCTAGAGTAACTTCTATCAACGATTCCACACATTTAAACTATATTTCTTAATCACGCAAAATTTACACCTTATATTTAATCACAAATATAACCCTTACAGTTAATAGACCAATACAGTGTAATATACTGAATAGTATACCCTATTAATTTTTCTTTCAATAAAAAGAGCCTTCTCCAATATGAAATGAGCCTGAAATGACTCCCGCATTCCAATATAGAATGAGTCTAACCTGACAAAACCAGTCAATCTGTTCATGATGAAGGAATGAAAGCTATCATGAATCTTAAAAATTTAACAAACACTGAAGAATTACAATCCTTATTAGAAGGTTCACAATCAGTTGCATTTAGCGTCCCTGGTAACAAAACAGCACGTTATACCTTTATCCAATCGACATTAAAGCAGTTTCACTACAGAGCGCTAAATAAAAGGCAAAAAGGCATAGTCATACGATTCTTGCTACAGGTAACACAGTATTCACGCCAGCAGCTGACACGTCTGATTAATCAATATCTGAAAGCGGGTGTCATTCAGCAACGAGTACCTCATAAGCCGCCTGGTTTTAAACAAAAATATACGGCGTCGGATATCGCGTTACTAGCAGAAATGGATGAACGCCACAATAAGCCTAGCGGTGCGGTTATTAAAAAACTCTGTGAACGTGCCTATTCAGTCTTTAATGAAACGGAATATAAAAACATTGCCTCTATTTCGGTATCACACCTCTATAATTTGCGCGGTTCCAGTGGCTATCAAAAACAACGAAGAACCTTTGAGAAAACCCAGTCTCGGAAAATTGCTATTGGTGAAAGGCGCAAACCTCACGCAGAAGGAAAACCGGGCTATATTCGAGTGGATACCGTTCATCAAGGCGATCAGGATGGTATAAAAGGCGTTTATCATATTAATGCTGTTGATGAAGTGACTCAGTATGAAGCTGTCTTGTCTTGCAGTCGGATTAGCGAGCAATTTTTAATTCCTATTTGACAGAAATGATTGAAATGTTTCCCTTCAACATCAATGGTTTTCATGCGGATAATGGGATCGGAATATATCAACCATCAAGTGGCGAAATTGCTTAATAAGCTTCACATTGAATTAACAAAGTCTCGATCAAGACACAGTAATGACAATGCACTGGCAGAAAGTAAAAATGCCTCAGTGGTCCGAAAAACCTTTGGTTATAGCCATATAGAACAGCATTGGGCTGATGAACTTAATGTCTTTAATCGAGAGCATTTAAATCCTTTTCTTAACTACCACCGTCCTTGCTATTTCCCCACTATCGTCATTGATGATAAGGGTAAAGAAAGGAAAAAATATCACTATAATAAAATGATGACACCCTATGAAAAGCTGAAATCACGGGATAATGCTAAGGATTATTTAAAAGAGTCACTCTCTTTTGAACAATTAGATAAAGAAGCTTATAAAATAAGTGATAATAAAGCCGCAGATAAAATGAACCTTGCTAAAAAGCAATTATTTAAACAAATATTTGAACAGAAAAAAGTCTGATTTTTAGGGGTGGACTAAAAGAGCTGTTCAGACTCATTTGTTAATTGGAAAATACTATTCGGACATTCAAAAATTCAATTCTTCAGTTTCCTAACTTCCCCTTTTCAGAGATATTAAATTCTGCTGTTTTGCTACAAATTATTGAAGGTTCGACTCATCGCAGAAATAGACTTTTTACACCCT
>Ga0209395_1008422_pt1 | contig 10511 bp, 10 predicted proteins | sample GOMGulsemesocosm_3_FD_184635 | JGI IMG/M metagenome (GOLD analysis project Ga0209395, IMG submission 184635) | Methane-oxidizing microbial communities from mesocosms in the Gulf of Mexico - GOM9D Gulf of Mexico (SPAdes) (version 2) | ecosystem: Environmental > Aquatic > Marine > Cold seeps... | reverse complement strand
AATGGGCTGACTGTGATGGAAGGCGCGCGCGACAACAACATTCCGGGCATTGAGGCCGACTGTGGCGGCGCCTGCGCCTGTTCGACTTGCCACGTCTATATAGACGCGGCCTGGGTCGAGAAGGTCCCAGCCAAAGACGACATGGAAGAGGATATGCTGGACTTTGCCTATGAGCCCGATCCGGCCCGCTCGCGGCTGACCTGCCAGATCAAGGTATCGGACGCTCTGGACGGTCTGGTTGTACAGATGCCGGAAAAACAGATCTGATGTTTAATCCGGGTCCTGTGGTGCGGCGTCTGACGCTTCGCCCTTGGCTCGGTTTTACCCGCCGCGCGCGGCAGGTCTTGTGCCTGTGGCTGGGCGCGATGGCGATCTTGCCCGCCAGTATGGCACAGGCCACACCGCCGGATGTGATCGTATCAGCTGATTTTGTCGAGCCCACCACCCGCTATGATCACGCCATCCTGGGCGATGATGTGGAGTGGGGCGCGCTGCTATTGCAGGTAGATCCCTGCTCGGGCTGCGGCGATGGTCAAACCTATAAGATCATCATTCGGCTACCAGAAAATCACGTCTTCGAAGATCTAGAACCGCGGATCATCGAGGGCGACGATGGTCCAAGCCTGGTGATGGTGGTCGAGAGCAGTCTGACCCAGGGAGCACGGTTGTCGTTATATGACGAGCGTGGGCTCTATGCTGCAACACCGTTTATCGGTCGCGCGCATCGCTGGCTGGCGCCCATCGGTTCGGCGGATCTGGATGGGGATGGCTGGCCCGAGGTGGCCTATATCGACCGACCTCATCTGGCCAAGACCCTGCGGATCTGGAGCCTGCGCGATGGCAAGCTGGATGAAGTGGCCAGTCAGACCGGGTTGACCAACCATCAGATTGGGCAGGACTTTATTACATCGGGTATTCGCGATTGTGGTGAGGGGCCTGAGGTGGTGACAGTGGATGCCAGCTGGTCGCGGATTGTGGCGTCGGCGCTGGTTGAGGGAGAGATCCGCAGCCGGGATGTTGGGCCATTCAAAGGGCGGGCGAGTATGGATCGGGTGTTGGAGTGTCGGTGAGAGGGGAATAGTCTCTGACCAGCTCACAAAATGCTCTGTAAGTTTCTTGGAAAGTATTTTTAATATAGAAATGACGGTCGTAAATGTCTTTGGGTTATTTGAATTTACCACGTACTTCAGTGACCACAGAGTGGGAGAAAGACCATTCGTATGAAACGCGGATGTCTTTTATGTTTTTCGCTGAGTTAAGGCGACATCCCGAAGCAGTCAAAAACGTTCCTTATTGGAGCAGGATCCGCGAATTCTAGATCTGGAAAATAAGTTGATCTCCACTGGATCTGGTGGGGCAATGTTTAGTCTGGATATTCTTGTTGCCTGGTGGCTTTGGCGCGCAAACCAAGAAGGGATTGAAGTTGCGGATAGCGACCTTGAAAATTTTCTCATTAGGGAGGAAACCGAGGTTCTTTCGGTCTTGTGGCTGCACGGAGTAGAAGCACGAGAGACTATACAGATCACGGACGGGATTTCGTTGGTCCCTGTGTCTCAGATGATTGATTGCGGTCACAAAGAAGAAGTCCTCCGCTCTCAAAGCCAAATTGAAACATATCGCAGCCCGGTGACGACTGCAGCCTTAACGTTAACGGGTAAGACCAAAAAAATTTGGAGAAGTGATGCAAGGGATGAGTTTCGAATGTTCCATTCTTTGCATACTCAGCCTCTTCACGACGCTGCGCTTCTCTTAAATTGTTTGAGCGGTGTTTCCTGCGTAGGGGGAGCTCAATCAATGTATTGCCCCCCAAATGTTCCTTTTGGCCCTTTTGGCAGCGGTGGCCGCTCTGGATCTGCTGGTGAAATTCTTCCTCAGAACAGGGCAAGCATTGTGAAAGAGATCCCGCCGATTTTTTGTGACCTATTTTCTGCTTTTAGCTGCCTACAAGGAAAGTGGAAGGATCAAGTCACTCGAGCTTTAGGCCGACTACAGCAAGCGAAATGCCGAAGAAATTTAGAAGACAAAGCCCTAGACCTTGGGATCGCGTTGGAAATGGTCTTACTCTTCTCTGAGCATAAAAATAGAGAGTTTCCGGACCAGTTAAGCAACCACCTTCGCCTTCGGGGAACATGGTTGGTGGACGGTGGGTTTTCAGAACGTAAAAAGAACTTTGGAATTTTGGGGAAAATTTACACACATCGAAGTGAAGTGGCCCACAGCGGGACCTTGCGCGATACAAAGAAAGATCGTCGTGAAACCAAAGAGTTGATTGATTGCCATGTGGAATTGGCAGAGCGCATTATTCAGAAACTCATTTTGAATGGTGGGCCGCCAAATTGGTCGGGTTTGGTTCTTGGTAAGGCTCTTATGACTGAGCCTGAAAGCGGATCCTCCTGACTGTGCCGCGCAGCGGCGCGTGGCCCAACGGGCGGCGGCATCGCCAGATGCCAGCTGACGGGCGGGAGAATTTGGGACTGAGGTAACCCATGGGTTACCGGGGAATGCATTCTGCGGCACCTGACTGAGAAAATGCGGTTCAGGGCAGATAATCACATCCGGCCTTCCAGCCGGTAAAGCCACCGCCCGCCCAAAGGGGCAGGCGGCAACGCTTTTCATTATTTCAACGCGCGCCAGCCGATGTCGCGGCGCATGAACCCGTCGGGCCAATCAATTGAATCCGCCGCCGCATAGGCATTGTCGCGGGCCTGTTGCAGGCTGTCGCCACGGGCGGTAACATTCAGAACCCGGCCACCGGTGGCCAGTACTTTGCCGTCTTGCGCTTTGGTGCCCGCGTGGAATACCATGTTGCTGCTGTCTTCACTCAGCGCATCCAGCCCCTTGATCTCAGTGCCTTTTTCGTATGATCCTGGATAGCCGTTGGCGGCCATGACCACAGTGATGGCGTGATCGTCACCCCAGTTGACCTGCGCGCGGTTCAACCGGCCCTCGGCGGCGGCATGCATCAGGTCCAGCGCCTGTGCGCCCAGACGCATCATCAGCACCTGACATTCGGGATCGCCAAAGCGCACGTTGTATTCCACCAAGCGTGGCAGATCATCCTTGATCATCAGACCGGCATAGAGAATGCCCTGATAGGGTGCGCCACGGCGGGCCATTTCTTCCATGGTGGGTTTGATGATCTCGTCCATTGCCTTGGCTTCGATCTCGGCGCTGAGTACCGGAGCAGGAGAGTAAGCGCCCATACCGCCAGTGTTTGGCCCGGTGTCACCTTCGCCAACCCGCTTGTGGTCTTGCGCTGATCCCATCGGCAACACATTGGTGCCATCGACCAGCACGAACAAGGAAGCCTCTTCGCCCTCCATGAATTCCTCGATCACCACCTCGGCGCCGGCCGATCCAAAGGCACCGCCGAACATATCGTCGATGGCGTCCAACGCGGTGGCTTCATCAAAGGCCATGATCACGCCCTTGCCGGCGGCCAGACCGTCAGCCTTGACCACGATGGGTGCGCCTTGCTGGCGGATATAGGCCTTGGCGGCTTGCGGCTCTGTAAAGTGGCCATAACCAGCGGTGGGGGCGTCGACGGCGGCGCAGACTTCCTTGGTAAAGGCTTTTGACGCTTCCAGTTTGGCGGCGGCCTCGGACGGGCCAAACACCAGCAGACCAGCGTCGCGCAAACGGTCGGATACGCCAGCGGCCAGCGGGGCCTCGGGGCCGACGATGACAAAATCGATGGCGTTTTCTTCGGCGAAGGTTACGACAGAACCGCCATGATTGACGTCCAGATCGGCGCAGGTGGCGATTTGCGCGATGCCCGCATTGCCCGGTGCCACAATCAGTTTGTCACATTTGGGGTTCTGCATCACCGCCCAGGCCAGTGCGTGTTCACGCCCGCCGCCGCCGAGGATAAGGATATTCATGGTGAGTGCTCCGATCTGCTTGGCCTTGCTTGTCGGGCGTTCTATGCTGCGCGAAGCCATAGAACAAGAATAACCTATCCTGCAGGGGGAACCCGCAATTGTCAGACCTGTTTGACGACCCTTCACCGGGTCAGAACACCCCCGAATTCACCGTTTCCGAGCTGTCTGGCGAGGTAAAGCGTACGCTCGAGGGCACCTTCGGTCGCATTCGCGTACGCGGCGAGGTAGGCCGGGTGTTCAAGGCGCGCTCTGGGCATCTGTATTACGATGTCAAAGACGACAAGTCGGTGCTGGCCTGTACCACCTGGAAAGGTCAGGTCTCCAATCTGGCGGTGGTCCCCGAGGAAGGGCTGGAGGTCATCGTCACCGGACGGCTCACTGCCTTTGGGGCGCAGTCGAAATACAACATGAACGTCGAGGAAGTCTCGGTTGCTGGGCAGGGCGCACTTATGGCGCTGCTGGAGAAGCGCAAGAAACAGCTCGAAGCGGAAGGGCTGTTTGCCACCGAACGCAAACAGGCGTTGCCCTATCTGCCCCGTTTCATTGGCGTAGTGACATCGCCCTCGGGCGCGGTGATCCGCGATATCCTGCACCGGCTGCGGGATCGTTTCCCGCGCAAGGTGCTGGTCTGGCCGGTGGCAGTCCAGGGCAAAAATTGCGCCGCCGAGGTGGCCAATGCCATCAATGGCTTCAACGCATTCACCCCCGGAGGCAAGCTGCCGCGTCCTGATCTGATCATCGTTGCCCGGGGTGGCGGTTCGGTCGAGGATCTCTGGGGCTTCAACGAAGAGATCGTTGCCCGCGCTGTTGCTGCCTCGCAGATCCCGCTGATTTCGGCGGTGGGCCACGAAACTGACACCACCTTGATTGACTTTGTTTCAGATCAACGCGCGCCAACCCCGACGGCGGCGGCGGAACTTGCGGTGCCCGTGCGGCTTGAACTGCTGGCCTGGACTGGAGAGCAAGGCGCTCGAATGACCCATGCTGTCGGTCAATCGGTGCAGCAACGCAGACAGCGGCTCAAGGATATTTCGCGGGCCTTGCCCAAACCTGAGCGGCTGCTTGATGATCCTCGCCAAAAACTCGACATCTTGTCAGACAAACTGCCCAATGCGCTGATTCGGGGGGTGCAAACTCGCCGAGTTCTGCTGAGCCAGACCTCGGCGGGGCTGCGACCAAAAACACTAGAAAACCACGTGGCTCGCCGCCGCGGCGAAATGGAAAAAATTGCCGCCAAGCTGTCTCCCGTGCCACTGAAACGCGAAGTGGCCCGGCAAACGGATAAGCTCAAATCTCTCAACCAACGGCTGGAACAGGCCCAATCCATTCGAATTGACAAGCAACGCCAGCACCTGGACAGTATGGGTCGACAGCTTGAAATTCTTAGCTACCGGGCGACACTGGATCGTGGATATGCGGTGGTGCACAGTGGCAAACAACTGATCACCAATACGACAGATGCGAAGAACGCTGCCGCTTTGACCATCGAATTTGCAGATGGAGTGGTCAATCTGGGAAATACAGAAGCCTAATTTGGGCTACTTCAGGTTTCTTTTTGCCGAAATACTCAAATTCCAACACCGGCCTCAAACCCCAACGTCAGGGCCGTAACACAACATATCTTCGTCCAAATCTTCGACTTCATACAGCTCGGTCGCCTGGGGATCGTTCTCGAACTGCGCCACCAGACCACCTGCTTCCAGTGAAAAGCTCCAGCACTGCGGGTCACTGCGATCTTCATAGATGAAACAGATCTGGCCGGTGTCTTCGTACCAGTGCCCGGTTTGGCATCGACCATCCAAGAATGACCACAGCACCCGGCGTCCAGGCAGGTAGCGCTCGACCCCATAGGTGCGCCCGTCAAACCCGTAGAACAGAGTGCGTCCCAAGGTGTAGCGATCAAAGGCCTCCCCTGTCATCGGTTCGCCCGCAGTCAATGAACTGGGTTGCAATAGCGATAACAGCAAAGGAATCGTCGGGAAAAAGCGCATGGCGTAAGTGTGCCAGATTCAGTGCCATCAGGCCATGGGGTCGGATTGTCCTAACAGCGCCAGCCGCCGCGCCATCATTCGTCGCCACAGTGGCGGCACCAGCGCGATTGTCGCCATGACTGGTAAGGAATAGGGCAAAACGGGCATGCCGGGATGCAGCCGCAATTCTGGGTAGCGTCGTGTGGGATGCAGATGGTGGTCGGAATGACGTGGCGCGTTCAGCATCATCGCCGAGGAAAACCAATGCGGAGCGTTCCAGGAATGAACCGGTCCGACCGGCTCCGCCTGGCCTGATGCATCTACTGAGCGGACCAGTCCGTAATGCTGCACGTAATCGGCCAGAAAGATCTGCGACTGGGCAAAACCTGCGATTAGCACATAGGCAAAGACGGCCTCCAGCCCGACGCTGATCCAGATCAGCGACAGTGCCACAACTGCACCGCCAAAATATCCCAAGTAGGGGTGGGTCCAAGCGACGGGTGATGGCGATTTTCGGGATCGCACCACGTTGTCGGCCTGCAGCCCGGCCCAAAATGAACCCATCCAGGCCCGCAGAAAATAGCGATAGAACCCCTCACCTCTACGCGCAGTGTTGGGATCCTGCGCTGTGGCCACCTTGACATGGTGCACCCGCAGATGAGCGGAAACGTGGTGGCCAATCAGCAAAGAGGTATAGACTACCGCTCCCAATCGCCGCATCCACCGGTTGGGGTGGTGAATCATCTCATGCGCATTGGGATGTGACACTTGTCCCATGAACAGGCCCATTGCCAGTCCCATCGGCAGCGCTTCTCCCCAGGACATGTAGGCAATGGCGTGCAGCCCCGCCAGCAACAGTGCCAGATGTCCCACTGCCAACACCCCCGAGAGCAGATCGGCGCCAGGCCCAGCTGTGCTTGTCTGCAATTGGCGCGTAATTTGATCTAGCAGGGCCACCAGAGCGCTCACGTACAGTAACGCCAGTAGCGGCCATAATCCGCCCCAAAGGCAGGCAGCCCCCAGTAAGACCAGTGGCGACAGGCTGGCGATAGCAAACCAGATCAAGGCAATTTTCTCCTAGCTAACAGTATTTTCGCAGGGTTACCTTTGACCCAAGCCGGGGCGCGGGGCAAGCTGCGGGCATTCAACAGGAGAACGCCCTTGGCCCTTGAACACATCCCTTTGATAGCGGCGGCACTCTGTGCCTTGTCTTATCTATGGCAAACGGGGCGGCCTCAGGGATCTCTGCGCAGCACGGTCAAAACTGCGGCAGTGGCTTTGCTGGCGCTGGGCGCCGGATTGTCAGGGGCACCGCTGTTGCTGATACTGGCTCTTGCCGCCTGCGCGGCAGGGGATTTCTGCCTGTCGCGCGATGGGGAGAGGTTTTTCATGGCAGGTGTCGGCGCTTTTGCGCTGGGGCACTTGGGCTATATCGTGCTGTTTTTAAGCCACCCAGACAGCGCGCCAATGCGGTTGCTGCAAATGCCGCACTTGATACTGGCGCTAGCTTTGGTCGGTTTCGGTATTGTCATGTCCAAAGTGCTGGCGCCGCGCGCCGGTGCGCTTAAGGGGCCAGTGTTGGTCTATATCCCGATCATTCTCGGTATGGGGTTGGCGGCCCTCAGTCTGCCAGGGCAGGGTGCGCTGATCTGGCTGATGCCTGCAGCGCTGGTGTTCATTCTGTCGGATCTGGTTCTGGCCGCTGAGACCTTTGTGCTCCCTCCAAGTCACCCGGCCCGCCGTTATACGCCCTCCGTTGTATGGGTGACGTATTGGAGCGCTCAGTTTGGGTTTTTTACAACATTTGCCTGAGGTGCTTTGCAACTGGCGCTAATCCGCATTAGGTGAAAGGGAAACCCTTTGCGGAGACCATGATGGCGTTTTTCTCCAAACTAAAAGACAAGCTTTTCAAGTCCTCGTCGAAACTGGAACAGGGGCTGGACGCAATTGTCGAGGACGCGGTCGAGGCTGCTCCTCAGGCGACCGATCCGGTACCAGAGCAGGTGCCAGCACCCACTGCCGAGCCTGCATCTCCGGGCTTGGTTGGTCGTCTGTTGGGGCGCAAACCGGACGAGCCACGACGAGTGCTGGACGACGACATGCTGGAGCAGCTCGAAGAACTGCTGATCAGCACAGACATGGGAGTGGACACTGCCCTGCGTGTCACCGCCAATATGGCCGAGGGGCGTTTTGGCAAGCGGCTGTCGACCAGCGAAATCAAACAATTGCTGTCAGCTGAGATTGCCAGCATTATGGAAAACGTCGCCAAACCGATGCCGATCTACTCCAAGCGCCCGCAAGTGGTGCTGGTGGTTGGCGTCAATGGCTCCGGCAAGACCACTACTATTGGCAAGCTGGCCAGCCAGTTCAAGGCGTCGGGAAAATCGGTGGTGATTGCGGCCGGCGATACCTTCCGCGCCGCAGCGGTGGAGCAGCTGCAGGTCTGGGGCGACCGCGCCGGGGTGCCAGTTCTCACCGCACCCGAGGGCTCGGACCCGGCCTCCCTGGTTTTTGACGCGCTGACCAAAGCACAAGAGGACGGCGCTGATCTGTTGATGATCGACACCGCCGGCCGCTTGCAGAACCGCACCGACCTGATGGAGGAGCTGGCCAAGATTGTTCGCGTCATCCGCAAAGTCGATCCCACCGCACCGCACAATACCCTGCTGGTGTTGGATGCCACCACCGGCCAGAACGCGCTGAACCAGGTCGACGTCTTCCAAAAGATCTCGGATGTGTCTGGGCTGGTGATGACCAAGCTGGACGGCACCGCCCGTGGCGGCGTGCTGGTGGCGTTGGCTGATAAATTCGGCTTACCGATCCATGCCATTGGCGTCGGCGAACAAATCGATGACCTTGCCCCATTTGATCCGCAGGATTTCGCCGCAGCCCTTACCGGACTAGACCCTTCCTGAACCCTTCTTATTGTTAAAAATACCTTCCGGCCCCCCCCCGGCGCGCTGGGCTTGAACCGAGGTAGCGAATTTGAGTGACTGGTTGATTTCCCTAGAGGGCACCGAAGCCGGCCACCAGGCGGCGCTGATATTGGCACTGATGGCCGCTGTGCTGCATGCGGTGTTCGGAGCCCTGCAAAAAGGCCGTCACGATCCCTGGCTGTCACGCGGAGCTATCGACTTCTCATACTGTCTGATGGCCGCCCCGTTTGCACTGTTTGTGGTGCCTTGGCCGGAACCGCATATGTGGCCCATCTTTGCTGCTGTCTGGTTGATCCACATCTTCTACAAAACCCTGCAGGCGCTGGCCTACACCAAGGGCTCCTACACTGTAGTTTACCCGGTGGTTCGCGGCACTGGACCGCTTTTTACAGTGATTGGTGCTTATTTCCTGTTCGGCGAGACTTTCACTCTGATCCAGTGGTCCGGGGTCTTGGTGTTGTTGATGGGGATTTTTGGTCTGGCCGCCTATAATCTGCGCTATCTTGAAACCAATCGCGACACTCTGGTGATTGCTTTGGTTCTGGCCGGAATCACCGGACTGTTTGTGGCGCTTTATACCACCTACGACGCTTACGGAATCCGCGCCACGGCGGATCCGTTCACATTTCTTGCCTGGTTTTTTATGATCGACGGAGTTGCCATGCCGGTGTTTGCCTTTTTGCGCTACCGGGCGATGGCGGATCGTCCCACACCAGGCCCATTGATGTTGCGCGGACTGTTTGGCGGGGTGGTGGCCTTTATGTCCTTTGGTGCGGTGATGCTGGCGACCCGGCTGGATAAGGTGGGCGAGGCAGCAGTGCTGCGCGAGACCTCAACGGTGTTTGCCGCCCTAATCGGCTGGCTGGTACTGAAAGAGACCGTCGGGCCGCGCCGCATTGCCTTGATGGCTTTGATCGCGCTGGGCGCCGTGATAGTGGAAATGGGCGGATAAGGCACTGGCCGCTCGGCGCGCCCCGCAGGATGGAACAAAAGGACAGGCAATGGCCAAGACAAAGATCAATCCGACGCTGAAGATGGCTCTTGAGATGGGGCCCATCGTGCTGTTCTTTATCGGGTATCTCAAACTGCGTGACAGCATATTTCACATTGGAGACACCGACTATCAGGGCTTTATTGTTGTCACGGCCGCCTTTATCCCGTTGCTGATCCTGTCGACGGGTATCCTATGGAAACTGACAGGCCATCTGTCCAAGATGCAGATCGCCACGCTGGTACTGGTAGTTGTCTTTGGCAGCCTTTCTGTGTGGTTCAACGATGATCGCTTTTTCAAGATGAAACCAACGATGATCTACCTGTTGTTTGGCGGCATGCTGGGCTTTGGCCTACTGCGCGGCAAAAGCTATCTGAAGGTGGTGATGGAGGAAGTGCTGCCAATGAAGCAGGAAGGCTGGATGATCCTGACCAAACGCCTTTGCGGGTTTTTCATTGGACTGGCGGTGCTGAACGAGGTGATCTGGCGCACCCAGAGCACGGATAATTGGGTTTACTTTAAAACCTTTGGCCTGACGGCGGCAGTTTTCATTTTCTTCATGTCACAAAGCGGCTTGTTTCAGAAATACGGCGAAGAGAACGAAGATACGCCGGACGCAGCGGAGTAAACAAAGTCTTGGGCATGGCAGCGCGCCTAGGGCGCGCTGCGGATCGGCGCTACCGTTTGAACAGTAATTCCTGCGCTGCCTTGCTTTGCTGTCCAGTACGCAGTT
>Ga0209395_1008419_pt1 | contig 10514 bp, 7 predicted proteins | sample GOMGulsemesocosm_3_FD_184635 | JGI IMG/M metagenome (GOLD analysis project Ga0209395, IMG submission 184635) | Methane-oxidizing microbial communities from mesocosms in the Gulf of Mexico - GOM9D Gulf of Mexico (SPAdes) (version 2) | ecosystem: Environmental > Aquatic > Marine > Cold seeps... | reverse complement strand
TTCAGCTGATATGATCCACCGCGGTCTATACGGCATGGACCGATTAGCGCTGGATATCTTAGTCTTCGATCCTGATGGGGACTTTGCCGACTATGTTGATGATGAATGTTTACCGAGTATTGAAATGTTGGATAAGATTGATGACCCGAGATTATTCATGAGCACGCTCGATTTAAAAGCACAGTGTGCTTAATACGCACTTAATATCAATAGACGATTATTTCAAAGGAATGTTATGTTTATCCCGACTTTGTTTAGAAGACAGATGAAAGTCACTTTAGGCGCACTCTTGTATGGGAGTATGATGGTGAGTAATGCCAATGCATGGTCTGAACACAGCCTTATTACTTATCCAATATTGAACACGATGCCAGAAGTGGCAGCGCAAGCGCCGATTAAGGTCGAAACCTTAGCAGAGTTTGTGACAGCAGAAGCACAAGGGTTAGAAACGTTATTAGCAACCAATGAAGACTGGCTACGCCAAAACTTCCCGTATTATAAACCGCGTCCAGATGCCTTAGCATTTGATGCCGCTGGCCAAGATTTACAAGCAAGTTTCATTCATGCTATACGTATCAACCCTAATGCACGTGTTAACCCGTATATTCAGCTATTACCAGGGCAGGATAAACAAGGCCGTCGTCGAATGGATTCGTCAGAGGTTAGCGTATTTAAAAGCCTAGACCATTACAACACCATGACCTTTGTTGAAGTGAAAAGTGGTGAAATGGTAACGCCAATTGAGGTGTTAGTATCGGCTAATGATGACCCTGATAACGGTTTAGATATTGGTTTGTTTGAAGACAGTAATACCGATGCGGGTAAACGGTATGGTTTTGGTAAACAAGCCTTTGGTAATCCAGCATTAGAATACAGCTCGCAAGCACCTTTCCATATGGGCTTCTATCATGAATCAAGTGTGCTCTTCACGCTCGCGCCTTTCTTACGTGATACTTTCCCTGACTATCGTGTGCATATGTACAAAGCGTTATCTGAATATGCCTTTCGTACTGGCCATGATTATTGGGGCTGGCGATTTATGGGTTGGGGCATGCATTACATTGGAGATATTGCGCAGTCATATCATTCAACTTTACAACCGGGTGTGAGTACGGCATCGAGTATCTGGACAAATGCCAAAGATATGATGGGCTTCCCACAAGCGAAAATAGATGCGATTCAACTGCTCTCTAATCGTCATTTGGTATTCGAAAAATTTCAAGAAATAATCACTAAGCAGGCTTATGAAAACAATGATTTTAGTAGTGTTTTATTTAAAGCTTTAGAACAAGATACACCTGTTATTGAATACACGAATACGACATTTGTAGAGGTATACGCTAAAAAATCATATGAAAAATCACCGAAATTGGCTGATTACCTTGAACGCTGGGTACCAGAACAGCTAGTAAGTGACCCAAGCTTCGAAGTCGATGGTAGTAAAGAAGTCAACATGATTGTTGATATGATCCGAGAGCAGCATGGCGAGGAGGGCATTGCTAAAATGACCAACTTACTTGCTGAGTTTATGTTAGATCATAATGCCAATACCCGCAGTTATGTACGTTCAATTTTACGTCATAAACCTTAATGTAATTGGGTAGTAAGTCATCATTTTAGCCTCGTAATGGCTTACTGCTTTATTGAATATTGATTTTTGTATACACTGCCTTAATTAAACATCAATGACGATGTTTATTCTTGTTATAACGTAGTCACACGGATCGGACATTACTAGGTAATTCTCAATTGCTCCAAGATCGCGCTAGCCAAATGGCACTCTTCCATACCCTGGTACAAACCGGTAGCTTTACTGCAGCAGCGCATACGTTAAGTGTGTCGGTATCTCATGTCAGTAAGCAGCTCAAGTGTTTAGAAGCTGATCTAAACGTCAAACTTGTTCAGCGTTCAACGCGCAGTTTCACTTTAACTGATGCGGGCCAACAGTTTTCCCGTTATTGTGCTGACGTGGTGAGCAGTGTACAAGACGCTGATATCATGATGGCTAATCTGCAAGATGAAGTGACGGGTATTCTGCGTTTAGGTGTTTCGCAGTCATTTGGTACAATTCATATTATCCCGGCAATTGAACAATTTCGTAAACTGCACCCCGACTTGCATGTTGAGGTGTGTCTGTTCGATTATAAAACCAATATGATTGATGACGGTTTAGATCTGTGGTTGACCAACATTGAAGATATACCCGAAGGTTATGTGGCTCAGCATTTGGCTGATACCCGCTTTGTGGTTGCTGCGTCCCCCGATTATTTGATGCATCACTCAGCGCCATTACATCCGCAAGACCTTGAGAGCCATAACTGCCTGATTTATCAAAGCCGTGAGCGTAGCTATGGCTTATGGTCATTTAAGCAAGGCGATGACACGTTATACATCAATGTTAATGGTGATTATCGTGTTGATTTAGCTGAGGCGATCCGCGATGCCGCGATATCAGGGTGGGGAATTGCCTATTTAGCAACGTATTTACTAACGGATGAGTTTAGAACCGGTAAGCTGATACAACTATTACCAGGGTGGCAGGCGAGTCAAAGCATGCAGTTCTATGCTGTATACCCAAGCCGTAAGCATTTACCGAAGAAAATTAGCGCGGCGATCACCTTTTTCAAAGAATATATTGGTCAGCCTTCATACTGGGATCGGCAATTAAAGTCACAGATTAAAATCTAACCTCCAAGAACTTATCTTCTCATGGATAAATATCTTTTCCATATGGAAATAATAACTCAAATATAATTATTGAATTGTTATAAAACAATAAGCTAGCTATCACAACAAGACGTTTGAATTTAATTGTAACAAGCAGGTAACTTACTGGGCTTGCTGTAAAAATGATGCGGACTACAATACGCATCTTTATAATTTTAATCATTAAACAGGTTTGTTCCATGATATCTATTTTAGGCATAATAGTGATTCTATTAACTGCGTTTCTTTTTTCAAAAGATCGTCGTAATATCCCACTCAGAACTGTCTCGCTAGCGTTTACATTACAGATCACGTTTGCTTTTATCGTATTATATTTTCCAGCAGGCAAAGATGCGTTAAATGGCTTTAGTATTGGCGTATCAAAAGTGATTAATTATGGCCAAGAAGGTATTAATTTTATATTTGGTGGACTGACATCTGGTGGTTTTGTATTTGCGATTAATGTATTAGGTATCGTTGTGTTCTTCTCTGCGTTAATTTCAGCGCTGTATCATATTGGTTTAATGCCGAAGGTGATTAATATTGTTGGTGGTGGCTTACAGAAATTGTTAGGCACTGGCCGCGCGGAATCGTTAGCGGCAACGGCAAACATTTTTGTTGGTATGGTTGAAGCGCCTTTAGTTGTTAAACCGTATTTAAAAGGCATGAGTGATTCACAGTTTTTTGCTGTGATGACCTGTGGTCTTGCGTCAGTTGCTGGTGGCACCTTAGTGGGTTATGCCATGATTGGTGTTGAAATCAAATTTTTAGTTGCTGCGTCATTCATGTCTGCGCCAGCTGGGTTATTAATGGCTAAATTATTGTTCCCACCATCAAAAGATGAACTGGGTGCAGATGAAATCACTAAAGTGGAATTACCTCGTGCGACAAACGTTGTTGAAGCGCTTGCTGACGGCGCTATGGCTGGTTTAAGTATTGCGACTGCGATTGGTGCGACGCTACTTGCATTTGTTGGTGTTATTGCATTACTTAATGGTATGCTGGCAGGGATAGGCAGTTGGTTTGATATGACTATAAGCTTTGAAATTATCTTAGGTTATTTATTTGCACCTGTTGCTTGGTTAATTGGTGTGCCATGGAATGAAGCGATTATTGCTGGTTCGTTAATTGGTAATAAGATCGTGGTTAATGAGTTTGTTGCTTTTATTCAGCTGATGGAAGTAAAAGATCAGTTAAGTGAACATTCACAAGCAATTATTACCTTTGCACTGTGTGGTTTCGCCAATATTGGCACTATGGCCGTTTTGATTGGTGGTTTAGGCAGTATGCTCCCTGAACGTCGTCAATTCATTGCCCGTTATGGTTTCCGCGCTATTTTCGCGGGTGTGCTGGCTAACTTGATGAGTGCCGCAATTGCTGGTGTGATGTTAAGTTTATAATTAACTTGAATTACAGATGTAAAAAAGGCTAACGAGTGATAACTTGTTAGCCTTTTTTGATCGTTAGACTTTATGCTCGTCAACGGAATATTTTAATTAAGAGTCACTTCAACTGTTTGTGCTACTTCTTTGGCTTTATCAATCGCATCGATGCTATTAATACCACGAGCCAGAGCCACGCCTAAGCGACGTTGGCCTGCGATCTCTGGTTTGCCGAAGAGACGGATTTGACTGCCTGGTACACAAGCCAGTGCCGGTGCTAATTGATGAAAACCAATATTAGTCGAATGACCTTCTGCTAGAATAACGGCAGAGGCTGATGGACCATACTGTTGGATTTGAGTGATCGGTAGCCCTAAAACAGCGCGTACATGCAAAGCAAATTCAGATAAGTCTTGTGAGATTAGTGTCACCATACCTGTGTCGTGCGGGCGCGGTGAAACTTCACTGAAAAATACGTCTTTACCTCGAATGAAGAGTTCGACACCAAATAGACCATAACCGCCTAATTCTTTAACTACCGCTGCAGATATTTCTTGTGCTTTGGCAAGCACATCATCACACATTATTTGTGGTTGCCATGATTCACGGTAATCCCCACCTTGCTGACGGTGGCCAATAGGATCGCAGAAATGGATACCATCTACAGCACTGATCGTAAGCATGGTGATCTCGAAGTCAAATTTAACAAAGCCTTCAATGATGATACGTCCAGCGCCTGCTCGGCCACCTTCTTGTGCATAATGCCAAGCTTGCTCGATGTCATCTTTATCACGAATAATGCTTTGACCTTTACCTGATGAACTCATGACTGGTTTTATCACACATGGAATGCCAATTTCTGCAACCGCGGCTTCATACTCTGTTTTATTATCAGTGAAGATGTAAGGTGAAGTCGGTAAATTAAGGGTTTCTGCGGCAAGAAGACGAATACCTTCACGATCCATTGTTAGCTTGGTTGCGCGAGCCGTCGGGATGATATTGACACCTTCTTGTTCTAATTCAAGCAGGGTATCTGTCGCGATAGCTTCTATTTCTGGAATAACATAATGCGGTTGTTCAAGTTCAATAACACGTCTTAGAGCATCACCATTAAGCATATCAATGGTGTGACTGCGATGAGCGACTTGCATTGCGGGCGCATTGTCATACCGATCAACGGCAATCACTTCTACCCCTAAACGCTGAAATTCAATAGTAACTTCTTTCCCCAGCTCTCCTGAGCCCAATAGTAATACACGTGTTGCACTTTTGCTGTTGGCGGTACCTAACATAACACTTCCCTATTAATTGATTATAAATTTGGTGGTCAAACAAATGATAATTCACTAACTTGTTGTATTTTAAGTACTATAGCTTATTTAGCTAAGTTATTAAGCTGCATGATATAGATGTTTTGTTGGAAATGGAAGTTTTAAGTGATAAGTAGGTTATAACATCTAAAAGTCGATGTTTTATTTCTGAGTTGGAACGTGAACTTAAGATCGCTTGTTAAGCGTAATTAGGCCTTACACCAATGCAGCCTTTAGGCATCTCAAGCTCATCTTGTAAAAACAAGATGCAGTGATGTAATTTAAAATTAACGTCTTTATCATGCAATAAAGACGTTTCATCTTGAAATTGTAGTTCAAATACTAAGTACCAAAAAACCATTTCTTTTTGACTTGATATTCTGTTGTCCACGATATTTAAACGTTGCCAGTCTTGTAATATTTCCCAAATATAATCACATAGAATGACGTAACTCAGTTTATTATTCATGAACTGCTGAGTATGCTGGATTAATAGTTCTGATTTTAATGCGACAAAGTTACCTTCAAGCATAAGTCGGTCTCCAATTGCAAATCACAGGAATATTAATCAGTAGATGCATACAGCCTCGTATCCTAATTAGCTCAAACTAATGTAAGCATAAGTGATGATCTTTGATTTGTATATTTATCATCGTTGACGAAAAACACTGTCCTTTAGGGCGGTGATGTAAGTCATTGTTGCGTAGCAATAAGCACTCTGTGTTGTTATTAATTGGATATAGATGCTTACGTAGCAGGTCTTTGGTCGGTTAATCGCTAATGGAAAATATTTAAAATTTAGCTAAACTTCCGCTATGGTGTTGTTAATTTACAGCAGTAGGGAATGGCTATGATGAGATATAATTCTTTATTAATTACTGCGTTATTTATCTGTTTATTTCTTTTTAGTACAGTTCTTAGTTTGGATGTTAAAGCTGCAAAAGATGTTGGGAGTGAACATTCAGATATTTCACTCTACGACAGGCTCGGTGGACTAATGCCGATGACAGTTGTCGTGAGTGATTTTGTAGATCAGGTTATAACCGACGACGAGTTAAATAAAAACTCAGCAATTAACGCTTCACGAACAAGGGTGCCTAAAGCTTATTTAAAGTTTCAAGTTACTACTATGATGTGCCAAGTAACAGAAGGCCCCTGTATTTATAAAGGACGGGAAATGAAAGAGGCGCATAAGGATTTGCATATAACGGAAAAAGAATGGTATCGGATGGTTGTTTTGTTTAAAGAGGTGTTGGCAAAGCACAAAGTACCTGCGATGGAAACTCATGACTTACTTGCTATTGTTGAATCTACGAAAGCCGATATTGTATCTGCAAAATAACATTAGGCTTCACCAGTTGTGATAACACAGCCAATGAAGCCTATTTTCATATAACGCTATTACGTAATAACGTTACTTAACGACAAGCGTCAATGTTGTTTGTGTACTTTCTGATGGGACATTGCTTTGATGGCTTAATAGAAAGACACGGCCAGCGTCAACTTTACTGACATCTAGTAAATGAGTTTTAATCGCTCTAGCTCGTGACTTAGCTAATTTTCTTAGTACTTTATCCGAGATAGCTTGTTGTTTACTTACTTCAGTATATAAACCACGAAGCCAAATTTGTTCTAACTCTGGTGTCGCTAATGCGGGTTGTTGCGCTGTAATTGCGTTGCGTAGCGCATCTGCTTTACCTTTGGTTTCTTGCTCATATAACGCGATAAGTGCATTTCTCATATCATCTGATGCTGGTATATTCGTTGCGTTAATCGCTTCCGAAACATTGGTGTTTGTTAATTGACTTAGTTTCGCATTCACAGCTCGATTTTGAAGCGCTTGTTTGTCCATGTTTACATCATAACTGCCTTTTATGTTCAATTTGATCTCTGGACGTTGTGCTAATGCTTTCGCTAATGTATCTAGCTTAGTTTGCTCTGCTTTGGCAAGTATTGCTGAGCCATTAGCAAAACTTACTTTATCTAAATCGTCGGTTGTATCAACAAGACTTGCCAATAACGTAAATGGTGAGGTAACCGCTTTAAGAATAATGTTGCTTAATGATTTTAGTACAATTTCACCAACATTAAAACTTGGGTCGTTAATATCACCAGATACATTTACTCCTAAATCAATCGCACCATTACTGTCTTTTAGTAGAGGAATAGCTAAGGTGATCGGTAGTATTGTTCCTGCGTCACTGTCTTTGGTATCGTTCATATCCAGTTGGTCAATAAAAATATGGTTACTGCCCTCTAAATGATTCTTATCTAGTTTGTATTTTAGGGCTAGAGATAACTGACCTTCATCAATATCTAAACCAGCATATGTACCAGAGTAGGGCGTCATTGAGGGCAACTCGAAGTTATCGAACACGAATTCCACATCAACGAAAGGTTCTGGAGTTAATGGGTTAATCACACCCCTTAAGGTCATAGGGGCGTATTTATTGACGATAGCGTTGATATCAATTTCTGCATTTTTGGTTGTTGTAGATGAGAGCTTGCCAACATGGCCTTCTATATTTTCGATGACAGCTTCAAAGCTAGGTTTAAGCACGTTATCGGTATAGTCAACTTTACCTTGTGCGAGTGTGATCTTGTTAATTTCTATCAGCATTGCATCTTCTGCAGCTTTAGTTTTTTGAGTCTCAGATTTAACTTGGGGTTCACCTTGTTCAACTGCCGCATCTTTTTTCTTGTTTTTGGTTTTGACAATAAGATCTGACACATTAGAGCTTTTATCTGCAGCGACAATCATCTGAGCATATGGTTGTACAAAAGAAACATGGTCGATAAGCAAACTGTTTGCTTCTTTATCAAATTTAAGACTGTTGATAGTGAAGTCTTGCCACTTGATGAGTGTTTTATTTAATTTATTGTCATTAACCGCTAGTGCTTCCAGTTTTATTGAACCATCAAATCGAGCTGCACCTTTGGCATTCGCATAAAGGTTACCTTGCGTTGTGAATTCACCACTTTGGATTGTGATGTTCACGTAAGGTTTAAGATAAGGTTGAAATTGTGCGAGGTTCAATTTATCTAAATTGATAGTAGCATCAAGCGATTGTTCTTTTACATCTGCGTTACCTTGAGAAGCGAAGGTGCCTTTATCATTAATCGTGAAGCCTAAGTCATATTCAATGGGAGTATCAAGACGGCTGGTCAATGATTTGGTTCTGACGTTAATTGGGAATACACGCCATGCAGTTGCATTCGTCATCATAGATTCAATGACATTGATATCGTAGTTGGTTAAATTAAATTCGCCAAGGGTGAGGAGCCATTCTTGTGTTTCTGGATTTTCAGTTGCTTGAGTCTCATTGCTTTCAGGTTGCGTTGCCTGCGATTCCGATTTAGCTGTTATTTTGGTATCTGATGATGTGCTAGTTGCTTCTGTATGTTTTGGTGTAAAAGCGTTTGCTAGGTTAATAACACCGTCCTTGTTTACAACGGCATTAACTTTTAATCCATCGGTACTGATATTATCTAACCCAATTTGTTGTTGTAATAGGTTAACTTTGATACCCGCAACTGTTAGTAAGGGAAGGTTGACGAGTTCTTTTTCTGGGTCAGTGAATACCAGTGTACGTAATGAAAATTGACCGGCATTAGTGATCAACTGCGGAGGTCCATCACCACTAATGAATTGATAGTCAGTTGTAAAGTCGATAACGCCTGACGCTAGTTTAGCCGTTAATTGTTCTGCTATGAATGGCCAGAATGTCACTAATTTTATGTGCTTAAGGGCCAAGTTACCTTGCGCTTCCAATGGCGTTAACTGGAATCGACCTACCGTAGTCACTGCGCTATTGTCGGCGCCTTCAATGCTCAAATCATAACTGTTGTAAGTTGAGGATGGCGCGTTACTGCGTTTTTTACTATTTAACATTGCCAGGCTATTAAATTTGGTCAGTACAATATTGATTGCTGGGTAGTCGAGTTCAGCACCTGTAGGGAGGTCTTTAAAATTAAATGCGGTGTTGGTGATGCTGATATTAGCGATTTGAATATGTGGTAACTCACTGCTTTCACTTGTGTCTTCGCTAACGGGTGCTGGTGTTTCTGATTGTAACGATTGTGCTGAAATGTGCGCTGGAATATCAGAGAAGTTAAATTGACTCTCATCTAATTTTTCAATATTAGCAAAGGCTTGGTCAATTTCGATAGTCTCAATATTGATACTGCCATTGAATAAACTCTTCCATAAGTTAATTTGCAATGTGAGTCGACCAATGCCTGTAAAATCTTGCTGATCTTGGGTTTGAATTTCAAATCCTTTGATCTCAAATTTGAGGCTGAAAGGGTTAATACTGACATCTTGCAGTTGTACTGGGCGGCCAAGTAACGCACTGATTTTTTCTGGTGCGATATTTTTAGCGAGGTAGGGGGCGAGTAAGCCTAACAGCAAGGCATATATTAGGTAGATAACCAGCGCGTAACTTAATAAACGTTGATAACGTGGCGCACCTGAGAATCGTTGGCGAAAATTTGAAAATGTAGCTGCCATTGGTAATGTAAATCCTTTTAAATACAATCAATAGAACTAATTATAGAATATCAATGGCTACCATAACAGTTATTATTCTAACCATTGCTGATGTAGCTGCTCACTATCACCTAAATAATCCAGTAGCCATTGAACAGCGGGGCTCATTCGTTTGGTATTCCAAGCAAGGCAACAGTCACTGACTGGCAAACTTGTGATCAGTTCTTTCTCTATTAACTCTCCAGTCATTAACAGTTTATTTGCCATGTGTGCAGGCATGATCGCAATACCTAAGCCACCTTTGAGTAATTGGGTTGCACTGTGCCAGTTGGGCACGACAAGCCTACGTTGATTGTCAAGTAACCAAGTGGTGCGTTTCGGCAGTTTACGTGCTGTATCTTCTAAACAAATGACGGGGTATTTAGCGAGTTCTTCGTTACTGATTGCCTGCTCAGTATTGGCGAGAGGGTGGCTAGGACTAATGACAAATGTCCATTTTAGTTCCCCCATGTCGCGATAATCAAAGCCGCCACTTACCGGAATTGATGCAGTCGCACCAATAGCAATATCGGCGCGTGAATCAACTAAGGCATCCCAAACACCGTTATATACTTCCATTGTAAGTAA
>Ga0209395_1008416_pt1 | contig 10515 bp, 6 predicted proteins | sample GOMGulsemesocosm_3_FD_184635 | JGI IMG/M metagenome (GOLD analysis project Ga0209395, IMG submission 184635) | Methane-oxidizing microbial communities from mesocosms in the Gulf of Mexico - GOM9D Gulf of Mexico (SPAdes) (version 2) | ecosystem: Environmental > Aquatic > Marine > Cold seeps... | reverse complement strand
GTTTCTGTAATAATGTTTGATGTTATTTGACATCTTACTACACTTGATAATGTTAGTATTATAATAAATAGTATTTTTTTCATGGTTTTATTTTTTAGTTACAATTTACATTAGTTTGTGAAATTGTGTTCTGTCGTATCTATCATAATTAGGGTTGTTTTTAGACATTTGTAATGAACTTTTAAAGTGTATTTTACTGAATATAAGTATGTTAGTTTTGTGTCTCCATTAGATTTATACTAAATATTGACAAAAATTCACAGATGCGACAGAACTGTGTCATTAACAATGTCAAAATAATCTAATAGTCCTTCGGGTAAAAAGTACTTGGCAAGTTCTGGGTTCATCGTGCTGTTTTGATGATGTATAAGCAGTTATTTTATCGTTGCTCCCCAAGTTTTAATGTTGACCCATATTGATATGATACCAACGCATGTCGGGTCTTATTAAAGATGGGATATTTTATTTCATTTTTAAACTTAATGGAGAAATCTGATTTTTAAAATCAAATACTAAGAAAAAGATAGTTTCAGCTTTATCACCTAATTTATAACTTAATGTTTTAAATGCTCTGGTCATATGTCCTTCAATTGTTTTAATAGAAATATTAAGAAATTCTGATATTTCAATATGAGTTAAGCCTTCTTTCTTGTTTAATAAGAAAATTCGCCTACATTTTGGAGGTAGATTTTGAATCTCTATGTCAAGTAATTTAATTAAATCACTGATATCTCTTTGTTCATTTTCAATGACTAAATCGAGAGCTTCTAAATATTTCTTTTCCAGATTAACAACAGGTTTGTTTTTTCTGTACTGATCAATAAACTCGTTATAAACTGATTTGTATAAATAATTTTTGATTGAATAATCTGGATTTATATTCTTTTTATTAGTCCATATTTCAACAAAAACACTTTGAACAATATCTTCTGTTAAATCGCGATTATTGGTTAAAGTATGAGCATAACCACATAATTTTTGATAATACGAATTCATCAAAAAATCATAAGCTTTTTCATTCCCTAATTTTAATTGTTGTGCTAAAAAAGAATTTTTTTCGAAAGTCAAATTAATATAAAAGTTAGAGTTAAATTATTGCTAATTTATAAAAAAAATATTTTAGTGAAAAAATAAAGGGGTTCGTTATTTTTTCACGTATTAATGTATAGAAAGAATTGTAATGAAAGATTTAGAAATAAAAAAAATAATAGTAAAGTTTCTCAATAAGGAGGCAAATGTTATTGAACTGAATTATCTTGAAAAATGGATAGACAGTAATGAGAATATTGATGTTTTCAATCGATTTGTTGAGATTGAATTATTAACTACAATGTATATGGAAGAGTTTGATGTGAAAAAGGCAAAAGAGCTAATAGTTGGTAGAATTAAAAAGGCAAAAAGAAGGAAAAAAGTAATTGTTTTCCAAAGAATGGCTGTGGCAGCATCTATTCTAATTATTATAAGTTTATCAATTTATAAGTTTAATAATATTTTTGAAAATAAAGTGGAAATTGTAGTAATTGAAAAAACAATTGAAACAGGAGAGAGTAAAGCAATATTAACATTAGAAAATGGAGATCAAATAAACCTAGATAAAGATAAAAAATATCAAACTGAAAATGTTAAAGGAGATGGTGAAAAATTATTATATGCTCAGGATGATAATAAATCTTCTGAAGATGATAATATAAAATACAATTATTTAACAATTCCAAGAGGAGGAGAATATTCCTTATTGCTTGCCGATGGAACAAAAGTACAATTGAACTCGGATTCTAAATTAAAATATCCTACAAGTTTTATAACTGGAAAATCTAGAGATGTTAATTTACTGTATGGTGAAGCTTATTTTGAAGTGTCTCCTAGTAGTAAACATAATGGAGCAACTTTTAATGTGTTTTCTAAAGAGCAAAGAGTTAATGTAATTGGGACTAAATTTAATGTAAGAGCCTATAATGAAGATAATGAAATTGCAACAACGTTGATCGAAGGTATTGTTTTGATTCAAAATGGAAAGCTGAAGAAAACGTTAAAACCTAATCAGCAATCTGTAATAAGTGAAGGCTCTGATTTAATCATGATATCAGAAGTAGATGTATCAACTGAAATATCTTGGGTGAATGGATTATTTACATTTGAAGAAGAACCTTTAAGTGAAATGATGAAAGTTTTGGCAAGATGGTATGCGGCTGAAATAATTTTTGAAAATGCAAAACAAAAACAACTTGTTTTCACAGGGGTATTAAAAAGGACAAAGTCAATTGAAAATATTTTAAAAATTATTCAAGAAACAAGTAAAGATGAAATTATATTCGAAATAAGTGAAAATAAAATAATTATAAAATAAAAAGGAAAAGGCTAAGACATTGGAGCGTTATAGCCTTTTCCGAGACGAAAATTAGTTAAAACAATGTTTAACCAAAAATCAATGCTAAATTATGAATTTTAATTTTACCAAATTGGCTTATTTTAATAAAAATAAGCTCTTAAAAACAATTATGAAAACATTTATTTTTTTCTGTTGCACCGTTGTGTTTGCCTTGGGACCCAAAAACGGGTTTTCTCAAAATGCTGAAATTAGAATAGACAAAGACCAAACGGCGTCAGTGAAACAAGTGCTTAAAATGATTTATAAACAAACAGATTATAAATTTATATACAGGCATGATTTGATTAAAAACGCCCCAAAAGTTATTCTGAACAAAGGAAGTATCAAAGTAAATGAATTATTAGAGAAGAGTCTGTCACCGATTAAATTCACGTACATTTTTACGGAAAATAATACTGTGATTGTTAAAGCAAAACTTAAGAAGGAAAATTCTGAAAAGTTAATAGGAAATGTGGTAGATCAACAAAAAGAAATTTCTGGTATTGTTACAGATAATACAGGTGAGCTACTACCGGGAGTAAACATTATTATTGAAGGGACTATCAAAGGAGCAGATACGGATTTTGATGGTAAATATACGATAACTGCTTCTGAAGGACAGGTATTGGTGTTTTCATATATTGGAATGATAACTAAAAAGGTAATAGTTGGAGATAGTACTACAATTAATGTTGAATTAATTGTTGACGGAAATGAATTGGAAGAAGTTGTTGTAACTGCTTTGGGGATTAAAAAGGAGACCAAAACTCTTGGGTATGCTGTACAGGAAGTTAAAGGTGAATCTATGGTAAAAGCTCGAGAGCCTAATGTAATTAATTCCTTAACTGGTAAAGTAGCTGGTTTAATTGTTAAAAACAGTACCGGTTTATTTCAAGATCCTAATATTACATTAAGAGGAGGTATTCCATTGATAGTAATTGATGGTATTCCAAGTATAGAAAATGATTATTGGAAGTTGAATGCAGATGATATAGCAGATATAAGTGTTTTAAAAGGTGCGACGGCATCTGCACTATATGGTTCTATTGGTAAAAATGGAGCATTAATGATTACCACTAAACGAGGAGAAAAAGGAGTTACAAAAGTTGAATACAATACTAGTGCAATGTTTCAACCTAGTTATATTCGTATTCCTAGTGTACAAACTACTTATGGAAATGGAAATAATGGTTCTTATGCTTATGTCGATGGAGGCGGAGGTGGTTCTGAAGGTGGTGGATGGATTTGGGGACCTAAACTAGATCAGTTAGATTCAAATACTCCAAGTGGATTTAGAGAAGCAGTTCAATTTAACAGTCCAATAGACCCTAATACAGGACAAAGAATACCATTACCCTTAATTTCTAGAGGTAAAGATAATGTAGAAAAATTCTTTGATACAGGAATGATTTATACTAATAATATTGCTGTTAGTGGTGGAAATGATAAAGGAAATTTTAGAGTTTCTATTTCACATATATATCAAAAAGGAGTTGTTCCCAATAACAATTTAAATAATACTTCTTTTAGTGTTTCGGGAGGATATAAAATTACGGATAAATTAAAAGTTGATGCAGCTTTAGCATACAATAGACAATATACAAAGAACTTTCCTCAAACTGGATATGGACCTTACAACTATTTATATAATCTAGTACTCTGGACAGGTGTTGATGTTGATGTAGATGATCTTAGGAACTATTGGGCTGAAGGTAAAGAAGGAACTCAGCAAAGGCATTTTAATACTTCTTGGTACAACAATCCATATTTTATTGCTTATGAGGCGCTACAAGGATATAATAAAGACAATACCTATGGTAATTTAAATCTTAATTATGATGCAAATGAAGATTTCTCAATTAACTTCAGGTCAGGGTTTAACTCTTCTACTCTTAATAGAGATTGGAAAGAGCCTCAGAGTATAATTGGATATGGTTCTCTATCTAAAGGGAATTATGCTTTAAGAAGTACAACTTCATTTTCTTTAAATGCTGATTTGATTGCTTCTTATAAGAAAGAAATTAGTGAGCAGGTTAAAGTGAATGCTACAATAGGGGCTTCAACAAGATATTCTGATTATAAAGATCTTAACATAAGAACTGACGGTTTAACCATTCCTGAGTTTTACAACACAGCTAATTCAACTAATCCTTTGAAAGGTTCAAATTGGTATGGAGAAGAACTGGTAAATAGCATCTATGCTACATTAGATGTAGAATTTGTAAAATCAATGTATTTTGGAGTAACTGGAAGAAAAGATTGGGTTTCTACACTTCCTGTGAAAAACAATAATTTCTTTTATCCATCTGTTTCACTTTCAACAGTGTTATCAGAATTAATTGATTTTGGAGAATATGTTTCTTTTGTAAAACTAAGAGGGTCTTGGGCAAATGTATCTGATGGTAGAACAGGAGGTACCTATTCGCATCTTGCAGCGTATGATAATGGTGTAAATTGGAATAATAGTGCTTCATTAAATTACCCTAGTACATTATTAAATGATAATATTAATCCAGAAACTTCAGATACTTATGAAGTGGGGCTCGATCTTAGATTCTTTAAAAGAAGACTAAATTTAGATGCTACTTATTATTCTATCAAGCAAACTAACAATATTGTAAGAGTGCCAGTATCTATTTCTTCAGGGTTTAGTTCTCAGTTAATCAATGGTAATGAATATGCTGTTAAAGGGGTAGAATTTGTATTGTCTGGAACTCCTATAAAAAACAAGAACTTTAGATGGGATATTGCTACGAACTGGAGTAATAATCAAAGAACACTAGAAAGTATCTATGACGGGTCAGATCGTTTAGGAAATGTTAAAGTAGGGACTAGAACAGATCAAATATTTTATTCTCCTTATTTAAAAACTCCTGGAGGACAATTAATTTATGGATCTAACGGTTTTCCTATTAGTGAAACTTTTTCAAGAAAAAGAGGGAATTCAGAATCTGATTGGGTATATGGATTACAAAACACCTTCAAGTACAAGAATTTTAGTTTAAACATTGCAGTTGATGGAAGAATTGGAGGTCTTATCTATTCTTCTACAAATCAAAAAATGTGGTGGGGAGGTACTCATCCAGGAACAGTGAATGATCATAGAGATGCTGCCAACAGGGGTGAATCAACTTATATTGGTCCGGGTGTTGTAGTTGTTGAAGGAGATGTAGCGTATGATGATTTTGGAAATATTACTAATGATACTCGTGTATATGCTCCAAATACTACAAAAGTAAATTACATTAGTTGGAATCAAAATACAAGTAATGCTCTTATAGATCATTACTACGATCAAACTTTCTTAAAATTAAGAGAAGTTACTTTAACATATAATGTGTCTGAAAAATTTATCAACTCATTGAATTTAGATAAAGCATCTATTTCATTTATTGGAAGAAACTTGGCTCTTTGGTCTGATCTTCCAAATGTTGATCCAGATTCTGGTACGGATAACTTACAAACTCCTTCAACTAGAAATATTGGAGTTAACTTGAACTTATCATTTTAAATAATAAGATAAAAACATTAGACATGAAAAAAATAAAATTGATATATAGCTTAATATTGCTTTTAGCTTTAGGAGGTTGTGCTAATTTTGATGATTATCAAATTGATCCGAATAGAACAACCAAAGGTGAACCTGGGTTGATTTTAACTGGAATTCAAGTAAGTGCATTTAACGAAGTAACCTTTAGTGCTGCTATGGCTGTAAGGTATTTGGCAAATGTTGAATCAATACGAGACGAACAGTATTACAATTGGCAGAGAGCATCTTTTGGGACCTATAATAATTTAAGACAAGTTTTAAAAATGGTTGAAGAAGCTGAATCGGCTGAGAAACCAAATTATCTTGCTTTAGCGAAATATTTTAGATCATATTTTACGCTAAGCCTTACTAATACTTTTGGAAATATTCCTTATAGTGAGGCACTTAAAGGAAATGCTGAAGAACCAATTTTTACAGCAGTTTATGATACACAAGAAGATATATTTATTGGAATTCTAGATGAATTGAAAGAAGCAAATAATATGCTTAACACAGAAAATGGAATTATTAGTGGTGATGTTATCTATAATGGAGATATTCAGAAATGGAAGAAGGCAATCAATTCTTTGAGTTTGAGGGTGCTAATTTCGTTATCTAAAAAAGAAGGGAATACTAATATTGGTGTTATAAATAGATTTCAAGAAATTGTGAATAATCAAAGTCAGTACCCAATATTTACATCAAACGAAGACAATACAGCATTACCTTTTTATGATTTAGATGATAATCAATACACATATTTTAATAGTAATTGGATAAAAACGAACATTTATTTTGATGAGTCATTTGTAAATCATTTAAAAAGCAGACAAGATCCTAGACTTTTTGTAATCGCTCAAAAAGAAGAAAATGGCAGTAGCTTGCCAAATGATGATTTCAATGCATATGGAGGTGTTGATGGAAGTGAATTAATTACGTTGAACTCTGGTAGAATTTCGGGAGGTGAAGGTTCACTTATTGCTGAAAGATACTACAATGACCCGGTAAATGAGCCAAGTATTGCTTTGGGTTACGCTGAAGTAGAGTTTTCTTTAGCTGAAGCTTCAGCAAGAGGATGGATTAGTTCTGATGCAAGTATTCACTATGAAAATGGAATTAGAGCATCGTTGAATTTTTATAATATTAATAGTTCTGAAATTGAGGAGTATCTAGAAAATCCTCAAGTTGTTTATAATTCTCAAAATGGTATTGAAATGATTGTTACGCAAAAGTACCTTTCAACATTTATGAATTCAGGTTGGGAGCCATTTTATAATCAACGTAGAACTGGTTTTCCAGAATTTTCAACAGATGGAGGGGGAGTCCTAAATGATGGTATGGTTCCAAAAAGATGGATGTATCCAGAAAGTGAAATTCAAACAAATAATGAAAACCTTCAAACTGCAATCAGTAGTCAGTATCCTAATGGAGATACTATAAATGGAGAAATGTGGTTGTTGAAAAACGAATAGTTAAACCTTTAAAATATGTATGATGAAAACAAATAAATTACTAATCATATTAATCATACTTATCACATTTGTTTCTTGTGATAATGATGATAATATTGTAGATCCAGTTTTTGAATTTATTGCATTTCAAAAAAAATCAGTTGGTGTTAATGAAGCAGAAGCAAGTATTACTCCTTTTCCTATAGTAATAGATTTATTAGGATATGAGCCAACACAAGATATAACCATCAATTTAACGGTGACTGAAAATAATGCTGTAGATGGTGTGGATTATACTCTTTCAACTAAAACACTTGTAGTTAAAAAAGGAACTTATACCTCAGACACCTTATATATAAGTACCATTGATAATTTAATAGGGAGTCTAGAAGAAAGAAGTATTGATATTTCTATTGCAAGTACAAGTAACTCAGAATTAAATATTGGTTTAGGATTAGATAACCCAACAAATGGTGTTATAAGAGCAGTTATCATTGATGATGAATGTAGTGACACTACAGATGTTTTTAATTCAGAAAACATTTCAAATGAAACTCCTTGGGGAACTTTTCCTGTAACAGGAAATTTAAATGGTAATGTATTGACTTTACAAGGTGATTTGATTGCATATGGTCCTTTTCCTAATGCTAAACTTGAAGTTACGTTAAACCCTATTTCTAATGGAGCAACAAAAGGATCTGTTACTTTTGAGCAGCAAGTAGCAGGGACAGATAATGATGGTTATGTTTATGCTTTTAAACAAGTTGGAGAAGGAACATTTGATGTTTGTTCTGGAGTTGTTGAGGTGGAATATGAAGTGTATTATGAGTCTGGTGGAAGTTGGGCGTATTGGTATACCATCACGAATACATTTTACATAGAATAGAATTGATGAGTTAATAGTTCTATGATTGAAAGGGGAGAAAGAATTTTAGAGAACTCAACTCCCCTTTTTTATTTAATTGAGAATTATTCTCTTTTTAATAATGACTAATTAAACAGGTTTTAGATTTAAAAAAAGCAGATTACAATGATTGAATTTTTAATTAAAAAAGTTATCATATTACTTTTATTTATTCAGATACAAAATGTTTATGCTCAACAAAGTGTGAAGTTATTAACTTTTAATGTATGGCAGGAGGGAACTTCAGTGTCAAATGGAATAAACAAAATTCGTGATGTTATTGTTGAAGTAAATCCAGATATTGTTTGTTTTACAGAGGTAAGAAATTATAAAAATAAAGATTGGACAACTAAAATAGTAAACAAACTTTCATCACAAGGTTATGTTTATGAGAGAGGTTATATTGGAGGTGATGTATCAATAATAAGTAAATTCCCAATAAAGTCATCTGAATTAATTTATAATGGAGAGGGTTCTATTGCTAAATTTAACATTAATGTTAATGGCAAACCTATTGTTGTTGGATGTGCTCATTTAGATTATACAAATTATGCCTGTTATTTACCTAGGGGGTACTATGGAGGTAGTCCAAGTTGGAATATGATAGACGATGGAGATGATAATCCAAAACCTATAACAGATATTGAAGAATTATTGTTATACAATTTAAACTCATCCAGAGATGAACAAATCAATGCTTTTTTAAATTCTGTTAAAAATGAAGTAAACCCAATTATTCTTATGGGTGATTTTAATGAACCTTCTCATTTGGATTGGACAGAACGAACTTCCGAAATGTTCGATCATAATGGAGTTGTAATAAATTGGCATAGTACCTATACTCTTTTCGAAAATGGATTTGTAGATTCTTTTAGAGAATATTTTCCTAATGAAGTTTTGAATCCAGGAATTACTTGGCCTTCAAAAGTACATGGGAAGAAATCGACTAGTTGGATACCTAAATCAGATGAAAGAGACAGAATAGATTTTATATTTTACAAAGGGTATGGTGTTAAAACTGTTTATGCATCATTAGTAGGACCAAAAGAATCATATGCATTCGATAAAATTGTGACCTCCAATACTTCTAGGGAAAATTTTATTGGTTCTCAATTGGATTGGCCCTCAGATCATAAAGCGGTTTTAGTTACAATAATCATTGATTAAATATTATAAGTTCAATTAAAATAAGAAAGTTTACAAATGGTAAAAAAGTGTACTAAAGTTTTGGTTTTATTAGTATTGATAGTTAATTTTTCTTGTACTGATAAATACAAGAATTATGTAAATACAGTTGAGGATTATCAAATAATTCCAAAACCTATGAAATTAGAATCTTCAAACGGACGGTTTTTGATAACTTCTAATACCAAAATTATTGTAGATGGTAGGTTGAAACAAGAAGGATCTTACTTAGCAGAAATGTTAAATTCTCCAACTGGGTTTGACATACCATATGAAATAGGAAAAGATAAAGGGAATAATACCATTTCATTAATAATTGATGATCAGATTAAACAAAATGAAGCGTATAAAATCTCTGTGGAACACCAATCAATTACGATTTCTGGTAAAACAGCAAAAGGTGTTTTTTATGGAATTCAAACTTTAAGACAATTACTGCCAGAGGAGTTGGAAAGAAATTTGGTTTCAAAGGAAATTGAATGGACAATTCCTTGTGTGAAAATTGAAGATGGTTCCAGGTATTCTTATAGAGGAATGCATTTGGATGTTGGACGTCATTTTTTTCCAGTTGACTTTATTAAAAAATACATCGATCTAATAGCCATGCATAAAATGAATACATTTCATTGGCATTTGACAGAAGATCAAGGATGGAGAATTGAAATAAAAAAGTATCCAAAACTTACTGAAATAGGGGCATATAGAAAAGAAACGATATTAGGACATGGCAACACTTGGAATAAAAAGAATGTTGAGTATGATAAAAAACCTTATGGAGGGTTTTATACACAAGAAGAAGTAAAAGATATTGTTGCTTATGCAACAAGGAGACATGTAATTGTAATTCCTGAAATTGAGTTGCCAGGGCATTCTTTAGCAGCAATTTCATCGTATCCTGAACTTGGAAATACTGGAGATCAATATGAGGTAGGAACTAGATGGGGAGTGTTTCCTGAAATTTACGCACCAACTGAAGAAACCTTTGAATTTTTAGAAGATGTATTGACAGAAGTGATGGATTTATTTCCCAGTAAATTGATTCATATTGGAGGTGATGAGGCTCCAAAACCACAATGGG
>Ga0209395_1008405_pt1 | contig 10527 bp, 8 predicted proteins | sample GOMGulsemesocosm_3_FD_184635 | JGI IMG/M metagenome (GOLD analysis project Ga0209395, IMG submission 184635) | Methane-oxidizing microbial communities from mesocosms in the Gulf of Mexico - GOM9D Gulf of Mexico (SPAdes) (version 2) | ecosystem: Environmental > Aquatic > Marine > Cold seeps... | reverse complement strand
AATGTTAGTAACTATTCAACCAAAAAAACAGAACGCACCACAGAGGACACAGAGAACACCGAAAAAAATATCGCGCTTTATTTTCTCGGTGTAGCGCTGCGCCTAGGTTTCTCGGTGGTGTATTATCTAAGTACTGAATAGTTACGAATGTTTAAACACGCGCCCTTAACGTTTTAGCTGCATCAACCATGTTTTTCAATGCTGGTTTTACTTCCGACCATTGTCTAGTTTTTAAACCACAATCTGGATTTACCCATAAACGTTCGGCAGGAATACGTTGTTGTGCCTTTTCTATGAGATCTACCATGTACGCTTCTTCTTGAATGTTTGGTGTGTGAATATCGTAAACACCTGGACCAATTTCATTAGGGTATTTATATTGGTCAAATACGTCTAACAACTCCATGTTTGAACGTGATGTTTCAATGGTTATTACGTCGGCATCCATGTCGGCAATAGCTTCAATAATGTCGTTAAATTCTGAGTAACACATGTGTGTATGAATTTGTGTTTTATCATCAACACCATTAGCGGTTATTTTAAAAGACTCTATCGCCCAAGATAGGTACTTTTTCCATTGTGATTGCCTTAACGGTAAACCTTCACGTAAAGCAGCTTCGTCAATTTGAATAATGTTGATACCTGCTGCTTCCAAATCTAGCACTTCGTCTCTGATCGCTAACGCTAATTGAAAACAAGTCGTTGAACGTGGTTGATCGTCTCGAACAAATGACCAGTTTAATATAGTTACTGGCCCGGTTAACATGCCTTTCATCGGCTTTTCAGTTAATGTTTGTGCATATTGTGTCCATTCAACCGTCATTGCTTTGGGGCGTGACACATCACCAAATAAAATAGGTGGTTTTACACAGCGAGAACCATACGATTGTACCCACCCTGCTTCACTAAACACATAACCCTCTAATTGTTCACCAAAGTACTCTACCATGTCATTACGTTCTGGCTCTCCATGAACTAAAACGTCTAGTTCAAGTTCATGTTGAATATCCACACAAGCAGCTATTTCAGCTTTCATAAATTGTTGATAAGCGACTTTATCTATAACACCTTTCTTAAATTGTTGACGTGTCGCTCGTATATCCGCAGTTTGTGGGAAAGAACCAATAGTCGTGGTTGGGTACAGTGGTAAATTAAATATCTCGCGCTGTAATGCACTTCGTTCACCGTATGGCGACTTACGTTTCGCTAACGCTGGTGTAATATTATTTACTTTTGTTTTAATTAAAGGATCATTTACACGCGTTGAGTACTTTCTGCTTTGAATCGCTTCTGCATTTAACGTGAGCTGTACTGCAACATCCGTTGTACTTTTTCCTTTATTTAACACGGTACGGATCAGCGATAGTTCATCTAATTTCTGTATCGCAAACGCTAGCCAATTTTTAACTTCTCGGTCGAGCTTAACTTCGTTAGTTAAATCAACAGGCACATGTAATAAAGAACATGACGGCGCTATCCATAAACGGTCATTCAACTTTTCAGCAATCGGTTCTAACCAACTCAACAGTGAATTGATATCGGTTTTCCAAATGTTACGACCATTAACAACACCCAGTGATACAACTTTGTTTTCATCAAGATTTGTTATCAGCGCTGCTACTTCGCGCTTCGCATTTATAGTATCTAAATGTACGCCATTTACAGGTAATTCGCATACTAGCGGTAAATTCTCTTTTAACTCACCAAAATAAGTAGCAAGCAGCAACTTAACAGTAGATTGACTTAGCTCTTGATAAGCATGATTCAACGCCTGTTGCCATGAATTTTCAAGCTCAGTAACTAAAATAGGTTCGTCAATTTGTACCCACTCAACACCCAACGCTGATATTTCATTAAGCAGCTTAAAATACACAGGCAAAAGTGCGTTTAAATGTTCAATTTTATTAGATCCGTCTGTTTCTTTACCAAGCCATAAATAAGAAACAGGACCTAAAATAACAGGTTTTACCTTGTAACCAGCCTGCTGAGCTTCAGTAATTTGGCTTAACAAGCGCTCGCTGTTTAAACTAAAGCTTGTGTCTTTTGAAAACTCCGGCACGATGTAATGATAATTAGTGTCGAACCATTTGGTCATTTCGCCAGCGGTTACACAACTGCAACCACTGTCGTTTGCTGAGCGACCACGAGCAATTCTAAAGTAATCATCAAGCGTACTACCATCAATACCTTCGACTCTGTCTGGAATGTTGCCAACAAGAAAGCTTGTATCAAGTACTTGATCATAAAACGAGAAATCACCTACGGGTAATAAATCTAAATCACTTTGAGTTTTCCAGTGTGTTGCCCTTAATGATTTGGCCGTTGCCTCTAGTTGTTGCTCGGTAATATCGTTTTTCCAAAATTTTTCCAATTCAAATTTTAATTCTCGGTTTGCGCCAATTCTTGAAAAGCCCAAATTATGTAAAATTGCCATGTGTAATATTCTCTTTGTTTTTTAATAAGCTGACTAAGTTGAAAAGATAGTACACAAGCTAACTCATGAAAAATAATGATATAAATGCATGAAACCATGAACTATACTCATACATATATTCTACTATTTAGATAAAGCGCATGATTGAAAAAACACACTTAATGATAGTTAAAGAAGTTACACAGCTAGGCACACTAACAAAAGCAGCTAATGCATTATGTTTAACTCAATCAGCACTTAGTCACGCCATTAAAAAACTTGAAGGGCAATTAAAAATAAAAATATGGATAAAAGAAGGTAGGAACTTACGACTAACACAAGCAGGAGAACACATCTTATCGTTAGCAAATAGAGTACTCCCTCAAATGGATCACACGGAATATTTAATTCAACAAATAGCTAAAGGTAAACGGGGTTCGTTACGTATTGGTATGGAGTGTCACCCTTGTTATCAGTGGTTATTAACGGTTGTTGCACCGTATTTAGACAAATGGGCAGATGTCGAACTTGATGTAAAACAACGTTTTCAATTCGGTGGACTTGGCGCTTTATTTAGTCACGACATAGACGCGCTGGTAACACCCGACCCTCTATTTAAAAAAGGTTTGTCCTACGTTCCTGTGTTTGATTACAAACTAGTACTTGTGGTACATCAAGATCATCCACTTGCTTCTAAAAAATTCGTATCACCTAACGATTTAAGTAATGAAACATTGATCACTTATCCTGTAGAAGTTGAACGATTAGACATTTTTAATAAATTTTTAACGCCAGCACAATGTAGCCCTAATAAACATAAAGTAATTGAAACCACCGATATAATGTTACAAATGGTGGCAAGTAAACGCGGTGTTTCTGCCCTTCCTGCATGGCTTGTAGCGCAACATTCCAAATCGCTACCGATTAAAGGCGTTCAGTTGGGAAAACAAGGTATTGATAAACAAATATTTGTGGGTATTCGTGAAAAAGATGAAAACATAGATTACTTAAAAGATTTCATTGAAATGGCAGCTAATACCCATCGTTAACGGTCGATCTCTATTCATCGTTGTTTATAGAAATAACTACACTCCGCTTACTGTATTTTATACACTACGCCTAAAGCAGTACCTTAACTTAGATGGCCTTCCTTAGGTAAATTAATGAGAAAACTAAAATCAACCATACATCCAGACATTAATGATATGACTGGTTCTACCTTTACGCGAAAAGCAGCAAGAGCAATTGTCTTAAATGAAGATAAAATTCTTCTTTTGTATACTCAGCGGTATCATGACTATACGCTGCCAGGTGGCGGGATTGACGAAGGTGAAGATAACATTCAAGGCCTGATCAGAGAGCTACAAGAAGAAACAGGTGCTCACAGCGTTACCAATATCAAAGAGTTTGGGTTATACGAAGAGTATCGCCCTTGGCATAAAAATAACTTTGATATTATGCACATGGAATCGTACTGTTATGTTTGTAACATTGATGATGAATTACGCGAACCACAATTTGAACATCATGAAATTCAAAATGGTATGACACCGCTGTGGATAAATATTCACCAAGCGATTAAACACAATGAAGAAACTATTAAGAAAAGTGATAAAAAAGGCATGTCGATTGAACGGGAAACCTTTCTGCTTAAGCTTATTGTAGAAGAGCTTCTTTAGCGACTCCCTTCTCCTGTATAACTTAGTAGATGACTCATTAAAAAGCCCGCTAATTCTGCGGGCTTTTTACATATAATTTAAGCGCAGCGCTAGACTATTTGTCAGCTCTACCCATAAATTTACATTCAGCGGTATTCACTTTAATTTTATCGCCTGTAGAAATGTGCTCTGGTACTTGAACCGTTAAACCCGTTGAAAGTATGGCAGGTTTAGTACGAGCAGTAGCAGAACCACCTTTAAGAGATGGGTCAGTTTCTGTGATCACTAACTCAACACTTGCTGGTAAGTCGATACCTACTGGAGAGTCTTCAATAGAAATTACAGTTAAACCTTCAGTTTCTTCAGTAATAAAGCGAACTTCGTCAGCAATAGCGTCGGTGTTAATGTTGTACGGCGTATAGTCTTCGTTATCCATGAAAACATGTTGGTCACCATCAATGTATGAAAACATTGCAGGACGACGCGTTAACTCAGCCAATCGAAGCATATCGCTATCTTTAAATGTTTCATCGATTTTATGCCCTGAAACCACATTGTACATACGCATACGGTATAAACTACCACCTGCTCGTCCTTGTGGAACTGAACGCTCGATATCTTTAATTATGTATACACCGTCGTTATGTTCTATCGCGGTATTCTTTTTAACATCACTTGCCTTTGGCATGAAAAACTTCCTTAAAATATTGAATGAGAGAAAAATACCATGAACTGAGTTTTATGCAAGAAGTTATCCTGCCATATTTCCGCCTTATTTCATCGTCAGTTATCCATATTGTCGTCTAATGGTCGCCAATCTTGGCTGTTTTAATAAACATGAACCCCTTAACGAAGAGCATTACATGTTTAATAAAAGCCTAATAAGTAAAAATAAACGCGATATTATTATTTTTGACTACGCCCACAACATCAACTCAAGACACCGGAAACGTAAATGGCGCATTGTACTGAAAGTCACTAAATGGCTGATTGTGGGTTGTATGTTTGCTATGTCGATACTTTACGTGAGTAAGTTACAAGCAGCTGGATTTAATCAATTTACCTCGCTTGAAGATGTTGCTAGTGGCCAATTGTTGCTTGAGTCAAGTGAACGAATAAAAACTGCACAAGCAGAGCAACGTTTGTTTAAACCCGCAGTTCTCATTAACTCGTCAGCTGAGTTCGATATAAACGGTATTGTTGCAACTGTTACCGTAACGCAGTCATTTCTTAACACTAGCGATACCGTAGCTAACGGCTTGTATACATTTCCTCTGCCAGAAAACTCTGCAGTAAACTATTTAAACATTCAAATGGGTAATAAAACCATTGAAGGTAAAATTTTAGAAAAACAACAAGCCAAAGCCATTTTTATAAAAGCCAAAGCACAGGGAAGAAAAGCGAGCTTAGTTGAGCAACATCGTCCAAACCTTTTCACCAACAGCATTGCCAACATTGCGCCCAAAGAACAAGTCACGGTAACGATAAAATATGTACAGCAAGTTGATTATGATAAAGGTGAATTTAGTTTACGTTTTCCTATGACAATTACTCCACGCTATATACCTAATTCAAGTGTGCCTAATTCAAGTGCGCCTTCAAGCTTGTCACAAATAAAGCCCATGCACTCAACTGAAGAAAATGTAAATAATATCGAAAGACAAAAAAGTAAAAACACTAACCCACAATACGTACATCATTCAACGTCCGATCATTTACTTGTAGGTGCTCTTTCCCACCTTGCGTCATTACAATCACATAACATTCAGTTGAATGTTAATTTAAATGCCGGCTTACCTCTTGATTCAATAACCAGTGAGTCACATAAAATTACAACAACTAAATCTAATGCTGAGCTACCGACTTATCAAGTTTCAGTAGGAAATGTTCAAGTCCCTATGGATAGAGACTTTGTAATTAGCTGGCGTCCTGAAGCCTCTAGCATCCCTAAATTAAGTGTCGTTCACCAAATGTTAGACGGGGAGTCTTACGCACTCGCTATGCTTATTCCACCTACATTTAAATCTAGCGACATAGAAAAACAAAATAACTTAACAATGACCAATAAAAATAAGTTTGCTCGCGATGTCACCTTTATTATCGACACTTCAGGTTCTATGCAAGGTGACTCTATCAAACAAGCGAAACAAAGCCTGAGGTTTGCCCTTAATACTCTGAACAGCCAAGACAGCTTTAATATTATTTCGTTTGAATCTACGCCAAGCATATTGTTTAACACCACGGTTATGGCCAGCCCACAAAATATTAAAAGCGCGTTGTCATTCATTAATAATTTAACTGCGGATGGTGGTACTGAAATGTATAAACCACTAGCAAGTGCATTAACTATGCCTCAATCAGCACAGCAAAATAGCAGAGCGATTAAACAAATACTCTTTATTACCGACGGGGCTGTTGGCAACGAAAAGGAACTATTTTCTCTCATCAAAAACACCATTGCTTTGCCGCGTTTATTTACCGTAGGTATTGGCAGAGCGCCTAACGGATACTTTATGCGAAAAGCAGCTCAATTTGGACAAGGAAGTTACACCTACATAGGAAATACCAACGAAGTTGAAGAAAAAATGTCGAATCTATTACGTAAAATTAGTCAACCGATACTTAAAAACATCAAGGTTCAGTTCACCCCTTTACATACAGGGAGTTTAGAACAATTTCCCAATAAAATTCCTGACCTATATGCCGATGAACCACTCATTATTGCCTTTAAAACGGCCATTATGCCTAAAGGGCTTCAGTTATATGGCGAGTTAAACAATCAACCATGGCAAGACCAAGTGAGTTTGTCTGTAGCAAATAATAGTGAAGGTTCAAGTATCACCTCAATTTGGGCAAGAGCAAAAATAGAAGATTTACTCGACGGATTAATTACCGGAAAAACGCTAGACCAAGTTAAGCCTCAAGTATTAGAAACCTCAATTAAACACCAGGTTATGTCGCCCTACACCAGTTTTATAGCGGTTGAAAAAGAACGTAAACAACCAGACTTACTTGCTAACGCTCATTCAAAAGACAGCTTAAAGGTTAGTAGACGACAGGCACTGACCAAAATGCGAGCAGCTCCCTTCCCAACAACTGCGGTAGGTTGGTCACAATCACTCTTAATAGGGATATTGCTACTATTGATATCATGCGCCTTGTTTTTCAGCGGTCGTACAACTCGGTTCAATACCTAATGCCAGAACAATGCATGGATAAACTAACAATGGCTAATAGCATCAAGATTAAAGCTAAGTTCAAAATGATCTGTGCAGCTGCTATTGCACTATTGGCTATTTCAATCATAGCTTATAGTGCCTACCTTCCTACAAAAGCGTGGCTGTCTGAAAAGCTGATAGCCCGTAGTTGGGAAATAGCAAAAAACACACAGCAGCCTTTGCCTCCTTGGCCATGGGCAGACACAACCGCGATTGCAAAAATGACCGTACCTAGCCTAAACAAATCAATCGTATTGTTAAAAGGTATTGATGCTACGTCACTTGCTTTTTCAGCGGGTGTTATGCATCAATATTCTCAACTTAATACATCATCACCCTTTGTTGTTGCAGGCCACCGAGATACGCATTTTTCATTCTTAGATACGTTGAAACAAAAAGACAAGATCACTATTGAAAATATTGATGGCTATAAACAGCAATACCAAATTTACAATATAGAGATAGTAGATAGTAATAAAACGCCCTTACTTATTAACGCCGACGCTTCAACGTTAATGCTCATTACCTGCTACCCGTTTAATGCATTACGCGCAGGAGGAAGTTTGCGGTATGTGATTAGTGCAGAGTTGGTAAGGAATAATTCTGGGAGTTAAGTATTAATGGTCGTAGAGTATATAGCCTTTCAAGTACTTATTTCTTGAGAATTGTTAAGATATATTTAATCCGTAAATACAAACCTATTAGGTTGCGCGTATCTCCGTAGCCCCTAATTCAAAGGCGCTTATAGAACGCACCACAGAGTGCACAAAGAACACCGAGAAAAAACATCGCGCTTTATAAATTCTGTGTAGCGTAGCGCCTCATTGTTCTCAGTGGTGTTTTATCTAAGCAATAAATAGTTATAAACAATAAGTAACTTATTCAGCTTAAAAACAGAAAGCACCACAGAGAGTACAGAGGACATAGTATAAATTATTGAGCTTTATTTTCTCTGTGTAGCGCAGCGACTCGGCGTTCTCGGTGGTGTATTTTCTAAGCACTGAATAGTTACGTTTAAACTAACCTACTTTAAATTCTGATTGATAAGTATAACGAAAGGCACATCCTGAACAGGATAACGTAAATAATACAAAGTGGTGAAATAACGCTAAATACTTAATTTCACTTTCCCTGTTTTATCTTTAATACTTACATGCCTCATCACATGGGTGAACAAACCAAACCACACAAAAGATTCAAATAAATAATTTAAATAGTGCTTCTAACACCTCTGCTTTCCCTTCAAAACTTTATAAATGGAATAATCATAGGAACTCGTTTCTTGTAATCATTATATTTTCTACCTAATTGATTACCTAAGTCTTTTTCTTCAAAATATAAGCCAATAAATACGTAAACAGTCATAAGGATGGATAACATAAAGTGAGCAGCAGACATGGTTGGAGTTAACCAAAGACCGATGAGTACACCTAACTGCAGTGGATGACGTACAAATTGATATAGAAATCGGTCAGTAAAAGTGGGTCGTGGTACCGGTTTATTGCGTAAGTTACAGTACACCTGCTGTAAACCGAATAATTCAAAGTGATTAATAAGAAAGGATGACAATACAACGATAAACCATCCAAAAACAAAGCCTGCGGTTAACAGTATTGCTCCAAACGAATTTTCAACATGCCACACAATGCCATATAACGGTTGCCAATACATACAAAACAACAGCATCATTATCCCGCTCAGTAATACATACGTACTGCGTTCAGCTGCGGGCGAAACAATTTTAGTCCATTTTTCTTTAAAAGTTAGCCGAGCCATAACGGTATGCTGTAAACCAAAAAGAATCATTAAACCGACATTAATCAAAAAAGCATAAACAGTTGTTTCTCCTGCCCTCGAGTTAATGTGAAAAGGAATAAACTCCCAACCACTGAGAAAAAGAATAAAGAAAACTAAACCGCCCAAGCCTACTAGATATGAAAACACCCCGTAAATAAATATAATGAATCGAATCATTGAAGCCCCTATTAATTGACCTCGCCTTAAGCGATAAAACAAAAAATGTTCTATTAATTATAGTACGGTTCTCAAATTTGGTAGTCGACTGATATACATAGATTTTATTTTAAAACCAGTCATTCCTTATTTTCTGTCCAATAGAATTCCATTTGCTTAGCTGTCGCCTGAGCCAACTCTTGCGAAACGAATTTACTCACTAAATGCAAGCTCATATCAATACCTGCTGAAATACCTCCTGAGGTAACAATAGACCCTTCGTCAACCCAACGAACATCACGTATTACATTTAATAAGGGGAAGCATTCTTGTAAGTCGTCAATATCTTCCCAATGAGTAGTGACTTTTTGCTGTGTTATTACGCCAGCCTTTGCCAGTAAAAACGCACCTGTACACACTGACGCAACACATTTAGCCTGCTTGCTTTGTTTGGCGATCCAATCAATAACCTCGGGTTTATTAATTTCCTCTGTATGATCACCGCCGACAACTATAAGCAGATCTATAGTGGGATGATTATTGAAATGATAATCTGGTAATACACGATAACCTGCTCTCGCTATCACTACGTCTGAAGATTCGTTAATTAAAAATGTATTAAAAGGTGGATAGCTCAACGTTGATGTGCTGAAAGATGAATTACCAGATACACGGCAAGCTGTAGTGAATACTTCGAAGGGACCTGAAAAGTCTAAAACCTCTGCATTATCATAAACATAAATACCAACATTTAACATATTAAGCACCTTACTGAATTAACCAAAACAGTAAGGTGACGCAATCCAATCTAAAACTCAAGCAAAAATCCGATAATTGAACGGCCTTATTTTAATGTGTGTTGATAAAGTGACAGCGCGATAAACCACATAATACAGCCGACAACAAGATCTATCCCTCGAAGTATTTTAGGCTGCGATAATATCGGGCCTAACCTTGCCGCACTCGTCGCTAAAAGATAAAACCAGAAGATTGACGCAAACATAGTACCTGCTGCATAGGCTATTTTATCTTGACCTTCAAACTGACCACCTACACTGCCTAAAATCATAACCGTGTCTAGATACACATGAGGATTTAGTAAAGTAACCGCTAATGTTGTCGCTATCACCATTTTCTTTGTTTTTAACAAACTATCATTTTCAGCTTCTTGGTATTTATTCTGGTAAACCGTTTTAAAAGACAATAAACCATAAGTAAACAAAAATAGAATCCCACCCCAAGTGATCAGCAACATTGCCAATTCATTACTGTTAATAAGTGCTCC
>Ga0209395_1008402_pt1 | contig 10530 bp, 9 predicted proteins | sample GOMGulsemesocosm_3_FD_184635 | JGI IMG/M metagenome (GOLD analysis project Ga0209395, IMG submission 184635) | Methane-oxidizing microbial communities from mesocosms in the Gulf of Mexico - GOM9D Gulf of Mexico (SPAdes) (version 2) | ecosystem: Environmental > Aquatic > Marine > Cold seeps... | reverse complement strand
TAGTGGGCACGATCCATGCCCTCGTGCTTAATTACGGCTTCCAGTGCATCGACCCATTCAGTCGTTTCTTGTGGATCAGCATCATTGGTATGAGGAGGGAGCTTGGTCATCAAATAATTCCTGCTTAGCACTGTTAATGGTCACTATAGAGCTAGATATGTGAACAGCGTGCTCTTTTAGTTTCTCATAAGGGCGTTAATTTATCTTAGGATATTTGTATCTCTAACGGGTTGTTTATTGAGGGCCAGCCGCTTTTACTCAGTATGAAAATGAAGCGGTTATCATCATTAAGCTTTCTTTGTTGATACCCTAGGTTGGGTTTCGGTCGCGAGACCTAGGGGACAATGAGGAGCCCAGGGCACCAACAAAGAAAACCTGATTGATTTGTTCTACTCTGTTTTATAAGCAGTAAAGTTGGACGCTTTATCCTTTTGATTTTTTAAAACCTTGAATCAATTAAATTTTAAGAAATGGTACCCTAAGGCAGACTTAGGAAGAGAGTTTGACCTAGAGTGGGGTAAAAAACCCAAGGGTACCAATAAAGCGGAATTTTATTTAAAAGTCGTAACGGATGCCGACTAGCACGACCTGACCACCACTTGAATCTACCCAGTCTCCTGCGTAGGTTGAGTCACGTTCGGGAGCAATGGCAGCGTTTTCTTCTTCTTGGTAGTAGTCTACGAAAACACGAGCTTGAGGATGGAACTTATAGGTCCATTCGGCTTGAAAGAGAGTCTCACCAAAATTGTCGATTTGAGAAACACCTGCTGCATAGGTGTGAAGACCAACAGTGTAGGAAGCAAAAATGTTATACGTGCTGCTACCGTCTTCTAGCCAACCACTTGCTACATCACTATCAACTGTTTCATATTTGGCACCGATGTACCATGGTCCCGTAGTATAACCAGCACCGATCCCGTAATAGGTAAGATCTCCTGACCAGCCATCACTTTTGACGTCGTCTACAGCGACGGCCACCGTTAAATTGCCCATAGTTTTGCTGACGGCTAGCTGTTTGCGACTCTCGACACCATCATCACCTTCAGAGTAATTGCCTTTACTGTATGCACCGCTCACATCAAAGCCAGCAACGGGTAGATTAAAACCTATGGTTTCATCTCGTCTGAAGGCGGCAAAGGTAGCAAATCCACTGTAATAGGAATCAAACAGATCGACTTTATAGGCAATGGCGTTGTAGTACGGCAGCCAATCTTCACCGATCCAAATACGGCCCCAATCACCAGAAAGCTGTAATTTGGCGACCCGTTCTTTATCATTCTGGTTTAATGGTCCGTTAGCATCACCTTTGGCAAGGTCAAGAGGTTGTTCATATTGAGCGGTGAAAGTAATGTCATCATTTAGAGAGGTGGACGCTTTGAAACCTACACGCGAATAGGCATCGCGAACACTGGTGTAATCACTGAATCCCGGGACTTCATTATCGGGACGTACATTCTCAAGTTGCATACGGAACGAGCCATAGAAGCTCGTATCGACACCCTCGATTAGGTCTAGGTCTATTGCCGCTGCTGGCTGAGCTACCGCGGCCGCAAAAGCCATAGTGATTAATGCTTTGTTCGTCTTCTTCATTGCTATGTATCCTTTTTTTGTTTGCCTGATTTAAATCAAGGCCTAATTGGTTACTAAAGCTCATACTTGGCGTCCATATTTGCTGGGAGTATGAACCCCATGCTCATTCATGAGCAGTTTTGACATGACCGTACACAAAATCCCAAACAGGCCAAGTCTTCAGTTTAGGAACCAAAATCCATGGAACCCCCACACTGCTAGTTCTGATTACCGACAAGGAATTTAAAGACATTTATGCCCATTACGTGGTCGGGCTTATATCTGTAAATAATCACCGCATGACCAGATAAGCTGGAAGTATTGTTAGCTTTGAGCTGGTTTTAATGCCGGAAATCAAATTTTTATGATCGATGCTTTATGCTTGATCCTTAAGTGTTCTTATTTCTGCAAATACCTTTTCCGGAGTACAGTTCGGCATTTTCAACTGCTGACGAATTCCTGGATCATCCACTCGAAGAAATGGATTGGTATCCCTTTCTTGCCCAATTGACGTTGGTAGCGTTGGCTTTCCTTTGGCCCTGAGCTTTTCAACTTCCGCCACTCGCTTTTTTAATAACGGATTGTCTGGATCAACGGTAAGAGCAAAGTGTGCGTTGGATAATGTGTATTCGTGAGCGCAATATACGGAGGTGTTTCTTGGTAAATCGCGAAGTTTCTTTAAGCTTGACCACATCGTATCGGCGTCCCCTTCAAAGAGTCGGCCGCAGCCCATGGAGAAGAGAGTGTCACCGACAAAAACGGTTTTAATGTCTGGAAGCCAATAGGCAACATGACCGAGTGTATGTCCTGGTGTTGCTATAACCCGTACTTCAAAACCATTGATTTGGAATATGTCGTCACCGACAACAAACCTGTCTATTCCGGGGATTCGTTCCCTATCAATATATGCCCCGACAATCTCACACCCGTAGGCTTCTTTTAGTGCTAAGTGACCATCAATATGATCCCAGTGATGATGAGTGGTCAGTATGTGTGTCAGATTCCAGCCCTTTTCCTTCAGAACTTTATCAATCTCTTCTGCACTTGGCGTATCGATAGCAATAGTCATTTCTGAATCGATGTCATGAATCAATATCCCGAAGTTATTTTCGAGACAGCAAAACTGATGGATTTCATATCGAATCATCTGAATTAACCTTGATTAGTGAGATATAACTTAGGTGCTTTTAGAGGCATGGTTGCTGGTTTGCTCAGTACTTAAAGATCAAGCTTCAAGCGTTTTGTTTTGGCGCGTGAACAGCACACCATCAAGGCTGAATTTTCTGCTTTTTCATCATCAGTGAGTACGCTGTCACGGTGTTCTGCCTCACCTTCAAGCAGCGCGATTTCACAGGTTCCGCAAACCCCTTCTTTGCACATGGTTTCAACAGTGATTCCTTCCTTGTTTAGCACATCAAGAATGCTTTCATCGGCAGTAACCGGTAATACCTTTCCTGAACTGGCTAGTTCAATCTCAAATGCTTTATCACCGGCTTCGTGTACTTCGTGCTGAGCAAAAAAACATTCATAAAATACGCTGACATTTGTTTTACCTTCAGCATCCTTAAGAATCGTTTCAATCAAGGGTTCTGGGCCGCAGGTGTAAACTTGGGTGCCGGGTGCACAGGAGCTTAGTAACTGATTGATATCTAAGCGTCGATTTGGCTCACCATAAGAGTGATGTATATGTACGGACTTACCGAAGGAAGACGATTTTAACTCGTCACTAAATGCCGTTTTTTCAGGTGTTCGACAGACGTAATGAAACTCAAATTGTTTGCCAAGTTCGGCTAATCGGTAGGCCATTGATATTATCGGTGTTATGCCAATACCTCCTGCCAGCAGCAGGTATTTATCGTGTGTTTCATCAAGCTTGAAATGGTTGTTTGGCGAAGTGATGTGAAGAACATCGTTATTGCGGATAGTGTCAAAAATATAACTTGAGCCACCGCGACTCTGTTGCTCCCGTAACACTGCAATTTTGTAGTGGTCAGTTAATGTCGAGTTATTGCACAGAGAGTATTGTCGAGCTAAACCATTATCTAAAATAAGGTCGATATGAGCTCCGGGTGTAAATGCAGGGAAAGGTTTTCCATTTTCAGATACAAGCGTAAAGGAACGAATGTTTTCTGCTTCGTCATTTACACTGACTACCCTGGCAAGAAGTTCTTCGGACATGGTGCCCACCTCGATATATAACGTTTAGCTGATACATAAATCATGCGCTGATCGATAAGCGCATGATTTTTAAATAAAATAAAGTTGGTGCGCGTCAGATAAACTCGACGCGTACCAACGTTTAATTACATGTCTTCTGGATCGATACCTGGGACATGGGTAATACCTAGTTTTTGTTTCCAATCAACCGGGTACACGGCGTAGAAAATTACACATTTCTCATCGCACTCATATTTAACGTCCATTCCTTTGGGCATATATAGGACATCTCCAGGACTACAGTTATAAGCTTCACCATCTGCAATTAAGCGAAAGTTGCCTTTCATACAGAAGACGATCTCATCAACTTCGAGCTTCCATGGGACAGAAACTTCGTTGAGAAAATTAACGCCACCGGCCATGCTTTCGCTGACCTTGACGTTGACCCAAGGTTTGATAAAAGTACCGCCTGGTTCGAGTTCCTGATAACGGTGTTCAATATCTGCAAATGGGAAAAGAGTAGGTTTAGGCATGATTAATCCATCCTTATTTATTAATTGAGTAAATGTTCGTAAATGCGGAATTGGTACGAGAATTACGCTATTTGTATAGCGATTCGTTCAGCTCAATAACGTATCCATCCGGGTCCAAAATAAATGCAAGCATGCGTTTTCCGTGCTTCATTTGTTTAGCTGGGCTTTTGATCGTGACACCCTGTGCTTTTAAGTACTCAACAGCATCTACGGTATTTGGAACCTCAATTGCCAGGTGGCCGTAGCCATTGCCTTTTTCATAGGCTTCGGGTTGGTCCCAGTTATAGGTCAGCTCGATGGTTGTGACTTCAGTTTCAGGCCCATAACCAATAAACACATTGGTAAAACGTCCTTCTGCATACTCAGTATTTCGCAATACTTGCATGCCCATAATTCGGGTGTAGAAGTCGAGTGATTTTTCTAAATCACGCACGCGAATCATTGTGTGTGATAGTTTGAATTGGCTGTTACCAGCTATTGGTTGTGACATTTTTTTATCCTTTGACTCATTTTTTGCAACATGCTCGTTGCGTCATGAGGGCTATAGGTTTTGAAGTAACGTAGCTTCTGTTATTTGTGAGGCCGTGTTATTTCACGGCATCAATAACGAGTTCCTGAAACGCGCGAACGCTATCTTCCCAATGAGGCGATAGAAGGCCGCCATTTTCGGCAACTAGTGACTTGCGTCCTTTCTGCTGGCGTGAAGTGATTTCGTGATCTTCTTTATGTACCGCTGTCCATAGATCCATCAGGTTCTTTGCATCCACAGAGTTAAGCTCAGTACCATCAGTCATATAGATGGCGCGGCGCTGATGTGTCTTATCGGGGCCAACCGGTGTGTTGAGGTGAACGCCCATTTGATCAGGAAAGTAACGTCCGAATACAAATGATGGGAATAGTGTTAGGTAGCGAGAACTCACAGCTAGAGTGCTGCCACTGCCATCGCCACCTTCATTGCTCTCATCCAGATCAACGGCACTGCCCAGGCACTTGCCATCAACGACTGTATAATGGTCAACCAAAGGCTGATCCGTAGTGCTGGAGTGAACAAATTGAACATGGTAAGGCTCGATGAAATTTTCCATCAAGAACTTCCAGTTGGTATCAACAATACCCAGGTCAATCACGCCGACCAGTTTGGCTTTGCCAAAATCGAGACCGTCAAGACGGTTTTTAAGGGGGGCGATAAACTCTTCGAAAGGTTCAGCGTTACCATTGAGGTTAACGAATACCCAGTCGTTCCAGGTCGCAGATTGCACAGGTTTTAAACCATGCTCTTTTGGCTCAAAGCCTTCGGGTAATTGAGTGTTGTCTGGACCGCCAAAATAAGGTGTTGTTTTCAATTCACCATTCAGACCGTAGATCCAGGCATGATAAGGGCACCGCAAGTTGCGACCGACATTGCCAGCTTCTTCAACCAGGGTTATACAACGGTGACGGCACACATTATGAAAGGCGTTGATCGAATCATCCTTGTCACGTACCAGGAGAATCGGCTGATCACCAACGCTGACCGGGATAACGTCACCTGGTTTGTCCATTTCATGAGCAAAGCCAACAAAGACCCAGGAATTGGGGAACAAGGTTGATTTTTCACGATCCCAGAATGCTTCTGAGGTATAAGCAGCAGGTGGTAAGCCATGCTTAACCGTACCTGATTCATTAAACGATGTTAGATCCAGAGAGCCTGCTTGATCTGTTGTAATGACCTGACTCATAAGTAATGCTCCAGTTATTTGTTGCCGTTGTTAAAGGTCTCACCAAGCTGCCTAATTTAAATAAGAGGTCTGCTTGATTCGTCAAAATTACGATTTTAAAAAAACTGCCAATCTAGTTTGTTTGAAAGGCTGCTTGATTCAAGTCAAGTTACTCTATCAGTAAAAATTAGCTTATGAAAATTCGTTTTAATCAAGCATGTTGAGAAAAACTCATGCTTCCACAACGCCCCTTTGATTTCGCGATGTTTAGATGACTATTGCTTCAAAGAAAAAATGCTCATAAGCGAGTCACTTGTGATTTATTGATCGTTTTACTCTGCGGACTATCAGCTGGCTGATAAGTTTGTACCTGCTTTGAAGCTATGCCGTGCAAATACGTTGGGTTGTCTGTGGATGTATTGGGGGTTCAAAAATATTTGTTTAATGGGGCTGGGGGATAAGCGCTTTTTGGATCTTGAGGCTGTAATTTAATGAAAGCTTTTGAGCCGAGGATAACTAAGGAGTCTTAAAGAAGGTGTGGCTATTTCAATGTACGCATACAGTATTAATTATTGTAAAAGCTAAATATCTTCGTGTTCGGGTAACGCGCTCAGCCTTCTGGTTTAGTGGATTTTATTGTCGCCTTTTATGAATCATTGTTCTGAGTACAATGAAATTCATCATGACTTCTAGATTTATATTTTATTAAGACGTTGTTTGATCAGTGAGTCCGTGAGGTTTTATTTATTCTGCTCAGAAATTAGATTGAAAGAGTAATGGAAGGCAATAATTTTGAAGTTGGTAATCGCAGAGGGGCGGTGACGGAGCTGCGAGCTATTTCTAGCAGCTTAACTGGAGGCTTATCGGAGATATAACTTATAAGTTGTTGGTCGTACTTTCTGAGTTTGAGTCGTCTAAAATCTAGGTTGAAAGTTCTTATTCTTTGAAAGAACGCGGGACTATATAGGTTAAGACTAGCTGAATGGGCGGGTTATTAATCAATACTGATAAAGTTGCGGATTACCTTCCAAATAGTAATCCGCGACTTCATTGGTTAAAAAGATGAATAAAGTGAATGAGCGTGTGTTGATTGTACAAAATCAACAGGGTGGCTCTTGGGTTATTTATCCTTTTCGAAAGCTGTGCTCTTCAATTGGCTGGAAAAAGCTCATGGTTTTTGTTTTAGCAGCCAATCTACGAACTTGCGAGCATTCGGTCGTTCCATGCGATCGGGAGGAAATATAAGGTAGTAAGAGTAGGTGTTTAAGAGAGGGGCAAACGGGCAGATAAGACGACCGGCTCTGATATCATCTTGAATAAGCTCCGGGCAGACCAGTGCGAAGCCAAGTCCTTCAATCGCAGCCTGCTGGCGGACGTTCGTGTCGTCATAATACTCGTTTCGTTGGGGCTGCAACTTAGCATAACCTGCAAATCCGAGCCAAGATCTCCATGTCTCGTCGTCGGACTCATGTAGCAGTATGAATTTTTCTAGAATGGATGGGTCTTCGGGATTTTCAATGCCTTCAATGAGTGATGGGTGGCAAGCAGGCGTTAAATTTGCTGGCAGCAGAAGGACGGCATTTTCCGGGATGTTATCTTGGTGCCTCCACTCAATTGAAAGGTTAATGTTAGGATCATTGAAGTCAGCAAAGCTGTTTGTATGGTGAAAATTGAGATCAAAATCAAGGTTGCTTCGATCGGTTGAATGTAATCTTGGTAACAGCCATTTCATGGCGAAATGAGGTCTTATAGATACGCCAACCGGAGCTTTAGATGCGGCCGCCTTTAAGTGGGCAACGCCTTTTCTGACAAGCGCAAGGGCTCCGGCAATATCCTGGTAAAGGGCCTCACCGTCGGCTGTAGGAATCAAGGAGTGGCAGTCTCGATCAAGCAACTTTATCTCAAAGAAACTCTCCAGACTCTTGATTTGATGGCTGATTGCTGACGGCGTAACATTTAATTCGTCGGCTGCTTTCGCAAAGCTGCCATTGCGAACTACAACTTCAAAGGTCAACAAAGACTTAAATGGAAGCAAAACAGTAGAACTCCGCTCTTTGGTTGAATTGATGCCTTAATGCACAATAGATTGTGTCAATTAGCAGCCTGAAAAAACTCGTAAAGGGTACTTTTCCCCCGGAGGGGCGAACGCTGTCTATATGGCGCGCAATACAGTATTCATTGTGCATAATTATCCTCCCCTTTTTTTCGTAATGATAATTTTTATATAAAGCGACTGTCTCTTTCAGTTAGAGGTCTTTTATTCCGCTAAAAAGTTGCCTGCCAGAAATCTACTTTAGCGACAGAAGTGAAAAAGGGTTGGCCCTCATAACTTCTGATTTAATTGGTGTTCACTGCTTAAATCAAATTTTCTTACCTACTCCAAAACACCTTTTGCGCTGTTTTGGAGTAGGCGACGGTAATGCCAGTTAAATAATATTTGCCTATAAGGTATAGTTTGCTTGTGTTTTCTAATGAGTCATTAGGTTTTCTCATGCTAGATGATTAAAACGAATTATCATAGAGATATTTTTACTGATAGAGTAACTTGACTTGGATCAAGTTGCTTTTTTTGCAGCCTATCTGAGAGTTTTTTCAACATTGTGATTTTGCTGAAACAAACAACAACGTGCGTCATTCATAAACGTACCCGTTTATGAATGACGCAAGAAATAACAATTATCCTTAGACTAGTAGGTACTTAATCATGAGTGAGAGTAGAAGCACTATCAGTGATAAAGGTCTTTTTGCTGGTACAAATCGAACGATGACAATAGCCTCTGCGGCAATGGTCATTGGATTTCTTATTTTTACCATTTATAACGTCGAATTTGCTAATGGCATTTATTCGAATATCAAAAACTGGATTCATTCCACGCTTGACTGGTATTACATCGGTCTTATTTGTGTATTCCTTTATTTCTGTGTTTGGTGTGTATGTTCAAAAGTGGGGAGTATTCGTTTAGGTGCGGATGACGAAAAGCCGGAATTTAGTAACTTCTCCTGGTTTTCCATGCTTTTTGGCGCAGGTATGGGCATTGCCATGCTCTTCTGGAGCATTGCAGAACCAATTTATCATTTCCAGGGCAACCCTTTTATCGATATGGATGGGGTCGCGGCTGGTACGGCTGAAGCAGCGCAGACGGCAATGACTGTTGCCTTTTTTCACTGGGGCTTTCATGGCTGGGCGATTTATGCAGTTGTCGGTCTGGCAATGGCATATTTTTCGTATCGCAAGGGCTTGCCACTGACGATTCGATCAGCACTTTATCCTGTCTTGGGTGACCGGATTTATGGGCCGATTGGTCATCTAGTCGATTTGATTGCGATTTTCGCTACCATTTTCGGCGTAGCAACTTCCTTAGGATTGGGTGTTTCACAAATGAACGCCGGATTAAATTATCTCTTCGGTATAGATATATCTATAACCAATCAGATAATCCTAATTGCTGTGGTCTCTATGCTTGCCACAATGTCTGTTGTATCAGGGGTTGCTAAAGGTATCCGGATTCTCAGCGAGTGGAATGTCAGACTAACGGCTATTTTGCTGCTTGCTTTCCTTGTGGCAGGGCCAACTATCTTTCTTTTGGGTTTCTTCGTTACGACTTTCTTCGGCGATTACCTTGTTAACATGATTCCGATCGGCGCTTGGGTTGATACGAGTCCGGATGGACAATGGCAAGGGTGGTGGACCGTTTTTTATTGGGGTTGGTACATCTCCTGGGCACCTTTTGTCGGTATGTTTATTGCTCGTATCTCTCGTGGTCGTACCATTCGCGAGTTCATAGTGGGTGTTGTCGCTGTTCCCTGTTTCGTTAGTTTTGTTTGGTTAATACTATTTGGTGGTACCGCATTACATATGGAATTGTATGGTGCTGGCGGTATTGTCGATGCGGTTAACAGTGATCTAACCACTGCTCTGTTCGTTACTATTGAAGCTTTGGATATTGGTGTCGCAGGTACCATCATGGCAGCAGTAGCTACTGTAATGATCATCACCTGGTTTATTACCTCCTCAGATTCGGGCACCTTGGTCATCAGCACCATCCTGGCTGAAGGGCACTCAAATCCACCTACAAAAGTGCGTGTTTTTTGGGGCTTGAGTGAAGGCGCAGTAGCAGCCGTATTGCTATTTGCCGGAGGCCTCAAAGCGCTCCAGGCAGCGTCAATCACGGCCGCGCTACCTTTCTCCATTATTATGGTGTTTATGCTGTACGGATTTATTCGTTCTTCGACACAGGACCCTCGTTACATTGCGGCACCTGTATCTGCATCTGCGGGATTTCGAAAAGATGACAGCTTAAAAAATGTATCTGAGCCCGCAACATAAGGGATAGAAACTCTCTTATTAGTTTGTCGTTAGTGTTCCTACTGATTGAAAATATTCATTTCAGTGAGTAGGAGCGAAATATTTGTAGTTCCCCCTTCCTTATATAAGTCATGGTGATTGTTAGCCATGGCTTGTATAAGGCTTTTAGGGTTTTTTGAAGTGGGCAACATAGTATGTCAGAAGATTTTGAAGATTTTAAAGCGGGTGCTCTACGTTATCATCGCGAGCCAACTCCAGGAAAGTTGGC
>Ga0209395_1008395_pt1 | contig 10535 bp, 9 predicted proteins | sample GOMGulsemesocosm_3_FD_184635 | JGI IMG/M metagenome (GOLD analysis project Ga0209395, IMG submission 184635) | Methane-oxidizing microbial communities from mesocosms in the Gulf of Mexico - GOM9D Gulf of Mexico (SPAdes) (version 2) | ecosystem: Environmental > Aquatic > Marine > Cold seeps... | reverse complement strand
AATTTGGAAATTGATGGAGGAACAGCCTATTGGAATGGCAAGAATTTAGCAAACAATAAAGTTGCTTCAGGCGTGTATTTGGTGATGCTTTCCGATTTAGATACCTTTGAGACCAGAGTTTTAAAATTAATGATAGTGAGGTAATGCTTGTATCTACAAAAGCCATCGTGTTATCAAAGTTAAGGTACAGGGACAATGACCTTATAATAAAATGTTATACAGAAAATTTTGGACTGTGTAGTTATTTAGTGCGAAATGCACTTAAAACAAAGAAAGGCAAATTTAAACCTGCATATTTTCAGCCTTTGACGCTCTTAGAGATTGATGTAGATCATAAAGATAATCGTTCGCTACAATATTTTAAGGATATTAAATTGTATTGTAATTATAAGAGTCTGCATACTAATGTTATAAAAGGAGCTATGGTCATGTTTCTTTCGGAGGTGTTATCAACTGTTTTAATTGAAGAAGAAGAAAATCAGCCATTATATGATTTTTTAGAAACAGCATTATTGTGGTTTGATGAAGGGGATGTCAATGCAAACTTTCATTTAATATTTTTAATTGAACTCACCAAGTACTTAGGGTTTTACCCAGAGTTGCCACAACAAAATTCACGATATTTTAATTTGGAAGACGGAAAATTTCAAAGCCATGACTCGAGCATCTATTGCGTTTCGGGAAATAATTTTAGTATCTTAAAACAACTGTTAGGTATAAAATTTGATGTAAGTAAATCATTGGAAATAAATTCAAATCAAAAACGGGAGTTTTTAAGTATGATTTTACTCTATTTTAAGCTACATTTGGACGGTTTTAAACAACCTAAATCTGTAACAATATTAAATCAAGTTTTTAGCTAAAATATGAAGAACATTATTTTCTTTTTTTTATGTTTTGCATGTTTTATAATGCGGGCTCAGGAGGTTACTGTTTTGGATGAATCGTCCAAAGATCCAATTCCTGGCGTTGCTGTTTTTAATACTTCTAAAACTAAGAGTACGGTTTCCAATTTGGAAGGGAAATTGACCTTAGATGGGTTTTCAGAAAATGAACGAATAATTTTTCAACATATCTCACATATTAGAGCTGTTTATCTGAAGTCTAATGTCCCTAAAGTTGTCTATTTAAAAGCTAAATCTCAAGATTTAGATGAGATTGTTATATCGGCTTCAAAATTTGAACAAAATAAAAAAGAAGTTCCCCAAAGAATTATAAGCATTAAAGCAAGAGACATAGAACTTGCAAGCCCACAAACAAGTGCAGACATACTACAGAACAGTGGACAGGTTTTTATACAGAAAAGCCAATTGGGAGGGGGAAGCCCTTTAATACGTGGATTCTCAACAAATAGATTATTGCTTTCAGTTGATGATGTTAGAATGAATAATGCCATATTTCGTGGTGGTAATGTTCAAAATGTAATCTCTATTGATCCATTCGTGATTCAAAACACCGAAGTTATATTGGGTTCTGGCTCTATTATTTACGGGAGCGATGCTATTGGAGGGGTTATGAATTTTTATACCAAAAAGCCAAAACTATCCGCATCAGATACACTCTTATTTAAATTGAATTCTGTGGTTCGATATGCTAGTGCCAGTAATGAGAAAACTGGACATGTCGATTTTAATTTGGGATATAAAAAATGGGCATTTCTTACCAGCGTGAGTTATACTGATTTTGATGATTTGAAAATGGGGAAGAATGGCTCATCGGATTATTTGAGAACCGAGTATGTTAATACTGTAAACGGGACGGATGCTATTATTCAAAATAGTGATCCTAGACTTCAAAAATTTACGGGCTATAATCAAATTAATATTTTAGAAAAAATTCATTATCAAGCCAATGATAAGTTGAGCTTTGATTTAGGACTACATTATTCAGCGACTTCAGACTATCCGAGGTATGATAGGCTAATCCGTTATAGAGGCGATGCCTTGCGCTCTGCCGAATGGTATTATGGTCCCCAGCAGTGGTTTTTAGGAAACCTTCAAATGACAAAACTGGGAAGCGGTTCCAATTTATATGATAAATTTAAAGTTACTACGGCCTTTCAAAATTTTAAAGAAAGCAGAATAGATAGAAATCTACATTCAGATATACGCCGCAAAAGAAAAGAAAATGTAGATGCAATTTCTGCAAATATCGATTTTGAAAAAGCACTATCGGAATCTTCGAAGTTATTTTATGGTGCCGAATATATTTATAATACCGTAGGGTCTAAAGGAAAGGAATCTAGCATAAGCAATGGAACATCCGAAGCCATCGCATCAAGATATCCTAATGGTTCATCTTGGCAGTCTTTGGCGCCTTATATGAGTTACAAGTATAAGCCAAATAAAAAATTTACATTCCAATCGGGGATACGCTATAACCATATTGCCATTCGTGCCGATCTAGAAGCTAATAATACATTTTTCAATCTGCCTTTTGAAGATGCCAATATTAATACAGGAGCATTGACAGGAACCGCAGGACTTAATTGGGCTCCAAATGATATCTTATTATGGAAATTCAATGCTTCTACAGCATTTAGAGCACCAAATATTGATGATATAGGCAAAATATTCGATTCTGAACCAGGGTCGGTCGTGGTTCCAAATTCTGATTTAAAACCAGAATATGCTTATAGTGGCGAGCTTGGATTGGTCGTAAATTTCAATGATGCTATTATTTTTGATTTAGCAACCTATTATACCTATTTAGACAATGCATTAGTACGGCGAGATTTTAGCATAAATGGTGAAGATCAAATGATGTATGATGGAGAGATGAGCGATATTCAAGCGATTCAAAATGCATCTAAGGCTTGGATTTATGGCTTTGAAGCAGGCGTTAAAATCGTATTTAATGAGCATTTAAAGTTTAATTCTCAATATAGTATTGTTGGAGGTACAGAAGAAGATAAAAATGGGATAGAAGTTCCAGTAAGGCATGTGGCTCCTAGTTTTGGAAACACACATCTTATTTGGGAAAAGAATAAGCTAAGATGGGATGCTTTTATAAATTATAATAGCGAATTGAGCTTTAGTGAATTGGCGCCATCTGAAATTGATAAGGATTATATTTATGCCAAAGACAAGGACGGAAATCCGTATTCACCGTCTTGGTATACTTTAAATTTGAGATCTCGTTATCAAGTTAATACAGCGACTTCAATTGTTGCAACGGTTGAGAATATTACGAACCAACGTTACAGATCTTATTCTTCGGGTATTGCTGCACCGGGATTAAATTTTATTTTAGCATTGCAGTATAGTTTGTAATACAGATTGTACTTAGGTCTTATAATGGGTCTAGAAATCTATTTTAATTATGCTAATATTACTTTTGAGCTATGTTCCAAAAAAAGAAGACCTATACCCTAGATGAAGCAAAAAGGAAGCTGGAATCTTATTGTGCTTATCAAGAACGTTGTCATAAAGAAATAGCACAAAAGCTTAAGGATATGTATATGATTCCTGAAGCCATAGATGTTATAATAGTGCATTTATTGGAGCATAATTTTTTAAATGAAGAACGATTTTCAAAAGCATTTGCTAGAGGCAAGTTTAAAATTAAAAAATGGGGAAAGAGACGTGTGACTTTAGAATTGAAAAAGAGAGATATTTCTAAGTTCAATATTGATCTGGCACTTAAGGAAATTGATGAAAATGAGTATCTTGAAGTTTTTAATAATTTAGCCGAAAAGAGAGTCGGTTTTATTAAGGAAACTAATGTATTAAAGAAGAAAAAGAAATTGGTAGACTATTTACTGTATCGTGGTTGGGAATCCCAGATGGTATATGAAAAAGTGAATACATTGATAAAATAGAACTAATGATTCTAATAAAATAAAAATTATAAGTGATGAAAAAAATAATTACATTTTTAATGCTCTTAAGTCTAACAGTAACCACTGCACAAGAGCAAAGTGCTGCCCAACAATTTTGGGATTCGCTTCAGGGTCTTTGTGGAAAGTCTTTTGAAGGAACTCTGGAGTTACCTGAGAATGATGAACAGTTTGGTGGTAAAAAATTAGTTATGCATGTACGATCTTGTAGTGATACGGTAATTAAAATTCCTTTTTTTGTTGGCGAGGATAAATCAAGAACTTGGGTGTTTACACTTAAGAATGATAGGATTACCTTAAAGCACGATCACCGACATGAAGATGGTAGTGAAGATAAAATAACCATGTATGGAGGTACAAGTACGAGTTCTGGACAAGGGTCAATTCAAATATTCCCTGCGGATGAAGATACAACCAAATTGATACCTGCCGCTTCAACCAATGTATGGTGGGTTACTAGTAATGAATCTGAGTTTAGCTATAACTTAAGACGATTAGGAACACCACGTGTTTTTCGAGTAAGTTTTGATCTCACCAAAACCATAGAAACTCCTGATGCACCTTGGGGCTGGAGGGATTGATTTCTCTACAATAAGACATGAAATTAAACGGAGTGATTTATAGTAAAACCCTCCGATTTGAGCATTTATTTTTGGGCTTTACCACTCGCTTTTGCTAATTCATTTCGCTCAATTTTATGCTCTGGACGAGTCCATTTAGGTTTTTCACCTAAAGCTTCAAATTGTGAATTACTAGCTTCAACCGATTGTGGTTGTACTTTTTTAGTAAATGGTTTTTGTGGATCTAATCCTAATGTAGCAAACATTTTCATGTCTTCATTAACATCTGGATTAGGTGTTGTAAGTAATTTATCTCCTGCAAAAATAGAATTAGCACCTGCAAAGAAACACATAGCTTGACCTTCACGACTCATTTGTGTTCGACCTGCGCTTAAACGCACTTGAGTTTCTGGCATTATTATTCGTGTTGTAGCTACCATACGAATCATATCCCAAATTTCAACAGGTTGCTCGTCTTCTAAAGGCGTTCCTTCTACAGCAACTAAGGCATTAATGGGTGTAGATTCTGGTTGCGGATTTAAAGTCGATAAAGCCACAAGCATTCCTGCTCTGTCCTCTAATTTTTCTCCCATTCCAATAATACCACCACTACAAACAGTGACATTAGTTTTACGAACATTATCAATGGTATCTAATCGATCTTGATAGCCTCTAGTGGAAATTACCTCTTTATAATAATCTTCCGAAGAGTCCAAATTATGATTGTAAGCATATAAACCTGCTTCTGCCAGTCGTTGTGCTTGGTTTTCGGTAATCATACCCAGCGTACAACATACTTCCATATCGAGCTTATTAATGGTGCGAACCATTTCTAATACCTGATCAAATTCTTCACCATCTTTTACATTACGCCATGCGGCACCCATGCAAACTCTAGAACTCCCTGTAGATTTAGCACGCAAAGCCTGAGCTTTTACTTGCTGAACACTCATTAAGTCGTTGCCTTCAATATCGGTATGATAACGTGCTGCTTGCGGACAATACCCACAATCTTCTGAACATCCCCCAGTTTTAATAGACAGTAAAGTTGATACTTGTACAACATTTGGATCATGATGTAAACGATGGATGGTCGCTGCTTCATATAGCAATTCCATCATCGGTTTATTATATATCGCTAGAATTTCTTCTTTAGTCCAATTGTGCTTTGTCTCGCTCATAATTCGAAAAATAATTGGGTGTAAAAGTAAGGAATTCCGTTGTAGTAGTAGAGTTTTCTATTTCTTTTTATTGGTGAGATTATCAACAGAGACTTTATTTCTTTTGAGTGAATGAAGAGAAATTTATTAAAAGATCTATATGGTTTCTAAAAACTCATCGGTATAATTATTGACCTATAAAATGATTCTAATTATAGAATAATTAACTTATTTTAGTTCTATGAATAAATTTCGAAAATTGAGAATTGCACTTGTTGGTTTAGGAGATATTGCTCAAAAGGCTTATTTACCAATAGCATCTAGTCATACAATGGTCAGCCCAATACTTTGTACTAGGAATACAGAAGTCTTAAAAAGACTTGCCTTACAATATCGAATTGATGAAACCTATACAGATATAAATACTTTGATTAAACATAGACCAGATGCAGTCATGGTTCATAGTTCAACCAAAAGTCATTTCGAATTGGTGTTAAAGCTTTTACAAGCAGGAATCCCTGTATTTGTAGACAAACCGCTTTGTTATTCTTTAAGTGAATCGGAGGTGTTATTGAATTTGGCAACACAAAAGCAAATCTTGTTATATATTGGGTTTAATCGTCGTTTTGCCCCTCTAATTCAGTCTTTATCACAACAACAAAACCCTATTTCAATTGATTGGCAAAAAAACAGGGTCAATTTACCTGCGGATCCTAGGGGTTTTATTTTTGACGATTTTATTCATGTAGCCGATAGTCTTCGGTTTTTAGCCAAAGGAGTGATTGATAATATTCAAGTATTTTCAAAAACACAAAAAGGTCAGTTGGAAGCTTTACAAGTACAATGGCAACAAAATGAAACCCTCTTGAGTGGATCAATGAATCGTATAAGTGGCATTACGGAAGAACGAATTGAATATTATACTCAGGATAATAAATGGCAAATAGACGAATTAGTTTCGGGAGTTCATTATCAAAACGGGGAACAATATCCTCTGGTTTTTGACAACTGGGAATCCACGTTATATAAGCGTGGGTTTATAGGTTTATTTGAAGATTGGTTGACTGCCTTGCAGACAAATAAATTTGATGCCAGTCGTATTCAGGATATCTGGGAAACACATAATTTATGTGAAACTATTGTGAATAAGATAGGTTGAACTAAAGTCATTTGAGGCGTAAAATAATAGTATCATAAAAGACCTGTCAGGTTTTAAAAACCTAACAGGTCTAGTTGTTTCAAAGTTATTCAGAATCGTTAGTGTCTTCCGTTTTAGAGTCATCTACAGGTTCTTGTTGGACCTGTTCAGAAAGATCTATTGACTTCTGATCGTCTTGTTTCGGATCTTTACCTTTTAAATACTCTGGTAATTCCATTCCTGCCATATTAAACATTTCTTGTAATGGTGGAACCGATTTATACATGCCTGAGATAAAATTAGAAGTGGAAGATTTTCCGTTTGCACCTCCACCATTTTCCCAAACGGTTATCTTATCAATCTTAATATTTTTAATGGCTTCGGCTTGAGTTTTTACTAATTCAGGAAGCTTGTCGGCAACTAATAATAATACTGCATCTTTAGGATTGTTTCCTGCGGCTTTTACAATTTCATCTAAACCTGCAGCCTGTTTTGTCAATACTTCATAAATTCCTTTTGCCTCAGCTTCTTTTTTGAATAGAATAGCATCAGCTTCACCTCTCGCAATTCGTCTTATGTTTTCTGCTTCAGCTTCAGCATCAATTTCTATTTTAGATTTTTCAATTTCTGCAGGGACCACTATATTTGCATATTGCGTTGCTTTATCTCTTGTAGCCCGTGCTCTTTCCGCTTCTTGTTCGGCGGCATAAGCTTCTTCTAAGGCTTTTGCAGCTTGAACTTTTTCAGTGGCAATTGCTCTTTTTTCAGCTTCTGCCTGTCGTTCTCGTCTTAAAGCATCAGATTCAGCGATAGAGATAAGTGCGATGTTTTCTCCATCAATAGCTTTTGCATTGGCATCAGACGTTTTGATTCGTTCTTGTTGTTCTGCGTTAGCTTCACCAATTTTTGCTTTTGCTTTTGCATCAGCAGTTTGCACTCTTTCATTTTGATTGGCGATGGCCTCACCAATTTTTGCTTGTGCCATTGCGGCAGCAACTTGAGTACGCTCATCTTGAAGTGCGTTGGCTTCACCAATTTTTGCTTTGGCATATAATTCGGAGACTTTAATTCTTTCATCCTGAACGGCATTTGCTTCTCCAATAGAACCATCTCTGGTTTTTTCGGCAACCGATTTACGGGCAGCATTTATGGCGTGAGCAGCAGCCTCTTTACCAAGGGCTTCTATATATCCAGACTCATCAACAATATCCGTGATGTTTACGTTGATTAATTTTAAACCTACTTTCTTAAGTTCCGACTCAACACTTTGAGAAATGTTAGTTAAAAACTTATCTCTATCCGAGTTGATTTCTTCAATATCCATGGAAGCAACAACCAAACGCAATTGACCAAAGATGATTTCCTGAGCTAATTCTTGAATTTCATTTTGTCCTAATCCTAATAAACGTTCAGCAGCATTTTGCATAACGCCAGGTTCTGTAGAGACTCCAATAGTAAATCGAGAAGGGACATTAACACGAATGTTTTGCTTACTTAAAGCATTGACTAGATTAACCTCAATAGAAATTGGTGTTAAATCCAAAAATTGATAATCCTGAATTACGGGTAATATAAAAGCGGCACCACCATGAATACATTTTGCCGATTTACCTCCACCAACTTTTCCATATACTACTAATATCCTATCAGAAGGACAGCGTTTATAACGGCGAATTAAAACAATTAATAAGATGAAAATAAATAAGATTACAAATCCTATAGTAACTACGGGGCCAAAACCATCAAGGCCTTGAAACATAAAAGTGTTTAGCATATATTTTATTTTTTAAGTTGTTCAACAATTAATATTCCGTTTGAAGTAACTTCAGTAACGAGTACCGCAGTACCTGTTTGAAGTCCTTCTACATTATCTGTTAGGGCGTCAAGTTCACGCAAAGCACCTTGTACTTTTACCATGACTTTCCCTGTTTTGGAACGGTTAGCTCCAATGGTTAAATATACTTCGCCAATAGCATCTTTAGCATTTTTAAGTTCTAAGGTTCCACTACTTTTGAGTTTGCTGATCTGTAAGATCAAAAAGCCCATAATAAACATCATTAACAAACCACAGAATAGTGAAACTAGTACTGTAGTAGTATTAGAATATCCCGCATCAATACAGGAAATACCAGACCAGCCAAATATGGTGAAAAAAGCAACTAGATTTTTAAAAGTAAAAAATTGAAACCCAATGCCTAAATCACTGTCAATATCGGCATCAACATCACCATCAATATCGTCGCCATCGGCCCCCATTAAGGTGGAAACTAAAACGAAAATAAAAACGAGAGACCCAATACCAGCAATAATCCAGTAGACTTTATCAAAAGTAGCGAGGTCAGAAAACCATTGTTCCATAATATTAAAATTTAGAGTTAGAAATATAGAAACTTTCGTGCGAATAGGCAAGAGTTTCTTGTAATCAATTTCAGTAAAATATTGAATAAAAAAAGATACTATTTTGAAAGTAATATGGTCACTGCATTGCCTCCAAATCCAACAGCGTTCACAAGGATATTGTTGATTTGTTCTGGACTTTTCCCATTATAAAAGGGTGAAGTAATAAACTCTTGGTGTTGAAGCATTAATAGTGCAAACTCTATACTTAGCATTCCGGAAGTTCCTAAAGTATGACCTACTTTCCATTTATTAGTAGTCAAAGAAGGAATTTTGTTACAAAAAACTTTAATAATAGCATTAATTTCTGCCAAATCTCCTTTAATTGTTCCTGGCGTATGGGTAATGATTATATCAATATCATCAGGCGATAAATTGCCTAGAGCCATGGTCATCGAGCGTTGAAAACATGTGCCTTCAGCCGAGAGGGAGACATTGTGTTCTAAGATCTCAGTGGCATAGCCAAAACCTTTAATAATAGCAATGGCATCTGCTTGAATTCCTTGTTCTAAACAGGCTATTGACGCCCCTTCACCAAGTACCATTGAATTTCTTTTTTTGTCTAAATCAAGGGCATGACAAGGGTATCCAGTTTTAGATTTCGAATAAATTTTTAAAGCTTGCATTTGGGCAACCGTAAAGGCTGTTAATGGTGCTTCACTACCACCGACTAAAAATTTAGAGCACATCCCAGAATTGATCCAGGCAATACCATTAAGCATGGCGTGCAATGCTGTGGAACAGGTTATAGAATGTGAAATTTCCGGACCTTGAGTTTGTAAATCGTGTGCCACCCAAGACGAAATATTTCCAAGTGTTGTGGTTGGTGATGCTAAGGTTTCGGCAGTATGTGAGCTTAAGAATTGGTCGTAATACCTTTCAAAGAGAGCTGTTGCACCTCTAGAGGAACCAATATTGATCCCAAAATTATCATCAGCATTCCATTGAGCTTTACCAATGGCTTCTCGTGCAGCAAAAATGGCGTAGAGCACAGTATCATCTAACGCTTTATATTTTGCATCAGAAGCTCTAAGGCTTTCTATTTCTTGTTTAGCTTTTAGTGGTAACTCGGCTACCAATGCGCTAAAATTTGAAAATGCTTTATCTGCAATACAATGAGCATTGTTTTGATAGTTTTTCCAAGTCTCTTCTAGCGAAATTCCTAAAGGAGACACGGAAGCAATAGCTGTAATGGAAATTGGTTGTTGCAAACGATTTTTAATTTTCAACAAAAATAGGACTTATGGATTTTAAATCACATGTTTTTAGACTATGAAAGCTAAAATTATTGGTCGTGTAACAAAGAGATCATTTATACTACTTATCTTTAAAGAAATATTAGTCAAAAATTAATAGAAGTAAATTTATGGAAGTACAACAAAAGAAAAGTTGGTGGGGTAGAAATTGGCCATGGGTATTACCAGTAGGCGGTTGCTTAACGG
>Ga0209395_1008393_pt1 | contig 10536 bp, 11 predicted proteins | sample GOMGulsemesocosm_3_FD_184635 | JGI IMG/M metagenome (GOLD analysis project Ga0209395, IMG submission 184635) | Methane-oxidizing microbial communities from mesocosms in the Gulf of Mexico - GOM9D Gulf of Mexico (SPAdes) (version 2) | ecosystem: Environmental > Aquatic > Marine > Cold seeps... | reverse complement strand
AGATTAACTTACTGATAAGTATAGCAAACGTGTATTATGTTTGTAGAGAAGGTTAAGACCGATTGATCATAACTATCAGGTAGTTATACGAAAAGGTGATCAAAAGGTTTTCACACAGTCTGTGGCAATAAAAGACAATAAAACACCAACTCCGCGATCTATACACCAGTAGAACTATACAGTTACATGGTTGTCGTCGCTGCTGTCGCTGTGCGCGATACCTCTCCCTTATCCACAAACATATCGTATTTCCTCAAGATAATCATTTGCATAGCGACTAAGGGATGTCAGCTATTTTTACACTTTGATATTTCCGTTAGTGGGATGAAAAACTAAGTATTTGAAAAGCTGACTACTTATTGTGACGGTCTGTTTTATGCTTAATTCTCTCGGTATATTTGTAATTGCAACGACTTATTCATTGCTCAAGGAAGGAGGTTTACATGTTATTGTATGAAGTCAAAAATATCATAAGAATTTTCTACGAGATGGAAAATGAACTCATTATACATGAATGGTTAGAATACAATCCTGAGGATCAAGATAATATTATTCTTCTAATTTTGCAGAATATATATGATGTGTTTTTAATACATCCGGTAGAAAAAGTAATTGTAAAAACAAATATGACTAAGGGCGTCTTTTCTCCAAAAATCCAAGAATACATCGAGCAAGTGCAGTTCCCTCGGCTCATGGCTGATACAAAGCTTAGATATGTTGCAACTATCAAATCAAAAGACAATATTCAGGCTATGGGAACATTTTTGTGGCAATCACTATTTGACCAAGATGCCGCCATTATTTTACATGACTTTGATAGTGAAGAGAAAGCGCGTCATTGGTTACAGATTGTTTCCCCTTAATAAGAGCGTTAGTGATATAAAATCAAATACGAATCAACTTCAAACTTCTATCGGTTAACTTCCTTAGCCTGACATTAGTTAGCCTTAGCGATTCCATCGCAGGTAGTTCGATTTTTTTCTTCTAAATTCATCAAATGCTAACGATTTCTTGGTGGCAAAAGTGATCATTAGAAGCCAATCTCATTTAGTGATTGGTATTCTCAAATATTATGCGTAGTCACAGATAGTCAAAACTTACCTAATCACCTTTTAATTAATTAAGTTTTGATATAACTCTTCGCGCCCACCACCTACAGAAAAAATAGCATGAACCCTTGCCTTTTGTTCTTCACTAAACATTAGCATTTGTTGATCAGGTACTTGTGTATCCATAAAGTTAGTTTGCATATCGGTGTGTCTGAGATCAAACCAATGCCCGATCTCATGCGTGGCACTTCGTCCTAAATGAAGATTTTGATGTCTAGCTACAGGCTCGATTGTACCAAATGCTTGGTAAGGTACTATGACGCCATCAGTCAATGGATCTTCGCCAGGAAATTGGCCTCGCCCACCTAAACCGACATCACCGTTTCGGTTAGAACCATCAAATATCCAAATATTTAAATACTGAGTCGTCGGCCATGCGTCATGTCCTCCCTTAGCAGTGAAATATATATCAGCATGCAATAGTTCAGAAGTTTGATCGAGTGTTCGAGTAATTCCATTGGTCGCTTCACCGTTTGGATCAACTTTCGCCATTTCGAATTCAATTTCCATATCTGCAACTATCGATTTAAACTCCTCACTGACATTATCTAAATCTATATTTTTCATTCTGAAATCTTTATTAAGCACTGCAATCTGCGACAATATCTTTTCTTCTGTAATATTGGATTCATGCTCAGAATTTTCACTATAAAGTACATGAACAACAACAGGTATCAAAAGCAGAACTTGATTCCCTGCAACAGTGACTTTTAAATTCAATCGACTAACCGCATTTTTAGTATCCGTCGCTGATATTTCAACTTCGTAGACATTATCAGTATTGTCGTCATGTGGTTGTTCGAAATCAGGCACTAGTACAAACGAAACGAGTCCACTGTCAGGTTCAATTAGAAAATCTACTTCATCCATACCGCCAGTGATACTATAAATAATAGCATCCCCTTCCATATCAGTCGCTGTCGCCTGATAGCCTATTGCTAACGAATTATCTAATGTGCTAAAAGAAGAGTTAGATGTAAAGGTCGGGGCCTGATTTACAGCAGGTACTTTATCATTACCTCCTCCTCCACATGAAATGAGTGTAGCCAGTAATGTAACAAGAACAACTTGCTTTAAACTGTGTCTAAATCGTTTGCACATTGAATGTGAGCTTCTTGCTGTAATCATACTTTTCATATTCTCTTTTTCATCAATATAAATTGTTGGCTAAAATATAGGAAGGACAAATAAATTATCAATTTCTATCGGCTAAATCTATTTATTATTATACTCATAAAAATATCTTTCTCTAGTATTAAACTCTATAAAATCATAATATAATCAACAGCTTTCATCACGCCACATTACCTATCAAATCAGACAACTTCATATATGGTCAATAGTGAATTCGTTAATGCCTAGAGTAATACCTGTACATGCCTGAAATGCCGATGCAAATACACGGGGATCTTATCTAGCAATGACTGGTTATATACTTTTTGTCATCTAGAAGTACTTATTCAGTTTAAGTTAACTTTTCTCCTCTAGAGTTTCAAAGTCGGACTGCATTGTTATGCAAACATTCCACTTAATATTTATTAACAAGTTATATATTCACTCCCACTCATTATGTGATTTACCAAATGAATAGTTAATTTTTAATGGGCTTGTTCAAGCCGTCTCCCTTTAATAAGAGAAATATTTAACATAATGACTCGTAATTTCTTCTTTTTTACAAAAAAATTACGATTTCTATTGCTCAACTCCCTGTTATTTCTTAGTGTATTAGTAACAATAATAATAACTAAGGAAAAACGATAATGAATAAAAGTGAATTGGTAACAAAAATAGCCGAAGGCGCAGACATTACAAAAGCTTCTGCTGGTCGTGTATTAGATAGCTTAATTGGCTCTGTAACTGAAGAATTGTCTAATGGTGGTGATGTTGCATTAGTTGGTTTTGGTACTTACAAAGTTAATGACCGTGCAGCTCGTACAGGTCGTAACCCTCAAACAGGTGCAGAGATACAAATTGCTGCGGCAAAAGCTCCAGCTTTTAAAGCAGGTAAAGCATTAAAAGACGCTGTTAACGCTTAATCTTTTCTGGTCACCAACCTCCTTTTATACTTAGGTGAAATTCGTGACCAATATTATTATAAAGGCGAGTGTTGAATTTATTCGACTACTCGCCTTTTTCACCAATGACCTTAAATTAAAAACTTAATCTGACTGGGCCCGTGAGTTGTCCCGCTTTCATTTTGTTTTTATATGCTCAGGGCAATCCAGTCGCAATGCAATGGCAGGTAAATCTACTTTCATCAAATGGCAGTGAAAGCCATCTTTTTGCTTTTCATAATAATGACAAGAATAACACATACGACTGGTGATCAAACCCGCCTTACTGAACAGTCCTAACATCTTCAGATTTGATTCAGACAAACGTTCTAATTCATCTTTATCCATTGATTTCAAATGGCCCACCATTTCCAGACCGAAATGGTTCAATTCATTCACCATAACTTTCGCTGTTTGTGCAATGCTCAGATGAAATGCCCTTGCATCATTAGGGTTGTATATTTTTTCCAGATACCCCTTGTTGACAAGCGTCTTGAGGGAATCACTTGCCGTTGCTTTTGTGACAGAAAATTCATCTGCCAGTTGAGTCACTGAGCATAATTTTGCAGGATGTTCACCAATAAATATCAGCAACTGGGCCTGCAGCGGTGTTAACTTATATTTTTTTGCTGTGTCCTGTAGACTACTTTTAAAAACAGTCGACAAACGCTCGATACCAGCAATGACTTTAGCTTCAATGCTCTCTATTTGTTCTATAGGAGAAAATACGTTCTTCATTAGATATCTCAATTTAGTTTGGGTCAGCGCTTTCGCATAAGTGTTAGTACTACTAACAATCATACCTTGTTCGACTAAAATTCGATATAACTAAAACGAGCATTCTCAGTTAACACTGTCATTGACCTCAACTCAGTGAGCAATATTTTATCTTGTGTTAATTCATTTATGCTGACAACTGATTTCAATAGCAGAAACTCTCGTTGCCCTTGCCCTATCTGTGTTGTTAACGGTATTGCCGTTAATACTTGGCCGGACTTGAGCTCAAACCCTACCAGATAACCAAACAGACAGGCAATTTCTACATAATCATGTAAGTCACACGCGATCATATTGCTCATAATTTATCCTTGCTTAGTAGCTCACTAACCTGCGGGGCAACCTTGCATGGGAATAATATAATATCCAGTTGCTTCTATTTGTTGCTTAACCACCGGATTTGCCATTTCACTATGGCAAAAATCGCACGCCTGTTGCTTTATATCGGCATCGTTAATGCCGATAGAATCAAGATAACGCAGAGCAAACTCGTTCGCCTGTGTTTTGCTTGCATCTGAAACTAATACATCAAAATGATAATAGTTGCCATTAGCGGTTTTTACGTGGGTATCGAATATATGTGCTTTCATTATAAATTTTCCAATATTGTGGTGACATCTCATAGTTAAATGAGGATAAAAAGAGCATGACCATTCATGCCCCATATTTACTTTGTATAACCAAGTGACTTAAATTCCTTTAATTTTGGCTATTGAACGCCGATTTAGTGCTGTGCCAGCACAGCCAATGCCGCTTCATAATTGGGTTCATCGGTCACTTCGCTGACTAATTCAGCATAAATAATTTGATGCGCTTCATCTAAAATGAATACGGCTCTTGCATACAGGCCCGCTAATGGCCCATTAATCATCTTTACACCGTAATTCTCAGCCAAAGATAATTGCTGATAGTCTGAGGCTGTTATCACATTTTCAATACCTTCTGCTGCGCAAAACCGACTATAAGCAAAGGGCAGATCAAGTGATGAAAATAGTAAGGTAACCCCCTTCAAGTTAGCCACTTTTTCATTGAAAGTTTTAAGCTGAAGAGCACACACGGGGGTATCAACACTTGGAAATATGCTCAACACCACCTTGTTGCCCGTTAAACTTTCCCTCGTTATTGGCGTTAAAATATTATCTATCAAGCTAAAATCTGGTGCTTTATCCCCTACTTTGGGAAAGGTACCTTCAAGTTCGATAGGCTCGTTTTTAAAAGTTAAATTCTTCATTGTCTGTTCCTGTTTTTACCTGTTGCTAACTTGTATGTTTATACTTGTGTAGATTGGCAGACATAATATCGACCAATAAGTAACGACATGGTTTTGCCAGAACAATGTCGTTTTATCTTACCTATTTTCGGTGGAAACTAATCGTTTCTGGTTCTTACCTAAGAACAGAGTGATTTTAATAATCTGCTAATACTTTTTCTGAAACACTATAGGGAGTAGATAAGTCACCCGCCAAATTATCTAAGACATTATTCACTCTTAGTACGGGCAATGCTCCAGAAGCATCGACATTCATTTCGGCGGTGATACCGTTAAATTTAAAGCCGGTTAACTTATTAATACGTTGTGCAGGCACCACCACGTTAAGTTTATTTCCTTGAACAAAGATATGAAAACCGGGCGAATCTAGGTACATAGGCATTTGCGCTGTTGGCGGTCGCTTGCTCTTGTCAGCTTGTGAAGGCACTGATAAACCAGCGTCTGAGTTTACATCGGGGACTAATGCGACCCAGTGGCTGTGATAGACTTTGCCATCATTCTCATAATCATTGTCACCATTTTCATCCCAAAATTCTGTATCGTCAAAGTCAGGATGCGTTGTAACTACTAATGCTAGCGTGGCATGATCAATGTCTTTAAAACCAACATTTTCTGGTGGTATGCTTGTTGGAAAAACATAACCAAATACAGGAGCACCGTCTACTTTTCCGATAGGCTGTGGTGCGCTGACTGCAGGTTGACTTAAAGTGTCCATGGTAAATACAAAGCTATCTACTTCGCTGATGTAATCAACTGAGGTATCAATAATTTCAAAGCTATCAGGTGCTTCATCAAAAGAAATTTCTGGTACAGAATTTTTAGGCACTAAATGGTCATTTTCAACGGTAAAAGGTCCGGTCAGTTCTGTATAAACACGTTCAAGTTTTAATAGTGGACTACTGCCTTTTTTAAGTTCAACTTCAAGATAACCCGTTAAGGTTGACGTTTCGAATTTTGTTTTACGTTTGATGCGATCCATAGGTACAATAACGTGTAACTCATTGCCTTTTTCAATAACTGAAAATCCCGGTGAGTCCAGATACATAGGCATTGGCGATGTAGGTGTTAATTTTGAGCTTGTACTTGCTTGAACAACAGCTAATCCGCCAGTTGCTAAGTTATTTTCTTCCAAAATAACCCAATGTGAATGATAAATAATACCATCGTCGTCATAACGTTCATTATTATCTTCATTCCATAGTGGCGTATCATCAAAGTCTGGGTGACTTGTTATCGCCAACGCTACTATACCTTCAACATCTACATAGCCAACATCACTTGGTAACAAATCGGTGACAAAAACGTAACCCAGTACAGGGGCGCCATCGACCTTACCGATAGCTTTAGGTGCAACTGAAGCAGCATCTCCCATAACTTCAACAGTAAATAATAACGAATCTAACGCGGAGAGGTACTTAACTGATGAGTTACTCAATTCAAATGCATCACCAGCATATATTTCTCCAGGTAAAACCTCTTTGGTAACCGTTTCAACATCAGGTTTAACCACATTGGTTGTTTTATTTGAATCTGAACCACAGCCAAAAAATAGGGAGCAAGCTAAAGTAACGGCGCTTAGTTTTAGTTTTTTATTAAAAGTCATAACATTCTCTAGGTAAAACAAATGAACATATAGTTAGGAGTCCTTACTATATGTTTTATGCGAGTAATCTGTCAATAACTTTTTAAATGGAAATTGCTAAATAGATAACGAATATGTACTTTTTCCAATTAAGCTAAGCAAATAATTGCTACTTTTTACTGGAAATATATTGATGCTTTAAAGATATTTTTTGACGTGTTTAGTTATTCTCGGCAGTATTCTTCTGTATTGCCCTGCCATCTAGTTCGATGTTGCAGTAAACAAATAATGAATAAAGCAATATCATCGAATTAGATCATAAGAATTCAGTAAGTTAATAATGAAGCTTGATATTAATTTCTATAATGTGAACTAACATTATGTCGCTTGGCTTAGCTTTATGATCATCAGGAAAATACACCTTGCCATCAACTTCTTGATCATCCATATAAAAACGCCCTACCACGCCAAGCCTGTGTTAGTTATTATTTAATAAGACTAATCCTTCATTTTTTCTTTCAGCGTTTGTAATGCAGATTCAAAAAAGACTAAGCGAGCGTCCTTATTACGTTTGGCAAGTTGTACCGCTTTTATTCTTGATTTTAATGCCATATCGAACTGATTATTTGCTTCATAAGCATCGGCGAGGCTGTCATGAGAATTGGCCGCATAAGGATAGAATACCTGCCAATATTTAAACATATCGATTGCTTCGCTGCTCCGTCCTTCCTCTAAAAGCTGATAGCCAAGCCGCTTTAAACGAGTTCGATTATAAAAACGTTCACCTTTTGGTAAAACGGTAAATCCATACTCTTTACTTAGGGCATCAAAATGTAATTTAACCGCTTTTAATGTCTGAGCTGGCTGTTCACTGAAAAATTTTCGATAGGACACATCCCATTTTTCAGCCGGAAAGATCATTTCCAGTGCTGAGATAATTGACGGTAATGCCGTCGCGTAACCCGATTTATCAATTATTTCAGTTTTAAAATTCATTCTACTGCTAGGAAATGAAAAAAACTTTTTCTTTAAACGTTGTTGCTCTTTAAGCTTTTCCGCTAAATTGTAGGGGCCCATAGATAAATAGAGTATCCCTTTAAACTCAGTTGATTTCTCTACTAGCTGTGTAATTTTGTCAAAAGCACTTTCGTCTTGATAGCCCTGTGCTTTAAAATCGCCAGTATTAATAGCAACATGGGCATCAAACAACTCTGGCGCTTTCCAAAAGGTGTGTAAGGTTAATTTTGCTGATGGTGATAAACCTATCATGGTTCTGAAACTTGCTGCTCGATAAGTTTTATCAATCATTGGCAGCACTTCATCTTTGATAAAAGCCAAATACTCTTTTTCTTTACCGCCGTATCGGTGAGGGTGTCCATCTTCATTTAGGGTTCTTGGCATCATATTTCTTCGGTCACCGGGAGTGTTATTTATCCCAACGACAATTGCTTCTGGCATCTGACTAGTCATTGACATGATTTCGACTAAACCAGAAACACTGCGAAATAAAAGTTCGCCATCCATAACAAGAATAACAGGATAGCGAATATCATTTGCTGTTTCGACATAGTTGGCAGGCAGAGCAACATCAACGACTCTATTAGCCTGGAGACTTTTCGAGTAAAAACTATGCCTTATTACGTTTGGCTGAGCAGAAGATGATATGGGGGTAAAGACGTCATGTGATTGGTCTGCCAGTACCCGTGGATTCCACAGAGTAAAAATAATCAAAACAACCCAAATCTTTATCATCATATTTATTTCCTTATTTAATTTTGTATTGTAAATAGCCACTTCATAACGAATAAAGTACCTAATTATTAGTTAGTTAAGCTAAGACACTGCTGTTTTCTATTTGATTTTAATTCCCGTGCCCTCTTCAAGCCAATAATTCATAACAAACTGTTCGGGTATTTTGATAGTCAATGCTAGCGTGTTATCAACCTTGTTATCAGTAAACTCAATAGTCTCCCCTTGGGTATAGGGAAAACCAACAAGATCAAAACGAGTCGTCGACATTGCTTTTAACTGGGCGATAAAACTGCCATCCATTCGGGCTATTAACTCCCCATCAACGTTAACTATTTCTACAATTTTGCCACTCACCATTTTGTACTGTCCAACGTACTTGTTTTGTAAGGCTTTAGAGATAATAGTCGGCTCAATAAAGTTAGCGTCGATAATGTCTTGAATTTTCTTAAGATGAATGGGGCTACCGTCGTTTTTAACACCTTGATAATTTTTCAGAATGTCTTGTGCAGCTTTATCTTCAGATATTTGCCTTATGGTCCAGCCTTTAGCAAATAGTTGACCTATTTTTTGTCTAAAAGCACTTTTCGCTTTATCATTTTTTATTAAGCCGTCAACATGACTTAGTTCACCATGTCCGGGCACAACAATGGTTTTACTGTCAGTTAATGACAACGCGAGATCCATGGTTTTACGATAACCAGAGCCCCCATTTGCCCCCTCATACAATAACCAAGAAGTACTAAAATTGTCTCCCATAAAAATCACGTTACTATTGGGTAAATGTATAATGGTTGAATCAAGCGTATGAGAGGGTGTGTGATAGGCAACCACTTCTTCATTACCCATGGTTAAACTAAAGGTTTTATCAAACCTCAAATGATGTGCAATAGGTGTATATCGATAGTTTTCTTGAGCAATGACGATTGCCCCTTTTTGAGCAAAAAAAGCATTTCCCCCAGAATGATCAAAATGAGAATGAGTATTTATTACGTATTTAATTGGTTTATCAGATATTTTTCTCACCGCCGTTAGCAGCTTTTTCGCCCCCTCTTCTAGCATTCCTTTACTCTCAATCAGTAACAGTCCATTTTTGCCTACTACTAGGCCAGCATTAGCACCATAGTACTTAGCAAGGTAAATATTTGGGGCTATTTTATTAAAGACGATAGGTTTATTGGATGTAATAGGATTGTCTTTAGTATATTCGTACTGTATTGCCAATTGATTGTTTTGCCTTTCTACCGCATTAAGTGAATGTAATGGCTCTGTAGAATAAACACTTATTGGCAATAGTGTAACGACAACAATTAGCGTAGCTCGAATTGATTTTGGTTGTAATATTTTCAAAGGGCCTTGGCATAAATATTTTATTATTTGCATTAAGCTCTGTACTCCAATTTTAATTGCATTATTGATAAGCGATGGTACATATCACCTGATTAACTTAAACAATACTGTCAACTTAGGATGTAAAAAGAATGATTTATTGCTGATTTCTGCATGATCTCTTGATGATTTTGTTAATAATTATAACAATTTAAGAATTTTTCTTATTTCACGTGAAAATTCTGAATTTGATGGGAGTGGTAAAAAATTAAAAAAGTATTCAATGCAAATAATGTTGTTTTGAATAAGAGCAAGGTTGAAATCATTTCATCATTACCTGCATCAAGACAAGTACTCAGGTTAAGCTGGCAATAAATAACTAGAGTACAAATTGCCAATCGTCCTAATTTGTCACTAGAGATTTTATCTAGAATTCGTTTATTGAAAAGACAGGAGAATAGCTTATTCAGATGTAAGTCTGCTCCATTGCGTCATCTAACAGGTTAGACGTATTCAATAACTACATTGCCTGTGTTAACATTTACTAAAAACTATTGCGGATTGCCTAAATGGCGCAGAAGTATTGGATTAACAACAGTTTTATCGATCTTTCCAGAAACCAAATAACGCAACAAGGCCTTACTGTCGCTATGCAGCCAAAAGCCT
>Ga0209395_1008388_pt1 | contig 10540 bp, 6 predicted proteins | sample GOMGulsemesocosm_3_FD_184635 | JGI IMG/M metagenome (GOLD analysis project Ga0209395, IMG submission 184635) | Methane-oxidizing microbial communities from mesocosms in the Gulf of Mexico - GOM9D Gulf of Mexico (SPAdes) (version 2) | ecosystem: Environmental > Aquatic > Marine > Cold seeps... | reverse complement strand
TGAAGGAGGTTGTTACGCTAAAACAATTGATTTATCTCAAGAAAAAGAACCTCAAATTTTTGACGCTATTAAATATGGTGCAATTTTAGAGAACATTGGCTTTGAAGAAGATTCAAGAACGCCAAACTATGAAGATATTACAATCACTCAAAACACAAGAGTTTCATACCCTATACATCACATTGATAATATTATGGTTCCATCTAAAGGTGGAAATCCAACAAATATTTTCTTTTTAACTGCTGATGCATTCGGTGTTTTACCTCCGATTTCAAAATTAACTGCTGGTCAAGCAATGTACCATTTCATTTCAGGTTATACTGCAAAGGTTGCTGGAACTGAAGCTGGAATTACTGAGCCTGTTACTGCATTTTCTGCTTGCTTTGGAGCTCCATTTTTACCTTTACACCCAACAAAATATGCTGAAATGTTAGGTTCTAGAATGGAAAAACATAACGTAAAAGTTTGGTTAATCAACACTGGATGGTCTGGTGGAGAATATGGTACTGGAGACAGAATCAAATTAAGATACACAAGAGCAATGATTACTGCTGCCTTAGAAGGTAAGTTAGATAATGTTGACTATACAACTCATGAAGTATTTGGATTAGCAATGCCTAACGAATGTGAAAACGTTCCTACAGACATGTTACACCCAAAAAACACTTGGGAAGATAAAGCAGCATATGATGCAAAAGCAAATCATTTAGCTAATGAGTTTGTTAAAAACTTTAAGCAATTCGAAAGTGATGCAAATGCTGATATTATGGCTGCTGCACCAAAAGCGACTGCTAAAGCATAATTACATAACTGAAACAATATATGTAACGCCTACTATTTTATAGTAGGCGTTTTTTACATTATAGAATTCCAATAATAAGCTTTCTATTTCCACCCCACATTATCATTATACATTTTAAAACGTTAACTTTGTTAATCAAATAAATCAACGCATGTTAGAAAAATATTTCTCAAAATTCAGAAGCAATATCATTGGAATAGACCAAACTTTTGAGTCTCCATTTGGAACAAAAAAAATAGTTTATGCAGATTGGACTGCTAGTGGTCGCCTATATAGTGGTATTGAAGACACGTTAAGAAATGACATCATGCCTTTAGTTGCAAATACACATACTGAAACTACAGTAACTGGAACTGCCATGACACAAGCCTATCATTTGGCAAAAAACATTATTAAAGATCATGTTAATGCAAATGAAAATGATGCTCTTATTTTTGCAGGATCCGGAATGACAGGTGTAATAAATAAACTTCAAAGAATTTTAGGAATCAAATATCCAGAGAATCCGTTACAATATTTGACGGATGATTGTTCAGTTGAATTTGACAATGCTAAATTACCAGTTATTTTCATTACTCACATGGAACATCACTCCAACCAAACGTCTTGGTTAGAAACGTCAGTAATTGTTGAAATTATTGGACAAACTGAAGACGGCTTAGTTGACGTTGAAGACTTAAATAGATTATTAGAAAAACATAAACATAGAACATTAAAAATTGCTTCAATAACTGGTTGTTCAAATGTCACTGGAATTAAAACACCTTATCATGATATAGCAAAAATCATGCATCAAAATGATGGGTTTTGTTTTGTTGATTTTGCTTGCTCTGCTCCTTATGTGAGTATAGATATGCATCCTGACAATGAATTAGAAGCTTTAGATGTTGTATTCTTATCGCCTCATAAATTTTTAGGTGGACCAGCTACATCAGGTGTAATGGTATTGAATAAAGCACTTTATAAAAGAGAAATCCCTGACAATCCAGGAGGTGGAACAGTAACTTTCACTGATCCTTGGGGAGGTCATGGTTATATAAATGACATTGAAGCAAGAGAAGATGGCGGAACACCTGGCTTTTTACAAGGAATTAAAACTGCTCTTGCCATCAGACTAAAAGAAGAGATGGGTGTTGAAAACATCTTAAAACGTGAAGAGGAAATTATAGAAATAGCCTTTGAACATTTTGATAAAATGGGTGAAAACGTTCATGTTTTAGCCAATCAACATAGAGATAGATTAGGTGTATTTTCTTTTCATGTAGAAGATCTTCATTATAATTTATTAGTTAAAATATTAAATGATCGTTTTGGCGTACAGACCAGAGGCGGTTGTGCATGTGCTGGTACGTATGGACATATTTTATTAAATGTAAACGAAAAAATTTCTTCTCTTATTGCTTGTGAGATCCTAGCAGGAAACAACTCAGAAAAACCAGGTTGGGTAAGAATGTCAATTCATCCAACTATGACGAATAATGAAATTACTTATGTAATGGAATCAATAAAAGCAGTAGTTGATAACATTACTGAATGGGAAAAAGATTACACTTATAATTCAACAACAAACGAATTTGTATTTAACGGTAACTACCCTCAAGTTAACGTTAACGAATGGTTTGGAAAATAATTAAAGACAATCTAATAACAAAAGCGAGATAATACAATATCTCGCTTTTTTTATGTAAAAAAATCATTTTACACATTAAACTTATGGGTTAAAAATGGGTCAAAGATCACTAACAATAAATAATTTGTATTTTATTTACCGCTCATAACCTTGTAACAAATTAACTCAATTTAAAATATTACTTTTGCTAAAAATTAATTATCCATGCTAAAAATCACGCTTCTTTTAACTTCATTCATATCATTTTTAACATTTGCTCAAAGATCTAACCAATCAGGAGAAATTTTTGGAACTATTGTTGATTCAATAACGAATGAATCATTAGGCTATGCTACTGTTATTGCTTTTAAACAACCAGGAAATGAAATGATAAAAGGAATGGTTACAGGCGGTAATGGAAACTTTTCATTATCAGAGCTTCCTATTGGTAATTACTCTATAAAAATTTCCTTTATTGGCTATAATTCAAAATCAATTGAGGACATTTCATTAACTTCTGATATCTCTACCTTTAACACAAAAAACATCTCTATAAGTCCACTTGTTTTAAATGTTGTGGAGGTAATTGGAGACAAACCAATTGTTACTTACGAAATTGACAAAAAAGTTATTAATGTAGAAGACCAAATCAATACTGATGGTCAATCTGCCATTGAAATATTAGAAAATTTTCCTTCTATTACTGTTAACGCTGACGGTACAGTCTCTTTAAGGGGAAGTTCGAGTTTCACACTTTTAATAGATGGTATTCCCACAGCAATGGATGCCAGTGATGCGTTAGCCACTATTCCTGCCAGCACAATTAAAGAAATAGAAATTATCACCAATCCATCTGCAAAGTTTGACGCGGAAGGGACAAGTGGTGTAATTAATATTATTACTAAAAAAAGCAAACTGGAAGGTATGAGTAGTTTAATTAACTTGTCAGCAGGTAGATTTGAGAATTACAATGGAGATATTGCCTTCAATATTAAAAAGAAAAAATTCATTTTTGATGTATCTGCTAACATCAATCAAAGGCATCACCCAAGAGAATCAATCACAGAAAGAGCCACAATTTATGACAGTGTTACAAACATACTTAAGAGTGAAGGTATAGGAAGTTGGAAGATGGCTGGTTATGGTGCTGGTGGTGGAATATTATGGAATCCAAACAACAGTCATGTATTAAGTTTGAAAGGAAATGTGAGAACTACCTTAATGTCACCTTACAACGATAGATTTTATCAAAACTATGATAACGATAGTTTATTGGAAGAATTTTATACCAATCAGCATAACAACATTGATTTTTTTAATAGCACAACTAGCTTATTCTACCAATACAACATAAAAAGAAATAAAAAACATACTATTTCCATGAAAGCAATTGCTAACATAACTTATGTTATTCAATCTGATACTACTTTGTCTTTTTTAGAAAATGGAGATATTACGGCTGGTAACTTATACACAGAAATAGGTCCATCCAATTCATACCGTTTTAATTTAGACTATCAACTTCCTTTTAAAAAGGGAAAAAAGTTACAAATTGGTGCTCAATCACAATTTGGTAAAAGTGGCGATATTGGAAAAAACTACACCTATAACCTAACGACAGAAAAATACGATTACAATGCACTTTACAGCTCTGATGTTGAATACGTACGAGACGTACATGCGGCCTACACTATGTTTTCAGGTAAGTATGAAAATCTAGGATATCAATTCGGTTTAAGAACAGAATATACACATAGAGAAATCACATCTACATCTTCTGTTAAATTCAATAAAATTGATAGATTGAATTGGTTTCCTTCGGCACATTTTTCTTATAGTTTCAAAAATAAAAATCAAGTATTATTAAGCTATTCAAGACGAATTAAAAGACCTAGAAGTTATTATTTTGAACCATTTGTAACTTGGGAAAGTCCTTACAGTGTAAGAACAGGAAATCCTAACCTTTTACCTGAGTACATTGGCGCTTTTGAATTAAGTTTTATAAAGCCAATCAAGAAAAAAGGTTCATTTAGTGCGGAGGCATATTATAGAAGTAGTGTTAACAGTATAAAACGATTAACATTTATATACGAACCTGGTGTAATTATTAGTCAACCTTACAATATTGGCACATCAAATTCTTTTGGAACAGAATTATCATTCAATTATACATTGACAAATTGGTGGAAAATTAACACAGGGGCAAACGGTTACCAATTTAATCTATACGGAAGTTTGAATGAAATAGATTATAATGTAAGCTCGATTAATTATTCAGGAAGAATAACAAATACATTCAATAAGAAGGGTTGGATATTACAATTGGTATCTCGTTATAGAAGCGGATCAGTCACTGCACAAGGAGAGAGTAAAGATTCTTTCACTCAAGATGTGTCTATAAAAAAGAGTTTTTACAAAAAACGATTTGCATTAACATTACAAGGCCGAAATGTTTTAGGAACAGCAAGAAATGACTCCTTCTCTATCACAGAAAAAGTGACTATCACAGATATCACAGCTCCACTATCACCACAAATTAGTTTAACATTATCTATTAAACTAAATAATTATAGAAAAGCATATGACAGAAGTGAGGCTATGGATGATTTTTAATAATTGGTAAATATAAAAAAAGTTCTAAACAAATAATTTAGTCACTCATTTCTATAGACCTCTAAAGTTCATTAAATTAGAACCCATCTGAAATAGTAACAATTAAACAATCTAAATTTACAACCATATTTCTATGGGAGTAATTAATTGACAATTCCATTAGAAGATTTTGGTTAAATTTGGTTAAATTCGCATAATACGTTTACCTATGACCATAATAATTCAGTTACTGACATAAGTGAAATATATAGAAGTATTCAGTATACATTAATGTTGGTAGTAATATGGTACCCTCTATAGAAAAAACAAATAATAACTTTAAACTCACGTTTAACTTGAACAAAAAGAAATAAAAAACCAAGAATCCTAACACTTTATTTTTAGAACATTATATAAACGTTACTTAGAATTAAAACAACATAAAATACTACAATGAATAGTTCAAAGTTTCTTTTTTTATCTTCAAAACAGATTTCTATTTTGGCTTTTATTCTAGCATTAGAAATAATTGGATCATTGATACTATATAATAATCTGTTGAAAAATGAGCAAGAAAAAATCAATCAAAGGTTCGAATCAACTTCAAAGGAGCTAACCTCTTCTATTGAAAAAGAGATTCATTCTAATCTTGATATATTAAGTTCAATTAATGCGCTTTATTCTGTCACTAATTCAATCTCTAGAAATCAATTTAAAAAATATAACAAAAAAACATTAAGTAAAACTGGTAGTATTCAAGCTCTTGAGTGGATACCCATAGTAAAATTAGAAGATAAAGATTTGTATGAATCGACCGCCCGAAAAAATGGCCTAGCTAATTTTCAGATCACTGAATTAATAGATGGAAAAGTAGTAGCAGTAACGAATCGTGTGAAATACTATCCTGTATTTTACTTAGAACCATTATCCGGAAATGAAACGGCTCTTGGATTTGATCTTGGATCGAATCCGACCAGGCTTACCGCAATAAATAAGTGCATTGAATCTGAGCAACTTGTTGCTACTTCTAGAGTTAACTTGGTTCAAGAAAAAAACCACCAAAATGGGCTACTAGTATTCAGTCCAATTAAAAAACAAGACGAAATCATTGGATTTGGTTTAGGTGTGTATAGAATCAAAGATTTAATTACCAATGCACTAGATAATTTAACCAGTAAAGATTATAATTTAGTTGTTTTTGATGTTTCTGCAGATAAAGGCAATCAACTTTTAGTTCAGTTATCTAATGAAGAAATTAAAACTTTACCTGATAGTACTACATATAGTATTCCAGAGGTAGTACATTTTAAACAAATAATTAAAATCGCCGATAGAGAATGGCTAATCTTATGTACACCAACTCAAGCTTATCTAAATTCAATTTCTAATTCTCCAGAACTTATTCTAATTATATGCTTACTAGTTTCAATTACCTTATCCTACTTCACCTATTCAAACTTCAGAAAACTGATAAACAAAGAGTTAAATGAGACTCTATTAGAAACAAAAGTGAACAATAGAACTACAGAACTTGAAGCAACCAATCAGGAACTTAATCAAGCAATAAAAAGCTTATCAGAATACAAAACCGCCCTTGATTCTGCTGCTATTGTTGCAATAACGGACCAAAAAGGAAATATTGAATACGCGAATGAAAAGTTTCTAAATATTTCTAAGTACTCAGAAAGTGAGCTTATTGGGAAAAACCACCGGATAGTGAATTCAGGTTATCATACCAAAGACTTTTGGAAAGAAATGTGGACTACAATTGAAAAAGGGAATGTATGGCGAAATGAAATAAGGAATAAAGCTAAAGACGGTACTTATTATTGGTTAGACACAACAATAGTCCCACTTATTCATAATAACAAACCAACTCAATATTTAGCAATTAGGAATGATATCACTAATCGCAAGAATATAGAGCGAAAAATTATTAATTCCATCATTTATTCTCAAGAACAAGACAGAGAGTATTTTTCCGAAGACCTTCATGAAGGATTAGCCCAAACATTAGCAGGATTATCTTTCCAGATACAAGCTATTGAATCGAGATTAGAACAGAGTAATGATGATGTATTAAAGGCAAGCATATCTACAATAAAGGAATATATTTATAAAAGCTTAGAAAATACTAAGAACCTTGCTAAAGAATTAATGCCTAGGTTAATGATGAAATTTGGTTTAATCCCTTCAATTGAGCAATACATTAAGAACATAGTAACTTTAGAACCCAATATTGAATTTATCACTAATATTGAGAATTTAGAAATTGACAAAGAAATTGAGATTACTATTTACCGCTCTATCGTTGCAATAATTAAAAGAGCGAAGGCGCCTACCATAAAAGATATTTTTATAGAAATAATTAATAATAAATCATGTTTACAGATAAAAATAAACGTTATTGGTTCAATCAAACCTCTAACCGTAATTAATAGTGATCAGAAGAATACCGATTATATTTCAATTCAAAAAAGGATAGAACTCTATGGTGGACAAATGATAATAGATCAAGATATAAAGTCCAAGCAAACAAATATCATAATTAAGTTTGAATGGTAAACAAAAAACAATTGTGTAGACAGGGTTATAATTTAATAATTTTTAGTGCGCCTCTCACACCAAGTATTATTAAATAATAATAGAAAAGTAAATGACCGAGGTGAGGCTATGGATAACTTTTAACTAAAAAACGGGATAATAAATTATCCCATTTTTTTAGTATCTAATCGAATCAAAATCTATTTTATCTTTACAGTAATAATTTTCACAGGACAAGCTAACTTTGCATTTTCAGCTGCTTCATGAAATTCTGGAGTTGTTCTAATGGTATGAAACCCTTTTTTATCTACACTTTTTAAAAGTACTGATTTCCCATCTTTTTTAGACATTTTAAACATAGATGGGCATAACTCTTCACAGTAGTTACACCCAATACATTTGTCTCTTTGCAACGTAACTACTAACATTAATTTAAATTAGTTTTTACAATTTTATATAACTTATCAGAACGTCTTACCCTTTCATCAATTTTGAACGTAATATGAGAACCTTTAGCTGCTTTTTCAGATAATACTTCATCTACCATCATTTCAGTAATTGTATGTTCAACTACACCAGTTGTTGGTCCAGTAATTATAATTTCATCACCCACTGAAATATTCTGAGCTTCAATTTTAAATTCAGCAACACCTGCTCTTGGGAAAAAATGAACCCCTTTTCCAATGTACATTCTTTTTTGAGTCGCTTTAGAGCCAGATGTATTATTAAATTCACCTAACACTTGTCCTAAATAATATCCACTCCAAAAATCACGGTTATAAACTGTAGCCAAATCAGTCATCCAACCTTTTACTTTATCTTGATTGTAACTACCATCCACATAATCGTCAATAGCTGCTCTATATGTTTCAATTACAGTTTTAACATATTCAGGTGCTCTACCTCTACCCTCAATTTTTAATACAGTAACTCCTGTATCCAATACTTGGTCTAAAAAGTCTAGTGTACATAAATCTTTTGGTGACATGATATATTCATTGTCAATATCTAATTCAATACCAGTTTCTTTATCTGTAACCGTATATGTTTTTCTACAATTCTGTGTACAAGCCCCTCTATTAGCAGACGAGTTATGAGTATGTAAACTCATATAACACTTACCTGAAACGGCAACACATAATGCACCATGCGCAAAAATTTCCACTTCAATTAACCTTCCTTTAGGCCCACGGATATCTTCTTTAATAATGGCATCACAAATCTTTTTAATCTGAATTAAACTTAATTCTCTTGACAGCACCATTACATCAGCAAAGTGAGAATAAAATTTAACCGTTTCTATATTCGTCACATTTAATTGAGTAGAAATATGAACTTCTACCCCTTGTGTAAATGCATAATTAATAACCGCTTGGTCAGAAGCTATAACTGCTGATATTTCCGCTTCTTTAACCGCATCAATTAAAGTTTTGATAACAGATAAATCATGATCATAAATGATTGTATTTAAAGTCAAGTAGGTTTTCATTCCAGCCTTTCGACATTTTTCACCTATTTCCTTTAAATCACCAACCGAAAAATTAATAGACGCTCTTGCGCGCATATTTAATTGATCGATTCCAAAATAAACTGAATCTGCTTTAGCATTAATTGCTGCTTGTAAAGATTCCCAATTTCCCGCAGGAGCCATTAATTCAACTTTTCTTACTGCCATACTATTTAATCTTTAAATTTTAAATTTTCTGAACGCCCTTTTTTATAAATCTTATTACTACTAAAAGATCCTTTTCTTAATTCTTTCTGCTCTTCATATGATAATTCAATAATCGATTTACAGTCATCAGAACAACAGTTATTCATTTTTGATTTACAACTGTCACATTGAATAAACAATAAATGACAGGCCACGTTTACACAATTAGTATGCGTATCACATGCATCTCCACATTGGTGGCAATTAGAAACTATATCATTACTAATCCCCTCTGCTAACCTATGGTCAAACACAAAGTTTTTGCCCAAAAATTGATTTTCAATTCCCTCTTCTTTGACTTGACGTGTATATTCAATAATACCACCTTCTAATTGAAAGACATTTTTGAATCCCTTATGTTTATAGTATGCACTGGCTTTTTCACAACGAATACCTCCTGTACAATACATCACTAAATTTTTTCCGTCCTTATCATTTTCTAAATCGGCTTCAATAATGTCTAAAGAGTCTCTAAATGTATCTACATCAGGTCTTACTGCACCTTTAAAGTAACCGATTTCACTTTCATAATGATTACGCATATCCACACAAACTGTATTTGGATCTGCTAACAAATTATTGAATTCTTTGGCATTTAAATGTTTACCTATATCAGTCACATCAAATGTTTCATCATTTAATCCATCTGCTAATATCTTTTTTCTAACTTTTACTTTAAGTTTTAAAAAAGACATATTATCCTGTTCAACAGCGATATTTAAACGGACATTTTTTAAGAATTCAATACTCTCTAAATGCGTTTTAAAACGTTCAAAGTTTTCAGCCGGTAACGACAATTGTGCATTAATTCCTTCATGAGCGACATAAATTCGACCTAAAACGTCTAATTCATCCCAATTCAAAAACAAATGATCTCTAAAGATTTGTGGATTTCCAATATTTGCGTACTGATAGAAAGAGATAGTCATACGATCTTTTCCGGCCTTTTCAATTAAAGCCGCTCTTTCTTTAGCACTTAATTTATTATACAGTTGCATGCTATATTAATATTTAAAGTTAAAGTTCTGCAAATATAATTGGTTTTATTCAATAATTGATTAAAAAAAGAAGAACTACAATCAAAATAACACAATTTGAGCGTTCAATTTATACCTGAATTAACTCAAAGTTCAAACAGATATTAAAAATGAATAATAAAACTGACAAACGTCAATAGTCAATTCAATTCAAATATTTATATTTACACCTCAAAACAGACATTCAGTATGGATAAATATGAAGAAGCATTTAATGCACTAATTGAAAAGGATTCAAAAAT
>Ga0209395_1008386_pt1 | contig 10543 bp, 6 predicted proteins | sample GOMGulsemesocosm_3_FD_184635 | JGI IMG/M metagenome (GOLD analysis project Ga0209395, IMG submission 184635) | Methane-oxidizing microbial communities from mesocosms in the Gulf of Mexico - GOM9D Gulf of Mexico (SPAdes) (version 2) | ecosystem: Environmental > Aquatic > Marine > Cold seeps... | reverse complement strand
GATGATCTAACCAGCGAGCAAGACGAGCGCCATATGGTGGCCTCTATTATCGCTTTAGCTCATAACATGGGATTAAATGTCGTTGCGGAAGGTGTTGAGGCAGAAGATCAAGTCAGCTTACTTGAAGAACTAGATTGTGAAGTGATTCAAGGGTATTACTTTAGCCGCCCTTTATCAGAAGCGGATTTCACTTCATTTTTAATGCAGCAGAAGCAACAAAGCTCAAGTTTCTTAGAGGGTTAATAAATAAAATAGAAAGTTGGCACACTAATAGCATTATAGTTTACGTTATAACAAAAATCTGACGTATTACTTAAACTATTAGGGAAACTTTTTATGAAAACGCTATTACTTTCTGCTGTCTTGGGTCTATCATTTGTTGCTGCTTCAGCCTCTGCGGCAACAAGCACAGAAGAAACATCTGTATGGAAACGTGTTAGATTTATCGAATCTACTGAATCTATTGAAAAATCGAAAGACGCTGACGTATGGAAGCGCGTTCGATTCGCTAAAGTTGATGTGACTAAAGATGAAGCGCCAAAAAGTGTTTGGAAACGTGTTCGTTTCTAATTCATAATCGCTATCAAAGGAAGAGCTTCGGCTCTTTTTTTTTGCCTTTTTTTTAGCGCGATTGTGGGGTGACATTAATCCGACAGTGGCACTTTTTGTTTAACTTGCCGGGTAAAAACTGCCTAAAATTGCCGCTTTTTTGGCGCCCGTCACTTGAGGGAGATTGCTAGCTTTATTATTTATAAAACAATACGCTAACCAAGAAAAAGCGACGGCTTCCACCCATTGCGGTGCTAAACCAAGTTGTTGCGTCGAAGCAATGGTAATAGCGGGCAATAATGCTTGGATCCGCGCGATCAAATCTACGTTATAGATACCACCACCACAGACAAATAACTGATCTACTTTGCCAAGCGCCATAACCTCGGTAGCAATTGATTGAGCTGTTAGCTGTGCGAGGGTTGCTTGTACATCAGCCGTGCTAATGTCACCAAAATCATTTAAGTGTTGTTGTAACCATGCAAGGTTAAATAGTTCACGGCCGGTGCTCTTAGGCGCGGGAGCGCTAAAGTATGGGTGGCTTAATAAGTTTACTAATAGTGTTGGACAGACTTGTCCTGTCGCTCCCCAATCACCAGATTCATCATAGTTGCCATCGTTATGTAGACCAAACCATTTGTCTAATAAGGTATTACCAGGACCGGTATCGAAGCCTTTAACGTGACCTTCATTACTTAGCCAGGTGATATTACTGATGCCGCCGATGTTTAAAATGACCCGAGATAACTTGTCATCGCTAAATTGTTGCTGATGAAACGCAGGTACCAATGGTGCTCCTTGACCGCCGAGGGCTATATCTTTGCGGCGAAAGTCGGCGATGGTGTCAATATCTGTCATCACGGCTAGAGTCGAAGGGTCACCAATTTGCAAAGAGAAGGGATAGGCTAAGTCAGGCATATGGCGCACCGTCTGACCATGCGAGCCTACTGCAATAACTTGCGATGATGTGACATTCGCTTTTTTTAGCAGCTCGTTGGTGGCTATAGCGAACAATTCGCCGCAAGCGCGATCGCACTGTCCCAGTAAATTAATGTCGCCAGTCGTGGGATCGGCGAGTCGGTGTAAATCTTTTAATAGAATAGCTGGAATTTCTTTCTCGTGTGTCGCAACAATATTAAGTTTATCGTTGGAAAAATCAACCAGCACGGCATCAACTCCATCCATGCTTGTGCCTGACATTAAGCCAATATAATACTTAGCCTTCATCGTTAATTCGCTCGTTGTGCAAGTAACACATTGGTGGTACTAAGTTGCGCCATGCGTTGCGCAGCAAGTGCCAAAAATTCGACTTTATCTTTCTTCGCTATCGATTGCGATTTTGGCAATTTCACAGTCCGTGGATTGCGATGAGAACCGTTGACCAAAAACTCATAATGGAGGTGAGCGCCAGTTACACGGCCAGTGGCTCCGACATTACCGATCCGTTGTCCTTGTTTAACCTTGGCGCCTTTACGGACAAATTTTTTGGATAAATGGAGGTACTTAGTAACGTATTTTTCACCATGTTTAATAAATATATAGTTACCGTTATACTTACTATAGGACGATGCGATTACCGTTCCTGCGCCGGCTGCACTAACAGGCGTTCCGGTCTTAGCAGCATAGTCTATGCCATTGTGTGAACTAACACGCCCTGTAACAGGATGAAGGCGACGAGGGTTGAAGCTAGAGCTAATATATTTAAAGTTAACAGGGGCGCGTAAAAACGCTTTGCGCATACTGCGCCCTGTCTGTGAATAATAGTCACCATCACTATGGCGAATCGCTTGATAGCTCTCACCCTGATTAACAAATTCAGCGGCTAATATTTCCCCGGTTTTTACTTGCTCACCATCTAAATACTTTGTTTCAAAGATAATATTAAAGTAATCACCTTGTCGAATATCGAGACCAAAATCGACATCCCAACCGAAAATGTTAGCTAAATTCATGATTTGAGCGGGTTCAAGGCCAGCGTCTACGCCAGCATTCCAAAAGTTACTATTGATGGTTGCACCAGCAATCTGTTCTCTCGTTTCTAATTCTTTAGTTAAGGTATTAGTAACGTAGCCACTATCAGTTTTAACCACCTCGAGCGTGTTGACGATATCTTGTTGATAGTGAAGCTTGACGAGCTCACCTTGTTTATTCGCCCCAAATTGAATGATTTGCCCAGGCATAATCTTTTTGAGGGTAGCGGTTGCCTTGCCTAAACTTGTGATTTTATACAACGTAGTTGCACTGTAGCCGGCGCGGTCAAAGATTAAGGCTAGATTATCGCCCGGCTTAACTTTTACTTGCTTCCAGTCTAATTTTTGCGCTGTTTGTCGTGGAGCTTGGGCTGAGCTGCTTTGTTCAATGACTGTCTCAGTGATAGGGGCATTGATATTGACCAAAGGGGAAGCATCGCTAATGCTATGAGGGAGTGGGGTGCTATAACGCTTGGCAACAACCAGTAGTTCATTTTGATCACTTTTTGAGGCGGCGGCATCGTCACTGGGCAACAAAAACAGTAAACCAGTCAGAACAGAAACAGCAATCAGTAATTGCTTATGACGGTGAGGGAGCTGATGGTAAAAATGTGTCATAACAAAAAATGAAACCTTGGTTATATAAAATAAAAGAGTGATAAAAATTACGACTACTTAACGCTTAAATATGTTCCCCATCTAACAGATAAATAACAACACGGCAGCTGATTGAGTTAATTACAGGTATTAACACATAAATATCATGCGTATTACTGGCAATTTTAGCCGACAAAAACTCTGCAATTTCTTTGTCTGAGCGGCTATTATCAAGTAAGATTACCAGCTTTATTTATATCCTTAAACCTTCAAACCGATATTGCTTTAATAAAATGGTCCGGATTGACCTATTTTTGCAACAAACTCATGGTTCTTTGCGAGGTTTAGCTTACTAGTTAGGAGAACTGTGAATGTCACAGATTGCAGATGCATTAGACGAAATTAAACGTGGTGCTGATGAAATTCTTGTTGAAAAAGAATTGGTTGAAAAGTTGAAGTTAAATCGTCCGCTTAGAATTAAGTTGGGAGCGGATCCTACCGCGCCTGATATTCACCTTGGCCACACTGTCATTCTTAATAAATTACGCCAATTTCAGCAGTTAGGCCATGAAGTGACTTTCTTAATCGGTGACTTTACGGCGATGGTGGGTGATCCGACTGGAAAAAATTCTACCCGACCGCCTTTAACTAAAGAGCAAGTACTCAAGAATGCTGAGTCTTATACTGAGCAAGTCTTTAAGATTTTAGATCCGAAAAAGACAAAAATTGCCTACAACTCTGCTTGGTTAGAAGCGTTAGGTGCAGCCGGAATGATTAAGCTTGCATCGAATCAAACCGTTGCTCGGATGCTAGAACGTGATGATTTCAAAAAGCGTTATACTGGCGGTCAGCCAATCGCTATTCATGAATTCTTATATCCGTTGTTACAAGGCTACGATTCAGTAGCGATGGAAACGGATGTTGAATTGGGCGGTACCGATCAAAAATTCAATCTATTGATGGGGCGTGAACTTCAAAAAGCCAATGGTCAAAAGCCACAGTGTGTAGTCATGATGCCATTATTAGAAGGTTTAGATGGCGTTAAGAAGATGTCTAAGTCTGCTAATAATTACATTGGTATTAATGATGCTCCGTCAGAAATGTTCGGTAAGATCATGTCTATTTCAGATGTATTGATGTGGCGTTATTATGAGTTGTTGAGTTTCAGACCATTAAGTGAAATTGAACAATTTAAACTCGACATCGAAAATGGCACCAATCCTCGTGATATTAAAATCACCTTAGCCAAAGAAATTATTGCACGCTTCCACAGTGAAGATGATGCACAAAAAGCACATCAAGAGTTTATCGATCGCTTTCAAAAGGGGGCGATGCCAGATGAAATGCCTGAGCTAACATTAGCTCAAATGCCTATTGCCAATATACTTAAAGAAGCAGGCTTAGTGTCGTCGACTTCTGATGCTCATCGTATGATTAAGCAAGGTGCTGTAAAAATTGATGGCGTAAAGTGCACTGATAACAAATTTGTACCTGAACAAGCGACAACGAACGTTTATCAGGTAGGAAAGCGTAAATTTAGTCGAATTACCATCGCGTAATTAGGTTGAAAGGATGGTGCCTATCGCCATCCTTTTGTTCTTCCCTTCCTGGCTCACTGTCTTTATGTACACTAGCCGATAAGCTTGCTGCTCAAGTGTTTGACCTATTTAAGGATTATTTACACATCCCGTAAAGTGTGATCTTTATCATTTTTTCGTTTCTTTGTTCTAAAAAGATACTAACGGTCATATTTAGCGTCTATATTATTTTATGAATAGTAAGCAATTAATTCTGATCATTAGCGATGTTTGTCGTTTTCATCGACTCGCCGCTGTCGATGATTTGAATTTCTTTGCCTACCTCAAATGCCAATAGATATGTCTAATTGGTGTATGCGATCGCTAAGGTGTTGTTTTGAGTTTTGCCCACGCGATCATATTCTATATTTTGTGGGAAATAATAATGAAAACAAATAAACATTTTGTACGTCGTGCGTTATCGCTGGCGGTTGGGGGAGTCCTGTGCGGGTTACCTCTGGCATCGTTGGTTAATGCTGAGACTCTTTGGGTAGAAAATTTTGACGCGGCCGATTTACAAGGGAAGGGAGCTGTTGGCTCTGAAACTGGAGCGATAATAGACCTTTCAGGTGTTAGTGCATGGAATATCGATGTATCACAGGCAGTATTATCAGCAACTAGTGATTGGTTTAAAGTTGATAATCAGCAGTTTGATGCTCGAGATCTTGATGGTCCTGCTTTTTGGGTTTCCCAGTCGATTGATATATCAGGGAAAATAGATTTAACCATTGAGCTAGATGTTTCAACATCTGGCACATTTGAAGCGACTGATTTCTTTGATCTCGAATATGCTATAGATGGTGGTAATTTTACTAAAGTCACTAATTATCAAGGAGGTGGCAGCGATACTCATACACTGATTGATGATATTAATAGTGTCCATATTAGCCATTCAATAAGCACTGGCAGCAGCATACAAATACGCCTTTCGATCAATAATAACGCTGGCTCAGAATATACTCGGTTTGATAATGTCATGGTTAACGCTGGAGCTGATGACGGCGGTGGCGGCGGTAACCCTGGTTCCGGTGCAGGGGTTACTTTCTCTGGCCAATGTTTCAATTGTCCAGATGTAACTACTATTGCAGATGCGGCGACATTTGATGATGCAGAATATTATAGCGATGTGATTAGTGCGATAAGCGCTGAGCAGCCAGCCGATCAGATACATGATTTACTTAATGGCGTATTACAAGCTAGCCATCAACAGTTGACCTATTCGCAAGTGTGGACAGCATTAACTCAAACCGATGAAGATCCTGCCGATACCAATAACGTTATTTTGATTTATAGAGGTAACTCGATTGCCAAAATGTCGAACGGCAGTGGCTCGCAATCTACCAATGAAGATAATTGGAATCGTGAACACGTGTGGGCTAAGAGTCATGGTTTCCCTAGTTCAAGTCAATACGCCTATACCGATATTCACCACTTACGACCATCTGATATCTCTGTTAACGCCTCGCGTGGCAATTTAGATTTTGATAATAGTGATGCGCCATTACCTGAGGCTCCTGCTAATCGAGTCGATGGTGATTCGTTTGAGCCACGTGATGTGGTTAAAGGGGATGTCGCACGTATGGCCTTGTATATGGATGTGAGGTATGACGGTGATGATGGTTCTACCCCTGATCTACAGTTACTTAATAATCTAACCAATATTGGAGAGGCACGACTCGGTAAGTTGTGTAGTTTATTAGCGTGGCATCAAGCTGATCCGATTGATGATTTTGAGCAACGCCGCAACAATCGCATTTATGAATTCCAAGGCAACCGAAATCCATTTGTCGATCATCCTGAATGGGTCGACATCCTGTTTAACGTCGACTGTAGTGGCGATGGCGGCGGTGGTGGTGGTACGCCTCCTGCTGATGGTGATGAACTATTCTTCTCTGAATACGTTGAAGGTAGTGGTTATAACAAAGCATTAGAAGTTTATAATCCGACGAGTCAGGCTGTTGATTTGAGTAACTATTCGATTGCTGTTTACGCCAACGGTAGTACTAATGCGTCATCGAGTTATCAGTTAACTGGCTCTTTGAGTAGCCATGATGTGCTTGTGGTTGCCAATAATCGTAGTGAAGTGAGCGATGAGATCAAAGCGGTTGCTAATCAATTTAGTAGTGCGATTAATTTCAATGGTGATGATTATGTTGAATTACTATTTGGTAGTACGCTGGTTGATAACATTGGTACCTTTGGTGTTCGCGAGAACTGGGGTAAAGATAAAACGATAGTCCGACGTCCTGAAGTCACTGTTGGTGATACTGACAGAGATGACGCATTTGATTTAGATGGCCAATGGTTAGTTGAGGCGAAAGATGATTTTTCGTTCTTAGGCAGCCATAACGGTGACGGGGGTGGCGGTGGTGAACCCGTTGATATTGGTCAATGTGGTGACGATGCAACGGCTATCTATGCCATTCAAGGAAGTGCTGAACAATCGCCACTACTTGGCGAAGATCATATCGTGGAAGGCGTTGTTACTCATGTTACGCCGCAGCTACAAGGTTACTACGTCCAACAGTCTGCCGCTCAAACCGATGGTGATGACAGTACGTCTGACGGTATTTTTATTTACCATAATGGCATCAGTGAAATGCCGATAGTCGGTAATCGCATTCGAGTGATGGGGCAAGTGAATGAATATTATGATAGTACTCAGCTTAGTGTCAGCGTTAATGCGTTAGATTGTGGTGAGGGCGTAGCTATTAGCCCTAAAACGATATCAATGCCAGTCGCAAACATTGCTGATTGGGAATCTGTAGAAGGAATGTTAGTGAGTGTTGAGCAGTCTTTAGTCGTTAGCAACACCTATGATCTTGCTCGTTATGGTCAGCTAACGTTATCTAGCGAACGTTTGGCGATTCCAACCAATAGATACCTACCTAACAGTGATCAGGCGATAGCTTTAGCCTCTAGTAACGCTCGTAACCAATTGGTGTTGGATGATCAAGATAGCTCGCAGAATCCGGCGACCTTGCCGTATTTAAGTGAACCATTGAGTTATTTAAACCCGATTCGGGTCGGTGATAGCTTTGAATCACTACAAGGTGTGATTGGTTATAGCTTTGGTGATTATCGATTACTAACAACATCGCAGCCGATCCACACCAATGCGAATCCTCGTACACTGCTGACGACACCGCAAGCATCAATGCTGCGAGTGGCGAGTATGAATGTGCTCAATTATTTTAACGGCGATGGTAATGGTGGTGGTTTCCCAACATCACGTGGTGCTGATAATTTAGAAGAGTTTGAGCGCCAACACGCTAAAATAGTGAGTGCGATAAGTGAACTTAACGCTGATGTGATCGGCTTGATGGAAATTGAGAACGATGGCTATGGTCAAGATTCAGCCTTGGCGCAGCTGGTTGCTGGTCTTAATGCTAATCACGGTGAGGATGTTTATCAGTTCACGAGTGCGGGCGGAACAACATTGGGTAGTGATCAAATTACGGTCGCATTAATCTATCGTAGTGATCGCGTGCAGCCGATGGCAGCCGCTGTGACAACGTCGGCGACGCCATTTGACTTTGGTAACCGCCAGCCACTTGCTCAGACTTTCGAACAGTTATCAAATGGCGAAGCGTTGACCGTTGTCGTTAACCATTTCAAGTCAAAAGGAAGTTGTAGTAGTGCAACCGGTGATAACCAAGATCAAGGTGACGGCCAAGGTTGTTGGAACGCTCTGCGTGTCGAGGCGGCTAATGGCTTAAGCCAGTGGTTAGCGACTAACCCAACAGGGTCGAGTGATAGTGATGTACTGGTGATTGGTGATCTTAATGCCTATGCTAAAGAAGACCCAATCAATGCATTGATAGCGCAAGGTTATTCTAATCTTGTAGCGCTATACAATGGGGAAGATGCCTATAGCTATAGCTTTGGTGGGCAAGTGGGTTACCTTGACCATGCGTTGGCGAGTGAAGCGCTTGCCGAGCAGATAGAGTCGGCGCAGATTTGGCATATTAATGCTGATGAACCGCGTGCTTTTGATTATAACACCGAGTCTAAATCTGTAGAGCAAATAGATAGCTATTATGGGGACAGCGCTTATCGTAGTTCTGATCATGATCCTGTTGTTATCGATATGCTGCTTAATACCACGTTGTTTGGTGATTTTGATGCCGATGGTGATGTTGATATTGCCGATGTTCGAGCGTTTTACCGTCAAATACGTGCCGGACAAAGCTTCTCGACTGATTATGACTTTAATCAAGATGGTGTGGTAAATACTCGTGATGTTCGCGGGTTGATGACACATTGTACTCGTACGCGCTGTGCGACAAGGTAATACTACGTTCTAGCGGGCGCTGCGATCTTAGCGGCGCTTTGTTGTTAATAAGCGATAGTTATGCTGACACTAAAATGCCCCGTTGGTGATTTACCAATGGGGCATTTTTATTGCTCAATGAGAGATCGGCCAAACCGATTACATATATTGCTTGAAGATTTTATCAATATTGGCACGTCTAAAGCGGGTTAACCATTTACGTACTAACTCTGGATAGTCACTAGGTGATTCGATATCTTGCCAATGCGTTACTTTCTGAGTATGGGTAATGATAGCCTGATGCTCTTGTTCGAAAGTATCAGTAAGCTGACCCTGTTGGTCATCGATTAATAATCCATTCTCAATATCCAAACGCCATGCTCGCGGATTTAAGTTATTGCCGGTCAACAAGTGGTATCTGCCATCGACTCGCACACCTTTGAGGTGGAATGAATTGGTTTGATGTCGCCATAAACGAATATTGAGTAAGCCACTATCGAGAGATTTTTGATGGCGTTTAGCAAATGCTTTAAGCATCGTTTCATACAAGTAAGGGATTAAGCCTATTTTGCTAAAAGGTTGATCTTCAGGAATGAAAAAGTCACTGGCGTGTTTGTCACCAACCACAATGTCAATCTTAACACCAAGGCGTAGTAGGCGAGTGATATCACGCTTTAAAATACCAGGAAGATTAAAATATGGTGTATAAAGTACTAAGTGCTGACTACACTGGCGTAATTGTTGATGAATCACTTTATTGAGCTGATTATTACGTTTTCCTAAGCCAATTAATGGTGTAATCGTCAGAGGAGCAGTACTTATTCCTTGTAGTTGATATTTAGCTCGAGTGAGTTGCTTGTGCTGCGCCGCGACCTTTTTCTTAAACTTGCTATCGAGCTTAAGTGGGTGACGATTAAACAAGTAAACCCCTTCACTTGGGATCAATGCTTCTTGGAGATAGTTGACGAAAGTGTCAGCAAGTGGGTTCGATTTGATGGTGCAATATCTGTCGTAACGGTAACGCTCTTCTTGGTGTAAATATATGTTGTTGATGCTCGCACCGGTATAAAGTAATGAGTCGTCAATCACCATGCCTTTGAGGTGTAATACACCGAACACTTCCCGCTGCTTAATCGCGACACCGTAAAATTGGATAAAGTCCGGGTTCTGTTGGTCTATTTCACGATAAAAAGCGGCATTGCCATCCGATTCTTGGTGGCCAATAAGGCCACGTCTGGCACGATGGAAATCAACAAACACTTTAATATCCAATTCTGGGTGACGTTTTTTTGCAGCCACCAGATGGTTAACAACCAATTGACCTGCTTGATCATTTTCTAGGTAAAGCACTGTTATATAAATGCGAGAACAGGCATTATCAATAAGCGTTAATAGTGATGATAGGTATTCTTTCGCTGAAAGGATGATCCGAAAATCATCAGCACAAATGGATGTTTTTGGAAGCGTATCAAGTAACTGTTTACGTTGGTAAAGGTTAACCATAGTTAGGTATATTGTCTTTTATTATTAGCTATCGCTAACTTTAGCTTGGAATAGGGTTCAATTAAAGCCTTTGC
>Ga0209395_1008383_pt1 | contig 10544 bp, 10 predicted proteins | sample GOMGulsemesocosm_3_FD_184635 | JGI IMG/M metagenome (GOLD analysis project Ga0209395, IMG submission 184635) | Methane-oxidizing microbial communities from mesocosms in the Gulf of Mexico - GOM9D Gulf of Mexico (SPAdes) (version 2) | ecosystem: Environmental > Aquatic > Marine > Cold seeps... | reverse complement strand
GGTACCACAATATCGTCAAGTCGATCATGGCAGCCAGCGGGCAGGATGTATCTGCTCTCGCGGCGGAATGACGGCTCAGCAACGATCAATGGCTCAAGGTGCGTGATGAACACGCACCCTACACAGCGGGTATGACTTGGGTGGTTTTGCCCCAAGGGCCGGCTGCTGGTGTAGGGTGTGTGCTTGCACGCACCATTCAGGGAGAGGATATGAAACATGCCTAAAGATAGTGGCATTGGCGCCAGCCCAAAGCGGCGCGAGGACGTGCGGTTCCTGACAGGGAATGGCAATTATACCGACGACATTAATTCTAACGGCCAAGCCTATGTGCATTTCCTGCGCTCGGATCTGGCGCATGGTAAAATCAACGGCATTGATACCGCTGCAGCCGAAGCCATGCCCGGTGTTGTGAGGATTTTCACTGCGGCCGATTTCGAGGCCGTTGGCGGTGTGCCCTGCGGCTGGCAGATCACGGATCGCCATGGTGAGGTGATGCAGGAACCAAAGCATCCGATCCTGGCTGAGGGCAAAGTGCGCCATGTTGGTGAAGCGATTGCTGCGGTGGTTGCGGATAGCCCCGAGCAGGCACGTGATGCCGCCGAGGCGATTGAGCTGGATATCGAAGAGCTGCCCGCTGTCATTGATATGAAGGCCGCGGTGGCGGATTCCTCCGTCAAGGTTCACGACGATCTGACTTCGAACCTGTGTTACGATTGGGGATTTGTTGAGGAAAACCGCGAGGCGGTGGAGCAGGCGTTTCAGGATGCCGCGCACGTCACCACGCTGGAGTTGATCAACAACCGGTTGGTGGCCAATCCGATGGAACCTCGGGTTGCCATTGGTGAATACAACCGATCCACCGATGACAGTACGCTGTACACGACCAGCCAGAACCCGCATGTGATCCGGCTGCTGATGGGCGCTTTTGTTTTGGGCATCCCTGAGCATAAACTGCGTGTTGTGGCGCCTGATGTGGGGGGGGGCTTTGGCACCAAGATCTTCCACTACGCGGAAGAGGCATTTTGTACCTTTGCCGCCAAGGCCTGTAACCGGCCGGTCAAGTGGACCTCGTCGCGGTCCGAGGCGTTCATGTCGGACGCGCATGGTCGCGACCACGTGACCAAGATCGAACTGGCGCTGGATAGCGACAACAACTTTACCGCGGTGCGCACGGATACTTATGCAAATATGGGCGCTTACCTGTCCACTTTTGCACCGTCGGTGCCGACCTGGTTGCATGGCACGTTGATGGCGGGGAACTATAAAACGCCGCTGGTCTATGTGAACGTCAAGGCGGTGTTTACCAATACCGTGCCGGTGGATGCCTATCGTGGCGCTGGGCGCCCCGAGGCGACGTTCCAATTGGAACGTGTGGTGGACAAGGCTGCCCGCGAGTTGGGTGTTGATCCAATTGCTCTGCGCCGTCAGAATTTTATCACCGAGTTCCCCTATGCCACGCCTGTGGCGGTGGAATATGACACCGGTGATTACCACGCGACGATGGACAAGTTGGAAGAGATTGCCGATCTGTCTGGATTTGCAGCGCGCCGCGCCGCAAGCGAGGCCAAGGGTAAGATCCGGGGGCTTGGTCTCAATTGTTATATCGAGGCCTGTGGCATTGCTCCGTCAAATCTGGTCGGGCAACTTGGTGCCCGCGCCGGTCTGTATGAAAGTGCGACTGTGCGGGTCAATGCCACCGGTGGCCTGGTGGTTATGACCGGGTCGCACAGCCATGGTCAGGGTCACGAGACCTCGTTTCCGCAGGTGATTGCCGAGATGATTGGTATCGACGAGAGTATGGTCGAGATTGTCCATGGTGATACATCGAAAGTGCCGATGGGCATGGGGACTTATGGTTCGCGGTCGCTGGCTGTTGGTGGCTCTGCCATGGTTAAGGCAACCGAGAAGATCATTGCCAAGGCCAAGAAGATTGCTGCGCACCTGATGGAAGCGGCGGATGCTGACATTGAGTTGAAAGATGGCCAGTTTTCGGTTGCGGGGACGGATAAGGCGGTGGCTTGGGGCGATGTGACCCTGGCGGCATACGTACCGCACAACTATCCGCTGGAGGACATTGAACCGGGGTTGGAAGAGACCGCGTTTTATGATCCGGCCAACTTCACCTATCCGTCGGGGGCTTATGCTTGCGAGGTGGAAGTCGATCCGGATACTGGCAAGGTCAGCATCGAGAGGTTCTCGGCTGCGGATGATTTTGGCAATATCGTCAATCCGATGATTGTCGATGGTCAGGTTCATGGCGGCATTGGTCAAGGCATTGGTCAGGCACTGCTGGAGGGCTGTGTCTATGATGAGGATGGACAGTTGCTGAGTGCATCCTACATGGATTACGCGATGCCGCGGGCGGATGATCTGCCGTTCTATGCGGTCGACCATTCCTGTCAGACCCCCTGTACCCATAACCCGCTTGGGGTGAAGGGCTGTGGTGAGGCGGGGGCGATTGGGTCTCCTCCGGCTGTGGTGAATGCGGTGGTCGATGCGCTGCAATCGGCGGGCAAGGATGTCACTCATATCGATATGCCACTGAGCCCAGGTCGGGTTTGGGCGGCGATGAATGGCTGATCTGGAGAGCGCCGGGGGGCCTGCCCCCCGGACCCCCCGAGGTATTTTGAACAAGAAGAACAAGGGCGATGTCCCTTTGATTTTTGGGAAGGAAGGACGAAATGTATAATTTCGAGTATGAGGCGCCTTCGAGTGTTGCTGAGGCCGTAGCGGCGCTGGCAGCGGAAGATGCGCAGGCGTTGGGTGGCGGTCAGACGTTGATCCCAACCATGAAGCAGCGGCTGGCGATGCCGTCAACGCTGGTGAGCCTGAGCGGAATTGCTGAGATGCAAGGCGTTGACGTGAGTGATGGAGCTGTTTCGGTTGGTGGGGGCGTGACCCATGCCGTGGTTGCGGCTGAGGCGGGTGTCTATCCGGCACTGGCAGAGCTGGCCAGTCATATTGGCGACCCAGCGGTGCGCAATCGCGGTACGATTGGTGGGTCTTTGGCCAACAATGACCCATCGGCGGACTATCCGGCTGCGGCTTTGGCTTCGGCTGCGGTGATTGTCACCAATGCGCGCGAGATTGCAGCGGATGACTATTTTCAGGGTATGTTCACCACAGCATTGGAAGAGGGTGAGATCGTCACTGAAATTCGTTTCGCGATTCCTGAGGCGGCGAATTATCAGAAGTTCGTGCAGCCAGCCTCGCGCTTTGCGCTTGTTGGGGTGTTTGTTGCCAAACACGGCGATGGCGTGCGCGTGGCGGTGACGGGCGCATCAGAAGAGGGTGTGTTCCGCTGGGCTGAGGCTGAGGCTGCGCTGAACGGATCGTTCAGTGCAGATGCGGTTGCTGGTTTGGCAGTCGATCCGGCTAATATGATCGGTGACTTGCATGGGACCAAAGAATACCGCGCCCATCTGGTTGGGGTGCTGACCAAGCGGGCGGTTGCCGCTGTAAGCTGATCTGAGAGTAAAGAGTGACAGAGGCCCCGTCGGACTGGCGGGGCCTTTTTTGTTACTAAGGCCGCTTGTGGGCGCGCGATTATTGACAGTTGTGCCACTCGGCAACGTAGTCATCCTGGACAAGGTAAATGCCCTGCTCATGGCGCAGTATCATGAGGCGATAAGAGTATTGTTCGCCTTCACCTGAGCACAGTGCATCGTATAAAACGGCGTCCATTCCACGGACGTTTGTTGGTTCAGTCAACTCACAAGAATTTTCAATACCGTGCAAGTATCCATCTTGCAGGCTAAGCGCCCCGCTATCCATACCGATATCCTCGGGATTGCACGACCAGGATCCGTCGACGAGTTTGTACAGCCCATCAAATGGCGTGGCAGTGGCGATCGCTGCGATTAATACTGCGGCACAAACGGTTAGTGTTCCAAAGATTGTCTTCACAAAAATACCTTTCTCACTCAACACATCCCCAACAGCGGGGATCTAAGGAAGGATAGAGGAGTATTGTTCTGTGGCAAAATGTTCAGTGCTAAAGGCCGCCCCGAAACGCAAAAAGAGCGGCACGAGGCCGCTCTTCTGGGAACTATGCTACAAGCAAAAAGCTGCTCTGGAGCAAAATTTTATCTGGGCAGGGGGCCGATCAGCATGATCATCTGACGGCCTTCCATCTTGGGCATGTTTTCGACTTTGCCGTGCTCTTTGATGTCGACGGCCACCCGTTCCAACAACTGGCGTCCCAGGTTCTGGTGCGCCATTTCGCGGCCACGGAAACGCAGAGTGATCTTCACTTTGTCGCCGTTTTCCAGAAACTTGTAAACGTTGCGCATTTTGACGCCGTAATCATGGATATCAGTGTTGGGTCGAAATTTGACCTCTTTGATCTCGATGATTTTTTGCTTTTTGCGCGCTTCGCTTTCCCGCTTTTGCTGTTCATACTTGAACTTACCAAAATCCATGATCTTGCACACAGGCGGTTTGGCATTGGGCGAGATCTCAACAAGATCCAATCCAGCCTCTTGCGCCATTAGCATGGCTTTGGCCGGGTGTACTACACCGACGTTTTCGCCTTCGGCGCCGATCAGGCGGATTTCGGAATCACGGATCTTTTCGTTGACGCGCGGGCCGGTGTCGCGTTGCGGCGGCGCATTGTGGGGTCTGCGGGCTATGACGGCAATCCTTTTGTCATTTCATGATATCACCCGAAAAATAGCGCTGTCGGGCACATGATTCAAGCTGTTTGCCCCGTATGACCGGGGAGAATGAGGTTTTCAAGGCATCATTCGGACATTATGCGGGTGAAGTCCCCCAGATCAGAAGATTTTTGCTGCTTTTATGGGAGGCGGGGCATCGGCCAGTTTTGGCCATTGAGGCTTGGGTGAGATTTTTCCCCCTTGAGGAGGCCAATCGACGGGGCCATTTCGGTCCCCAGAAGCACAGTAATATAATTGCGTTGTGGTTCGTGCGAATGTTTTTGAGGAGTCGGAATAATGAAACCTGCTGTGATCGCTCTGGTTGTCGGCGCCGCTGCTGTCAGTGGTTATGTTTATTACACGAGTATGGAGGCTCCAGACGTTTCCGTGGCGGAGCCTGCTGGCAATACAAACGTATTGGAACAGGCCGCTGAAGCTGTCGAGGATGCAGTGGAGACTGCGACTGAAGCAACGACCGAAGCCGTAGAGGATGCGAGCGAGGCTGCGGTTGAAGCTGTAGAAGACGCGAGTGAAGCAGCGGCTGAAGCAGTAGAGGCTACGAGTGAAGCAGTGTCGGAAGCTGTGGACGCAACCACCGAGGCCGTTGGAGAGGTTGCATCTGAAGCCGCCGATGTCGCGACAGATGTTGCAGCCGACGTTGAGGCTACAGCTGAAGAGGCTGTCGAAGCAGTCACCGACACCGCAGCGGAAGCAACTGAAAGTGCAGCAGAGGTGGTGGAGCAAGCGAGTGAAGCCGCGTCCACTGCCACTGATGCAGCAAGCGAAGCTGTGAGTGATGCTGCTGGGGTAACTGAGAGTGTCGCTGCAACTGCTATGGAAGCAGCTAGCGGCCTGATGACCGCAGAGGGGTTTGATCTGGATAAGGTTGTTGATCTTATTTCGAGTTCATCGCTGGATGAAACCAAGAAATTGGCTCTGACAACTGCGGTGACCCAAGCCAAGGACAATCCTGAATTGTTGAGCGTTGCGCTGGAACAGGTCAAATCAGCATTGGGATTGTAATTTAGATCGACCCAATAAAAAGGGCACCTTCCGGATGGAAAGGTGCCCTTTGTTGTTTTCAACGTCAGAGAATTAGTCGAGGAAGGCTTTTTCTACCACGTATTGCGCAGGCTTAGAATTTGCGCCTTCTTCCAGACCGTAACCTTCGAGCAGATCTTTGATTTCAAGGTTGAACGCCAGGTTGCCACAGACCATGGCGCGGTCACTGTCTGGGTTGATTGGATCAACACCAAGGTCAGTAAAGGCCTCTCCCGAGCGCATCAGATCGGTGATGCGGCCCATCTTGGGGCTCTCTTCACGGGTGGTGGTGGGGTAATAGCGGATCTTGTTGAGATTTTCTTCGCCCAACAACTCGATCATCATTTCGTCTTGCTTGAGGTTCTCAATCAATTCAGCCCCATAAGTCAGCTCACCAGCCGTGCGGCATGTATGGGTGATGATGATTTCGTCGTAGTCCTCAAAGGTTTGCGGGTCGCGCAGCAACGAGGCGAAAGGGGCGAAACCGGTGCCGGTGGCGAAGAACCAGATGCGTTTTCCGGGGATCAGTGCGTCATGCACCAGAGTGCCGACGGGTTTTGGGCGCAGAATGATTTCGTCGCCAACCTGAATGTGCTGCAGACGCGAGGTCAGCGGGCCGTCCTGAACTTTGATTGAATAGAACTCCAACTCTTCATCCCAGCTGGGGGAGGCGATGGAATAGGCGCGCAGCAGCGGTTTTGGCTTGCCGGTCTTTGGGTTCACGTCCCCCATCAGGCCGATCATCACAAACTCGCCCGAGCGGAAGCGCATCGTAGCGGGGCGGGTCATCCGGAAGGAAAACAGTTTGTCCGTCCAGTGTTTCACTGCGGTGACAGTCTGCGTGTCGGGCAGCTTTGGGGCGGCCTTTACAGGAGAGGCATTGGGGGCGACATCGGTCACTTTTGTAATCTCGTTCATCGGTTTCACTGCCGGCAGCATTGGCCGACACCTCTGATTAGTCATTGATATGGGTCAGGGAAAGGATTTGTTTTGCTAGTTATCGGCACAAGAAAGAAGTGATGTGCCGATAACACAATCGTTAGTATGCAAATGATATCCTATGCCGCAGCGGGAGAGCCTCCGCGCATGCGGGCCTGATAGTCGTTTTGTTGCCAGTTGGCGCGGGCCAGCCATTGGGCTTCGGGTTGGCGGGCAGCCAGTTCTTCGCTGATCTCGACATCGTCAAAGCCGGAACGGCGTGCCATGGCATATTGATCGGCGATCACATGGCCATAGGCGCGGATGTGGCCTGTGTAGCCGGACAGGCGCAACTGGCGGGCGATGGTGAAGCCACGGCCATCAGCAAAGCTGGGAAAGGCGATGCGGATCATTTGCACTTGGGCGGCCAGGCGCTCAGCCAGCTGCACCGGGTCAGTATCCGAGGGCAGGTCAAGCGCGGTGTCGCCGCCGTAGCCAGCTGTCCAGGTGTCGGGGCCAAAGCCCGTGTCGGTCACGATCACAGTCATGTATTTGCTCCTGTGCGAATAAATTGGCCGTCCACCACGTGGATGCCGCACTCTTCTTTGTTTTGGTCACGCCAACGTCCGGCGCGGGGATCTTCGCCTTTCTTCACCGGTGAGGTGCAGGGCGAACAGCCGATCGACGGATAGCCTTTGGCCACCAGCGGGTGCCGGGGCAAGCGGTTCTCGTCCATATATGTGCGCACGTCTTCGGGCGCCCAATGGGCCAGTGGGTTGATTTTCATCCGGCCTGTGGGGCCATCTGAAGTTTCTTCGACTTCAAAAAAGTCCAGAGCTGCACGACTGCCCGCTTGAAAGCGTTTTCGACCGGTGATCCAGCCGTCGTAGCCTTCGAGCGCCTTTTGCAGCGGTGCTGTTTTTCGCAGGGCGCAGCAGGCGTCGGTGTCGCTGAAACGAAGGGCGCCATAAGGGTCCTTCTCGGCGATGTCTTTGGCCCTGATGATATGGACATTGCGCAGGCCCAGACGTTCGGTGACCTCGGTCTGGTAAACCAGTGTTTCGGTGAACAGAAGCTCAGTATCCACAAACACGATTGGCGTCATCGGGTCGATGACCGCGGCCATATGCAGCAGCACCACAGACTCAGCACCAAAACTGGAGACCAGAGCGATGTGGCCCGCATCATCAAGCGCGCCCTGGATGACGGCTGTCGCCGAGTGATGGCGATAGCGTGCATTCAAAGCTGCGACCTTGTCGGCCAGTTCCTTTTCACCCGGGGTTGGCCCCCGGGCGCCGTGGATTTTACTATCCAGATGCAGCATCGGTCATGCCACCTTTTTCACCGCTTCGGGGTATAGGGCTGCCTTGAAAGGCGCCAAGCCGACACGGCGATAGGTTTCAAGGAATGTTTCCTCGGCGCTGGTGCGTATGTCGAGATAGGCCGCGACGATACGCTCAACCGCGGGTACGATCTCGTCATAGGCAAAACCGGGACCAGCTCGTTCACCAACGGCGGCAGACCAAGTGGCGTCGCCGCCGAGCGTGATCTGGTAGTTTTCCACGCCAGCGCGGTCCAGCCCCAAGATGCCGATATGGGCAACGTGGTGATGGCCACAGGCGTTGATGCAGCCCGAGATCTTGATCTGCAGGTGGCCGATGTCGTGCTCCAGCTTCATTTCGTCAAAGCGCGTGGCGATTTGTTCGGCAACCGGGATCGAGCGGGCAGTTGCCAGCGCGCAATAGTCCATGCCGGGGCAGGCGATGATATCCGAGATCAAACCGATGTTGGCGGTACCAAGACCGTGCGCCTTCAGTTTGGCGTGCAGTGCGGGCAGGTCAGACTTGTGGACATGCGGCAGGATCACGTTTTGCTCGTGGCTGATGCGCAGCTCGTCGTAGCCGTATTTGACAGCGAGATCCGCCATCACCCGCATCTGTTCCGCGCTGGCGTCGCCCGGGGTGGCGCCGTGCTTTTTGATCGAGATGGTGACAATGGTGTGGTCTGCTTGGCGATGCTCGGCCAGATTGGTATCGGCCCAGGCGCGGAACACCGGATCGCCCTTATAGGCGGCGTCATAGGTCTCGGTGCTGCCAGAGCGGAAGCCCGGGGCGACGAAATGCGTTTTGATCTCAGCAAGTAGGTCCTGGTCGGCACCGGTAAAGGTGGGGCGGATCAGGGCAAAGCGGGCGTCGACACGGGCGCGAATGTCGTCGATACCGTGTTCGTGCACGGTGATCTTGATGCGGGCTTTGTATTTGTTGTCGCGGCGACCAATCTGATTCCAGACCGAAACCACGGACTCGATGTAGGGCAGTAAGTCAGCGCGGGGTAGGAAGTCGTTGATCACTTTGCCAATCATCGGAGTACGACCCAAGCCACCGCCGACCAGAATCTGGTAACCGGTTTCGCCTGCATCATTTCTGACGATGCGCACGGCCAGATCGTGGGCTTTCAGAACGGCTCGGTCTTTGGCTGCCGCACCGACAGCGATTTTGAACTTACGGCCCATGAACTGGAATTCCGGGTGGTCGGTGGACCACTGACGGATCAGTTCGGCCACTGGGCGCGGGTCTTCGATCTCGTCCGCGGCAGCGCCGGCGAAATGGTCTGAGGTCACGTTGCGGATGGTGTTGCCTGAGGTCTGAATGGCGTGCATGCCAACCTCTGCCAATGCGTCCAGCATATCCGGTACGTCGCTGAGCTTGGGCCAGTTGTACTGGATATTCTGGCGTGTGGTGAAATGGCCATAGCCTTTGTCCCACTTTTCAGCCAGTAGGGCCAATGTGTTCATCTGGGCCGAATTCAGTGAGCCATAGGGCACCGCGACGCGGAGCATGTAAGCGTGCAGCTGCAGGTACAATCCGTTCATCAGGCGCAAAGGCTTGAACTCGTCCTCGGTGAGCGAGCCGTCGATGCGGCGCTCTACCTGGGCACGGAACTGGGCGTTGCGCTCAGTCACAAAGGCGGTGTCAAAGTCGTTGTACTTATACATTGGCCTCAGCCTCCTGTTTGCCGTGGGCATAGTTTGAGGGACCGGTGCGGCGGAATTCCTCGCGGAAATGGGTAGGTTCGGGGCCGTTAGGGCCTGCCTTGGCATCGGCCAGATAGGCACCGACCACTTCGCCGACCTGTGCGCTGGCATCGAGCAGGCGCAGCTGGGCGTGGGCTTCATCGGTAATCAATTCCGCTTGCGATAACTCGCGGCTCCACTGATCGTCATCGGTCAGATAGATCACGTCGCCCTCAATCAGGGCGTTGGCGGTGATCACTTTGGGGGTAAAAGCGCGGGCCATTATGCTAGCTCCATTTTCAGGTCGTTCAGGGCCGAGAGGCTGGCGCGGGGTGCCAGTCCAAGGAAAGTCAGTGCCGGGCCATTGAATTGGGCCTTAGCGAGATCGGTGGGCAGATGTTCCAGAGTGGTTTCCAGAACACGTTGGTCGGGGCGTGAGGCGTTCTCGACCACGGTTACCGGGGTCAGGCGGTCACCGCCGTGCATGAGCAGGCGGCCCTGCACAAAGCGGGCGGATTTCTTACCCATGTAAATGGCGGCAACTTCACCTGTTCGGGCCAGAGTCTGCCAGTCGTGAGCGGCGAAACCTTTCACGTCATAGCCGGTCAAAAACCGCACCGAGGAATTGCGTCCGCGTTGGGTCAGGCTTTGGCCAATGATGGCCACAGCTGCCGATGCGGCAGTGATGCCGGGCATGATCTGATAGGCGACACCAGCGGTGTCGCAGGCTGTGAGTTCTTCGTTGAGGCGACCAAACAGGGTGGGGTCGCCGGATTTTAGGCGCAACACTCGTTTGCCTGCCTGAGCATGAGCGACCAGTCTGGTGCTGATCTCTTGCTGGCTGACCTGTGGGCCAAAGCCTTCTTTGCCAACATCTTCAAGAATGGCCTGAGGACCGGCGAGTTGCAGAATTTCGG
>Ga0209395_1008382_pt1 | contig 10545 bp, 9 predicted proteins | sample GOMGulsemesocosm_3_FD_184635 | JGI IMG/M metagenome (GOLD analysis project Ga0209395, IMG submission 184635) | Methane-oxidizing microbial communities from mesocosms in the Gulf of Mexico - GOM9D Gulf of Mexico (SPAdes) (version 2) | ecosystem: Environmental > Aquatic > Marine > Cold seeps... | reverse complement strand
AGAGTCGAAAATTAGCCCCAAAATCTGACGCAACTTTCGGTCTTGTAAGGACACTGATGGTTGCGATCCGAAGCGCATCACGCGAAATTCGTCGCTGCATCGTATTGCCATTTCTTGTCTCCTTCATAGCAAACATTGCTCGAAAGAGACCAGAACTAAACTGCGACAAGACCAGCAACCCTTGCCTGAAATGCTGTCCTGTTCATTGCATGCATCCGATAGGCCTGTTAGCGTTTAGTTCTAGCACTTTAGCGCGGAAACGGAGTGGCTCCAATTGCTTGAGACTTCTCACAATCTACTTTTGGTCTTCGCTTCGTTTGGCATTGCGTTGATGGCAAGTTTCACCGGATTGTCGCTGACGCGAGGGGCTTCTGAGCTTGAAGCATCTCAACGAAAAGTGGTTGTTGCCATGTCGGCCATCGCTTTGGGTGGCGGAATCTGGGCGATGCATTTTGTTGCTATGCTGGGCCTGCAGCTACCGATTTTGTTTTACTATGACGCACTGATCACTTTGGCTTCGGCATTGATCGCGATCCTGATTATGGGGGTCGCGCTTTTGATCCTTCATTTTCACGAACGCAGCTTCATGCGTGTCACCGTTGCGGGCGCGATTGTGGGGCTGGGCATCCCGGTGATGCATTACGTAGGGATGTACGGCATCCAGCGTTGCAGCGTCAGTTACACATTGCCGGGCGTGGTGACGGCGGTTGCAACGTCGCTCGTACTCAGCATTGGAGCAATTTGGATTGCATATGGTAATCGCGGCCGGATGTATATTTTGATTGGGACGCTTTGTTTCGCTACTGCTGTGTGCACAATGCACTTTGTCGCGATTGCCGGAACGCGCTTCTGGGAAGTTGTGGGAGAATCTGCAATTGGCCCTGTTGTAAGCAATGAGGCGCTGGCGATTATGGTCCTTCTCATTTCGTTTCTGATTTGTGGTGCGTTTCTTTTGTCTGGGATAACGTTCACACACTCCCCAACTCAGAGGGCTGCACCCAAAGAGTTATCGACGATCTCTTCTGACTGGTGGGATGAAGATGTTCCGGGTGAAATCAACCCTGCAAGCATTGGAAATGTTCCTTACGAACAAGATGGGCAGACGCTGTTTACAGATCGCAACTCCATCGCAGCGATCCAGGCTGAAGGGCACTACACGGTTCTTTATGTCAATAATCAGAAGTTATTCTGCCCATGGTCGATTTCAGAGGCCGAAGCGCGTCTTCCAGCGCCAGAATTTATACGCTCTCATCGCAGTTATTTGATCAATCCCGCGCGAGTCAGCGGATTTGAACGGAAAAAAGACAACGGTGTTTGCTTTTTTGAAACTCAGGATGCCCATTTCACGGTTCCCGTGAGCCGGGCTCGACTCGCTGTTGTTCGTGACGCTCTCGGGGTCTAAGAGCGAATTCGCATTTCGTGCAGCCTATTCGCATTTCATTAAAACTGTGCCGCTATCCGTTTACCCCTGCACCACATCGCCGGAACTATTTGCATACTGATTTTCGTCATTGGGCAGCAGCCCGAGATGAGGAAGGAAATGTAATGACCGATCCAATTCATATGAATTGATATAGCGTGCAACGACGGGTGCCCGTGCACCTTAGTTAACCCGATACCTGTAACAATGCGGTACTGACAAAGAATTGTCGGCGGCCACACCGAACCCTGACCGGGGCCTCTTTCGAGCGCCCTATGGACAGGTGAAGACACAGGCGACCTGGAAATACCACCACGACGGTTCCCCAAGGGAACTAAAAACGCAGGGCAATGCCAATCCTGCGACCAGGAAACTGTGCGATGTCCGGACCCAGTTCCGGGCAAAAGAGGCGTAAATTTCGTGCCGTATGCAGTGGATACCCTGCCTGCGGACAGCGCCAAAATTATGTTTTTGAAAGGGAGGAGACACTATGACTAATACTTTCAATCGCCGGAAGTTCCTGAAGGGAGGAGCATTAGCGACAACTGCGGTTGCCGGGACACTTGCTGTGCCGGCCATCGCAAATGCAGAGCCGACGGTTCTGAAAATGCAGGCAGCCTGGGGAGGCGGCATCTGGCTGGGAAATGCTCAGTCGTTCGCACAACGAATTAACGAGATGAGTGGCGGATCGCTTACGATCGACGTGCTTCCCGTGAACTCCGTTGTGAAAACCAGTCAGATGCAGGATGCGGTTCATCGCGGTGTTCTGGATGCTGTGCATTACGTGCCCGCTTACTGGTACTCAAAATCGAAAACCGCATCCTTGTTCGGCACCGGCCCATGTTTTGGCTGGTCATCGCAGGAAGCTCTGGGTTGGGTCCACCACGGCGGCGGCCAAGAGTTGTTCGACGAATTGATGGCGAGCCTCAGGCTCAATGTTGTTTCGTTCTTCAACTCACCGATGCCTGCACAACCTTTGGGTTGGTTCAATGAACAGATCACTGATGTCGATCAATTGGATGGGCTTAAGTACCGTACAGTGGGTCTAGCAGCCGACGTTATGCTTGAAATGGGCCTCTCAGTGGTTCAGTTGCCTGGTGGTGAAATTCAGCCAGCAATGAAATCGGGCCTGATCGATGCTGCTGAGTTCAACAATCCGACGTCGGACCGTGAATTCGGGATGCAGGATGTTTCCAAACATTATCATCTTGCATCATTCCACCAGAGCCAGGAGTTTTTTGAGATTTCCTTTAATAAGGACAAGTTCAATGGGCTGGCTTCGGAACATCAAGCGATCATCAAAAGTGCGTCTGAGGCGGAAAACTCTGCGTTCTACTGGGGCAACACCAAAACCTATTCTGATGATCTGGTGAAATTGCAAAATGAGGAAGGTGTGAACGTCTATCGCACGCCGGATTCTGTGCTTTCTGCGCAACTGGAGGCCTGGGATACCGTAATCAACCGTATCTCTGCTGAAGATCCTTTCTTCGCCAAAGTGATCGAAAGCCAGAAGGCCTATGCAAAGGATGTGATGAATTATCTCAACCTGAACCAGCCTGACTACAAATTGGCCTACAACCACTACTTTGGCTGACGCTGACTTCACCCAAAAATACTTCGGGGGCCGAAGCCCGGCCCCCGAATTCTGCAATACTACCTGTGGGAGCGGGACGTGAAAAATTTCATCTATACCATCGAAGGACTAAGCCTCTGGGTAGGACGTTCCTTTGGATGGTGCATAATGATCCTGACCTTTTCGGTCTCATATGAGGTCTTCGTTCGATACGTACTGAACGCACCGACTGTTTGGGCTTTTGACATGATGGTCCAGATGTACGGGGCTCTTTTCCTTATGGCCGGGCCTTATGCTCTGGCCCAGGACAGCCATGTACGCGGAGACGTGCTTTATCGGCTCTTCTCCGTTCGCTGGCAAGCTCGGCTCGACTTCACGCTTTACCTGCTCTTCTTCTTTCCTGGTATGCTCGCACTATTTTGGTACGGCTGGGAAATCGCCGCAGACAGTTGGCGCTACAAGGAAGTTAGCTGGAACAGCCCCGCGCGTATTCAGGTCTATTTCTTCAAATCTCTGATCCCTCTGGCAGGTTTCCTGCTCATGTTGCAGGGCCTTGCCGAACTTGCGCGCTGCTGGTGCGCCATCAAGACGGGCGAGTGGATGGAACGTCTGGACGACGTGAAAGAGACCGAAGACATGCTGATGGATATCGAAACGCATGACCCTGATGAACAAGCGCGCCATGACGCGAACCGTAACTGATCCGGTTTCGGACAAGATAAAGAGATACAAAAATGACTGATCCCCAAGTTGCCATCGTCATGCTCTGCATGTTTATCCTCCTAGTTCTGCTGGGCTTTCCAATCGCGTTCACCCTACTGGCGATGGGTGTCGGCTTCGGCTACTTCGCCTATTATTCTGGCATGCCCGATAGCTTCGCTGGCATCTTCGACAACAACATCTTCTACCTTCTGAACCAGAATACTTATTCTGTCATGGAGAACGACACGCTGGTCGCCATCCCTCTGTTTTTGTTCATGGGCTATGTGGTCGAACGTGCCAATATTGTGAACCGACTGTTCTATTCTCTGCAAATGGCGGCGCGTAACTTGCCCGGTTCAATGGCTATTGCCGCGCTGATCACCTGCGCCATTTTCTCAACCGCTTCGGGTATTGTTGGGGCTGTCGTAACACTGATGGGCCTATTGGCTTTCCCGGCGATGGCCAATGCTGGCTACGATAAAAAATTCGCCTCAGGTGTAATTTGTGCAGGCGGGACGCTTGGCATTTTGATCCCGCCCTCAATTATGTTGATCGTTTATGCCGCAATCGCTGAACTATCACCTTTGCGCCTTTACGCAGCCGCTGTGTTTCCAGGTATGATGTTGGCTGGTCTTTACATCCTGTATGTGATTGTCAGGGTGTACTTTAATCCATCCCTTGCGCCAAAACCGCGTGAAGAAGACGTCCCTCCTGCAGGCAAAATATACCTCGATCTGCTGATATCATTTGTGCCGCTCACAGTGTTGATCATGTTGGTTCTTGGGTCGATCCTAGGCGGGCTGGCAACACCAGCTGAAGCTGCCGCAATGGGTGCTCTAGGTGGCTTGGTCTTGGCTGCGATCTATCGTTCACTGTCTTGGAAAAAGGTTAAGGAAAGCGTGTTCCTGACCGCGAAGGCAACTGCAATGGTGTGCTGGTTATTCGTCGGTTCTTGGACTTTCGCATCGGTGTTTTCATACCTTGGCGGGCACGATGTGATCGAACATTGGGTCCTGGCGATGAACCTTGAGCCTTGGCAGTTCCTTGTCTTAGCTCAATTGATCATCTTCTTTCTGGGCTGGCCGTTGGAGTGGTCCGAAATCCTCATCATTTTTGTGCCGATCTTCCTGCCGATGCTCGATACATTCGGGGTAAACCCCTACTTTTTCGCGATGCTGGTTGCGCTGAACCTGCAGACGTCTTTCTTGACTCCGCCAATGGCAATGTCCGCATACTATCTGAAAGGTGTTCTGAAGAAGGAAATCGAACTGATCGAAATCTTCAAAGGGATCCTGCCGTATCTCGGGATCGTGGTTTTCTCGATGGTGCTGATGTACCAGTTCCCCGGTATCGCGCTTTGGCTGCCTGATTATCTGTTCGGAGTATATGTACCATGATGATGCGCAACGCCACGCCCCCCAATGCGCTGTCGGCGCGGGATGCTGCCAGGCAAATCCGCGAAGGCAAGATCAGCTCGGTCGAACTGGTCACCGCCTGCCTGCACCAAATAGGCGAAACCGAAGAGCAGCTTAAAGCTTGGGCCTATCTGAACGCCAACGAAGCGCTGGCCCAAGCGCATGAACTCGACGAAATCCGGCGCAGCGGGCGGCCTGTTGGCCCGCTGCATGGGGTGCCGGTCGGGATCAAGGATATCATCGACACAAAGGGGCAACCCTGTGAACGTGGCTCATCCGTCTTTGCCGGGCGCATACCTGAAACAGATGCGGCAATTGTCGAAAGGCTCCGCGAAGCGGGCGCCGTGATTATGGGCAAAACGGCAACGACAGAATTTGCTTTTGTCCACCCGACCGAAACCCGCAACCCGCACAACCCTGAACACAGCCCCGGTGGGTCTTCAAGCGGATCCGCAGCGGCGGTTGCGGCGTATCACGTTCCCCTTGCTGTTGGCACCCAGACCAATGGTTCAGTCATTCGCCCGGCCTCGTTTTGCGGAACTTACGGGTTTAAGCCGACGAGGGGCGTGATCTCACGCCGGGGTGTTTTGCAAACGTCGCAATCCTTGGACCAAGTCGGGGTTTTCGCGCGCAATTTGCAGGATGCCGCCCTATTGACGGATGTAGTGGGGTCTTACGATCAGGCCGATACCTTGTCGTATTCTCGGCCGCGCCCGCAAATGCTTGAGGGCAGTTTGGCCGAAGTGCCGGTTAGACCTACGCTGGCTTATCTTGATTTTCCATATCATGAGCGTCAGTCGCCCGACGCACGTGAAGGGTTCGAGGAACTGCTCGGCGCGCTTGGAACCACAGTAGAGCGATTGCCGGTTGATAATAATCTCATCGGTCTGGTTGATGCGCATGCGCTTGTCCATGAATTTGAAATCTGGATGCACAACAAAAAGCTGTTCACCGATCACTGGGATCAGCTTTCGCCGACCTTGCAACCGGTGCTTGAACGCAGCAAGACAATCAGCCTCGCGGAATACGAAGACGCGTTGAATATCAAGCAAAGCGCAGAGGCGTTTTTTGCTGAATTCTTCAATGATTTTGACGCTGTAATTGCACCAAGTGCGGCAGGAGAGGCGCCGCTGTACGGAGGTGGCACCGGCGATCCGGTGTTTAGTACCATCTGGACGTTTTGTGGTCTGCCGTCTGTTACAATGCCGCTGCTTGTTGGGGCAAACGGCCTGCCGGTCGGGGTTCAATTGATTGGCGGCCAAGAAGAAGACGACCGCCTGCTGCGAACTGCCAGTTGGGTTCTTAATACCTTGAAATAAATCGGGCACCAAAAAAGAGAGAAACAACATGCTTGGAAAACGTACCACAATTATTGTCGCCGGACTGGCTACGACCATGTTTGCAGTCTTCATGATTGGGCTGTCCTACTCAATATCCACCGGGTTTGCGGGATTTTGGGGCGGGTTGCCGTTCTGGATCATTACGCTTTCGGTTTTGGCGATGGCGATCTTTGACTTCTGGCAAGACACTGTGAAGAAATAGGAGGCTGTGTTGACTGTGAAACCTGCCCTGTGGATCACCCGAAAACTGTCCGATGAAACGCTTAAACGAGCGGCTCGCGACTACGATGTCACTATCAATCACGAAGATCGATTGTATTCGCGTGAAGAGCTCATCAGCAATAGTTCGCGTTTCGACGCTATCCTGCCCTGTCATTCAGAGCTGTTTGATGCCGGGGTGGCGGAACAGATGGGCCCCCGGATCAAAATTATCGCGAACCATTCAGTTGGCGTGGATCACTGTGACATTCCGGCGCTCAAAGCGCGGGGGATCACAGTTACAAATACCCCTGATGTACTGTCAGATGCCACTGCCGAAATCGCTCTGCTGCTGATGTTGGGAGCAGCACGGCGCGCCATTGAGGGCGACGCCCTGGTGCGCTCGGGGGATTGGGATTTCTGGTCCCCAGCATTCATGGTGGGCAAGCAGGTAAGTGGAGCGCGCCTCGGAATAATTGGCATGGGGCGTGTTGGCCAAGCCATGGCCCGCAATGCCCGCGGACTGGGTATGGAGGTGCACTATCACAACCGCTCACGTCTGCCTGAGGCATTGGAAAAAGGCGCGGTCTGGCACGAAACGCCAGACACCCTGTTGCCGGTCGCCGATTTCCTGTCGCTGCATTGCCCCGCGATACCCGAAACAACCGGCCTTATGAACAAAGACCGAATTGCGCTTCTGCCCAAAGGGGCGGTCTTGGTAAATACCGCGCGTGGTGCCCTGGTAGATGAAGCCGCGCTGTTGGAGGCCATCAAATCAGGTCACCTTTCGGCGGTCGGGCTTGATTGTTTCCTGAAAGAGCCTGGTGGAAACCCGGAATTTGCTGCCCACGACAATATTTTCATGCTTCCACACATTGGAAGCGCGACAGTGAAAACCCGGGACGCGATGGGATTTCGCGCGCTCGATAATCTTGATGCTTTCTTTGCCGGTAATCAGCCAGTGGATGAATTGTGACGTATTTTCTGCCCATCCAATTGAACTGAACCTACGGGATGGACCGGCGACACACGAATAAAGGATAATAAAATGACAACAATTGCGTTTTTGGGCCTAGGGGTCATGGGGTTCCCGATGGCGGGGCATTTGGCTACGGCCGGGATGACAATGCGGGTTTACAACCGCACAAAGGCAAAAGCTGAAGAATGGGTGGCTCAGCATAGCGGCAGCGCCCATGCAACGCCGCGTGAAGCCGCCGAAGGCGCGGATTTTGTAATGGCCTGCGTTGGCAATGACGACGATCTGCGCAACGTGTGTCTTGGGAAGGACGGCGCTTTTACCGGAATGTCAAAAGATACGATATTTGTCGATCATACGACAGTATCCGCAGCGGTAACGCGTGAACTGCATGCAGCGGCCGCAAAAATCGGGATCAGCTTTGTTGATGCGCCTGTTTCGGGCGGGCAAGCCGGAGCGGAAAACGGAGTTTTATCCATCATGTGCGGCGGCGACCAGCAAAGCTATGACAAAGCCGAGCCTGTGATGCAGGCCTATGGCCGTTCGATAAAACGACTGGGTGAAAGTGGCGCTGGGCAGTTGACCAAAATGGTCAATCAGATCTGCATAGCTGGTCTGGTTCAGGGGCTGTCCGAAGGTCTGCATTTCGCCGAAAAAGCCGGGTTGGACGGCAGGGCAGTTATCGATGTGATTGCTGGGGGCGCCGCCGGCAGTTGGCAGATGGCAAACCGCTATGAAACTATGCTGGATGATCATTTTGAGCACGGGTTCGCGGTGGACTGGATGCGTAAAGACCTGGGCATCTGCCTTTCGACAGCCAATGAAAACGGGGCGTCCCTGCCGGTCACCGCACTTGTTGATCAGTTCTATAAGGACATTCAGAAATCAGGTGGCGGACGTTGGGATACTTCCAGCCTGATCACGCGCTTGCGAAAGTTTGACTGACCTAGCACTCTTGAAACTAACGCTATTTGTGTGACTATGTCTTCGCAATGCCGTAACCAACCTGCGATCGATACTTCGGAGAAATATAATGCCACCTGTACCATTCATCACCAACAACGGCACCCTAGCGTCGAAGTATTCGTTCGGCACCATGCAGTTTGGGGGAAAAGCCGACAAAACTGAAAGCCGGAAACTGTACGAGGTGTGCAGGGAAGCAGACATAAACTTCTTTGATACAGCTTACGTCTATACAGACGGCTTATCCGAACAATACCTTGGTGAGTTTGCCGCGAAAGAGCGTGATAGCCTGATTATTGCCTCGAAATGTGCTTCTGTGGGTGGGGCGACTTCTGATACGATCCGCACGCAACTCGACGCTAGCCGCAAGCGTCTGAATATGGACATGATTGATGTGTTCTACCTTCATCAGTGGGATAAAAATACACCCTTAGAGGAAACATTTTCGACTCTGGCAGAGCTTCGAGAGGCTGGACTGTTCCGACATATCGGTGTTTCAAACTTCTCAGCCTGGCAAACCATGAAATCCGCAAGTGTGGCCGAAAAACTAGGTGTACAGATTGATATACTTCAACCGATGTACAACCTCGTCAAAAGGCAGGCCGAAGTGGAAATTCTTCCTATGGCAATCAGTGAAGGGTTTCATGTCGCGCCATACTCCCCTTTGGGCGGCGGATTGCTGACCGGAAAATATGCCACAGGTGCCGGTGGGCGGCTCATGGACGATAAGATGTACAAATCACGCTATGGCGTCGACTGGATGCATGAGACCGCAAAGAACCTGTCTGGACTGGCGCTTGACGCAGATATTCATCCGGCAACACTTGCGGTCAGTTGGGTCGCACGAAATCCCGGCGTGACGCACCCAATCATCAGCGCGCGTTCGGTTGAGCAGTTGAAACCTTCGCTCGATGCAATTTCTCTGACGCTCGCGGACGACTTATATGACCGGATCATGTCGCTTTCACGTCAGCCGCCCCCAGCAACGGATCGCCTAGAAGAAGCCTGATACATTCAGCCGGATCTTGTCAGGCTATCCCATAGAACAAACCAGTGAGTAATGTTTATGACCTACCAGCCAAACCCTGATCGCTTTTTCGCGGGGGCTTTGGCTCGGATGCATTCACCCCACTGGCTTCGGGTCTCCCGGCGGTTTCGCCAGATCAACTCTGCCTTGAGAGATTTGAAGAACGTCTCGATGGCTGCATTATCGCAGCAATTGCCTTTCCCGCTCACCTACTCCCCTCTCATGCATGAGAGGGGATGCTTGGAACTATGTTTGGACAGGCGTTTTTGGTTGTCATGTGATAATCCCACTAAAATTGGTGGTGTTTAAAAGTAGAGTTTTCTGGGCAAGATAACTGAGGAGTTTTTTAATGAAGACAGTTCGATATAGCGATGCATAGATTATGCGCTGCCCGGCAGCACACGCTTGCATGTGTGAGAGGGGGCATCTCGAAGCAAGCAGAAGGCGGGATTTCGGTGTCCGATCTGTGCCGCGAACATAGAATGAGTAACGCGAGGTTTTACAAATAGCGGGTCAAGTTAGGTGGTATGATGTATCTCTGATCACTGAGATGAAAGACATGGCGACGCTTGAAGAAGGTCTATGCCGAGATGAGCATGCGGAACGAACTGCTGAAGGAAGCGGTTGGAAAAAGCGTTAAGGTTGTCTCATCGTCTAGCGAAGGCCATGAAACCGGTCGCGCGGCATTGCGCTGGCTTGCCGCACGCTTCAAATCAGCGAGACCTGCTATCAGTACAGCACCGTTCTGAGAGACGGGAACGAAGATATTGCTGATTGGCAGGAACGTCTGACGACAAATAAGCGCACTTGTGATGTTCTGTTGAATTTTTATGGAGGTATCACTGTGGGTGGCAGTGCGTTCTGCTTTTGGAAACGAATGCGGGAACAATATTTTCTGCGGCCTAGGTAACCCAATTTGCGATTCCTCTGA
>Ga0209395_1008378_pt1 | contig 10547 bp, 9 predicted proteins | sample GOMGulsemesocosm_3_FD_184635 | JGI IMG/M metagenome (GOLD analysis project Ga0209395, IMG submission 184635) | Methane-oxidizing microbial communities from mesocosms in the Gulf of Mexico - GOM9D Gulf of Mexico (SPAdes) (version 2) | ecosystem: Environmental > Aquatic > Marine > Cold seeps... | reverse complement strand
GATAAGTCGTAATTTTTTGTCTAATGAAGGATAAAAACAGAAATTAAAGCTAATAAAACCTTTTGATGGTGTTACTATTAATAAACAACATGTTAAAAACTCAATAAATTGTTTTATATTACATAGGATATGATAATGCAAAGCCACTTAATTCAAACCACCACCAATAGTATTTTAAAGTCACTTTCTGAGTTTGATGATGCCAATGCCATCATATTAAAAGACAATACCTTAGCAAAGAAACTCAACGTTAGTCGTACGACGATTAGAACCTCTTTAAAAGAGCTCGAGAAAAAAGGCGTTATTGAAATTAATGATAACCAAAAGCTTGTGGTTCGTGCTCCTGTTGAGGGAGATTATTTCGATACTAGCGAAGGCGTATCTTCAAAAGAAGAGATTATTGAAAAGTATTTTTTAGATTTGATCAATCACGGTAAGTTGTTACCAGGTGGAAAGTTCTCTGAGTTAGAGCTAGCTAAGTCTTCGGGTTGTAATACCATCACTGTTCGTGAATTTTTAATCAAGTTTTCTCGCTTTGGTTTGATTGAGAAAAAGCCTAGGGCAAAATGGCAAATGGTGAAATTTGATGAGAAATTCGCCCTCGAGCTGGTTGAATTTAGACGAATTCTCGAAATGAGTTCAATTACTAAATTGATGGCAATGCCAGTAGACGATGAAGTATGGCAAGAGTTAGCTGAGCTACTTGATAAGCATATTGAAGTATTAGCCGATGTCAAAAATCGTTATACCGAATTAAGCGAACTAGACCGCAAGTTTCACTTTATTGTGCAACGTGCCTCAGATAATCGTTTCTTTATGCAGTTTTTTGATGTTGTTTCACTTATTTGTCACTACCACTACCAGTGGAATAAAGGTGATGAATTAGAACGTAACCAAGTTGCTCTACAAGAGCATGTTGATATTATCACTCAATTGTTAGCGCACAACACCTCAGGTGTATTAACCGCTATGGAAACCCACTTGAACTCAGCGAAGAGAACCTTACTTCGTTCTGCTCACGGTCTCGAAGAGTAAGTAGCCTAATATAAAGCAAATGAAAAAGGGGTTTACATTCAATATGTAAGCCCCTTTTTTGTGTCACTACGAAAGTGTCCTATGTATTTAGCAAGCTAGGTGTCAACTGCCGATATAGGTTTCATTGTAGCGTTTATAATCCTCATGATTATATAAATGCTTTTCGATAACTTTTGGCTTAGCTAATGATTTCAGCACTCGTTTCCCCGATTTAGTCTGCCAATGGTCATGCTCACGTGTTAGAGGGGGTAAATTCTTTAAAATATCATCAAACTTTGCTCTTGCTTTCACATGCTCTGGCTTGCCGTCGACTAATTCATAACCAAAACCAAAACGATTTTCATCGGTATAATAAAAGCGTCCTCTTGGCATACCCATCACAGGGTTTACTACTTCAAGCATGTAGTTTTTGGTACGCAATAATTGTGAAGTTGCTGCATAACCGTATATCCACTCACGGTGTTCGTCAGTTTCACCTTGGTAAAAAGGCACTAAACTTTTGCCATTAAAAGTATGGCCTTTAGGAACAAAATCCCAAGCATTAGCATAATCGACTAAAGTCGGGGCAATATCAGAAAAATCAGATAACTCAGCAGTCACGCCGCGCTTTTTAATATCAGCACCAGCGACAATTTGTACAACATGAGAGCCGCGTTCAACACCACGTGTTTTAGCCGTGACCGCTGTACCATTGTCAGATAAAAAGATAATAACGGTGTTGTCGCTTATGCCTAGTTCATCAATTTTATCAACAACTTGACCTACTTTTAAATCTAGGTATTCGATAAGTGAAACAAAGCGTGCTTGGTTTTCACCCGGAAGGCGTTTTTTCTTTTTACCTTTACCTTGACCTAAAAGCCCCGGCTTACCTCTAAGTGGGTTCGTTGGCATACCAGTACGAGTGCCGTGTGGTGCAACCGTCGGCCAGTAAGCTAAAAATGGTTTACCGGCTTTGGCGTTCTTTTCCATAAACTCCATAATGAAGTCAGCTTCGATATCAAGACTGAAATCTGATGGTTTAGTATCAAGCAATTTGCCATTTTTCACATAACCTGGATGCCAGTAGCGAGAGGTGGTTTTTTTGTCTTCCATTAAACCAGTAAATTTGGGTGAGCCTTTTAGCTTGGCTATTTCATTTGGACTTTCCCATAATGCATGCTCATCAAACGCTAACACATCTTCATACGGCATTTGCATGCCTGCATGCCACTTACCTGTAATCCCCGTGGCGTAGCCTGCATCTTTTAAAATACGGCTAAAAGGCATGTTGTTGCTGTAAACTTTTTTGCGAGCATTGCCAAGCCAAATTTCGTTAGTATAGACACCGGTTGTTTGCGCATAACGTCCTGTCATAATTTCAACACGTGATGAACCACATTTTGCCGTCGCATACGTGGTTTGAAATTGAATGCCTCGCGCGGCTAGCTCATCTATATTAGGGGTATTAGCAGCACCTTTGTGGCCATAAGCACTAAACATATCGGGGCTAACATCGTCAGCTAAAATAAGTAATATGTTCGGGCGTTCATCATTTGCGTGAGCGGTAATTGCTGAAAGTCCCAGCAGTAAAGCACCGACACTTTTCATGGTTTTCTTTAGAAGGTACATCTTGATTCCTTTATTTATTTTTTGATCTACTTTTAATAATTAATCAATAATATTTGTAAATTTAACGACTATTGTTTCCATAGTTGAGATTTCACTGTGACCGGTTTGTCCCAACTCAATGCTTGTCTTTTACGATACTTAGGATCGTTATCACGCTTAGGTTGTGCCTCAGCCACTTTAATCAATGCGTTTTTTGCTTTTATAATTTGTGGGTCTTTACTGTTGATTAAATTAATTGTCTCTTCGGGATCTGTTTGCAAATCAACCAATTTTTCATATGACAGCGGTTGAGTGGCATTAACAAATAACTTGTATCTCTTATCTCGAATGACCCGGTCTCTGAAAGCAAATTTGTTTTCAATGCCTTGTTCTGAAACTTGTGCTTCATTCATGCCTCCCATAGAAAGTATAGAATGACGTGAACCTTCTTGTTGTTCGTTTAAAATATAGGGAGCAAAAGATTGTCCATCGAGTTTATAATTCTTGGGTACTGTTGTATCAGCTAAATCGGCAAAAGTTGGTAAAATATCCGTAAAGTCTATTAGGGTATCGCTAACTACACCTTTAGGTATTAGTCCTGGTGCGCTAACGATAAAAGGGGAGTTGATACCATTTTCAGTGGTTTTTTGCTTGCCACCGCGCACTTTACGGCCATTGAGTGTGCCAACAAGGCTCTTGTTAGTACCATTGTCTGTTGTCCAAATGATAATGGTATTTTCTCGTTCACCCATTTCTTCAAGACGGTTAATCATTCTTGCTAAAATAATATCTGCGTATTCAACCATCGCCTTGTGCTTATCAAGCTTACTATCTAGCTTGTTTTTATGAGGTGTTGTCGTGTATGGCGCATGTGGTAAGTTCATGGCAAAATAGGCAAACCAAGGTTGCTCTTTATTATCTTCAATAAAGTTAAGTAAAAATTCTGAAAAAATATCTTCGCCAAATTCGCCTTTGTATGTTTTGCTGCCTTTCTTGGTATGAATATAAGGATCCCAATAACGTTCGGCACTGGCAGGAACACCGGTTTCATAACCTGTCCACATCGCATAGTCATCAAATCCGTGTTTGGTCATAGCTTCTGGTTCAATACGAAAATCATTTACTTGCCATTTACCCGCAGCCGCTGTTGCATAACCTGCGTCTTTCATTACTCTTGCGACGCTTTGGTTTTGTTGCCAATCTAAATAACCTTGGCCCCAGCGAGGTGCATCCCAGTGATTTACCCAACCATTCCGATAAGGATATTGACCTGTGATTAAAGAGACACGTGATGGTGTACACTGTGGATGTGACCAAACATTATCAAAGCGAATACCTTGCTTGGCAAGCTCATCAATATTAGGTGTGCTGATATTTTCAGCGCCATAAGCACTGATCCATTCTTTGCCTAAATCATCCGCCAGAATAAAAAGTATATTGGGCTTGTTGTGAGTATCCGTTGCTTTGTTAGCACTTTCTCGTGCATTAATTACTGGTGACAGTAAAAAAGACGTACAAATAGCTAATGAAATAATCAACTTGCTTTTGAAAGGGGCCATTACCTTGCCTTATTTAAGTGTGTTGCGTGCGCTTTATTTATAAAGTACATTATTTCTTTGTGTGCTTTTTGTCAATAGTTGTTATTGAATGATAATCGCCAGTAGCCTTGAGTGATACGTTACTTATTGATTATTAGTGTGTTTTAGTTGTTTTGGTCAGTGTAAAGTAGTGTAAAGATTGTTGGTGGTGGTGTTTTGATGGTAGTTATTTTGACAGAATAAGTCATTTGCTATTGGCTGAGACAGTAGAAATAATGAAGATAAAAAAAGAGAGTACAACCGCACTCTCTTATTTGTTTTTACTATGCTTAAGGCATTGGCATTATAGGGAAAGGCCCTGTGGGTAAATGCTAAGTTATGGTTGCTCAGTAAGCTTAAATATTTCTTCCATAGGCAACCACTTCTCACCTTTTTTTGCCCAAGGTAAAGCTTGTTGGAACTGCCACATTAATACTTCCCATTTTTGTACTTCAGGGCAAGCTGCATCTGCTTTTGCTTTGGCTGCACCGTCAAATGAATCATCCACTTCCATGATCATAAATAAACGATTGGCGATTAAGTAAATTTCCATTTCTATAATGCCAGCATCACGAATACTTTTCGCAACTGCAGGGAAACCGTTGCCGGGCTTGTGGTATTCTTTATATTTCTCAATCAGTTCTGGATTATCTTTTAAATCCGTTGCTAAACAGTGTCGTGTGGTTTTCATCGTATTTCCTTAATAAACTAAAGCTCAACAAACATAGGTCAATACCTACATAGGAAAGTCAATAAGCTGTTGGCTAAATACCGCTTTATCAACGATGGCACCTTTATGTTGAATAACGCAACCTGATACTTTTGCTGCAAACATAGCCGATTGTTCAGGAGAGTTGCCTAGCAGTCTTGCACTTAAGTAACTGCCGTTAAAAGCATCGCCGGCCGAAGTGGTATCAACCACATTTTTAATAGGTTCCACTTCGACATAGTGACGAACGCCATCAATGCTTAATAACATGCCCTGTGCGCCATTTTTAATAATAATTTCATTAATCGAATATTGCTCAAGAAATCCGGCAACATCTTCAGCGTTTTTCGCGTTGTATATAACCTTATGGTCGTCAACACCGGGTAGCGCAACGTCCGCTAATTCAAAGGCCTTAGCATAAGCTGCTCTTGTTTCATTGACTGATGCCCACAAAGTCGGCCGATAGTTGGGATCAAAAACTATTTTAGTACCTGTTTCTTTAAGCTTTTGGATTAATTCCCAAAGTTTATTTCTGTCATTTTCAGATAAAATCGCAATAGAAATACCTGAGAAAAAGAAAATATCAGTTTGTTCTAAACGCTTACCGCCATCATCACTTACATATTTAATGACTTGCTTTGCTGCAGAGGTGTCTCGCCAGTATGTAAAGTTTCGTTCACCGTCGTTATCTACATTGATTAAATATAAACCCATTGTGTCGGTGGGTGACTGATAAACTAAGCTTGTATCTAAGGACTCCTGCTCCATCATGCTGATCATTTCAAAGCTTAATGGATCATTTCCAATCGCAGTTAAAAACTGCACATTAGCAAACTCTTTTACGCAGCGCTTAATATAAATACCTGTATTGTAAACGTCACCAGCGAAGTTTTTCTTGTACAGGTTATCTTCTGCGCCCAGGCCAAATTCGACCATGCATTCACCCATTACTATGATGTTTTTCATGCGCATTTATCCAAGTTATTGATCGAGGCGATAGCTTGTTGACTTAACTTAGTTATCGCAGACCAATCTTTATTAGCAATAAGATCTTTAGGTACCATCCAAGAACCACCAACAGCAAAAATGCTTTTATTAGCAAAGTATTCAGCCATATTAATAAGATTAACGCCTCCAGTAGGGCAGAATTTCACTTGGCTAAAAACACTTGATAATGCCTTAATCGTTTTAACGCCGCCATATTGCTCGGCAGGGAAAAACTTTAGCTCACTAATACCAAGTTCTAGTGCTTGGGTAATTTCAGAAGGGGATACAACGCCGGGTAACATAGGTAAACCTGTTTCTAACATTGCAGTTGCTAAGGTTTTAGTAAAAGACGGGCTTACTAAAAATTTAGCACCAGCAGCGACAGAATCTTTAACTTGTTGCGGTGTTGTTAAAGTACCAACACCTACGGTCATTTCAGGGACTTGTTCACTCACGGCTTTTATACACTCTAATGCAACTGGTGAGCGGAGAACAATTTCAGCACAAGTAATACCGCCTAGGTATAAAGCACGGCTAACATTTATGGCATCATCGACACTTTCCATATGAAGCACAGGTAAAATAGGGCTGTTTTTTACTAAATCAGCAAAGCTAGGACTTAACATAATTTCTCCACTATGGTGTTAATTTGACAAGTTTCACTCAGTCGTAGTGCAGTTAAACTTTCAATAAGTTGATTTTTTAATAGGGTATTTTTGACCAAGTTTTTACCAAAAACAGACTCAATGGCTAAGAAACCATCAACAACATCTGCGACATTACTACTGCGTAGAGCGGGAATGTTCGAAAATTCGTTTGCTAACGGATCAACTATCTCTTTGTCATTTTTTAAGGCGCGACAGATAAATTCAAACCAACAAGCCAAGGATAATGACAGTAACTTGGTCGAGCGGCCAAGGGCTAAGTTATCTTCAATAATAGGCAAAATTCTCATTTGCAGTTTTTGTGAGCCATCCCAAGCAATTTGTGCTAATAAATGACGAATCTCAGGATTCAAGAAACGTTCGATTATTTCTCTGCTATAGCTTTCAACATTAAGTTCTTTTGGTGGTTCAAACGAACCAATAACTTCGTCTTTAGCAAGTTTGCAAATAAAGTCATAAAAAGCACTATCACTGGTTACGTCAAAGACAGTTTCAAAGCCAGCCAGTGAACCTGCGTATGCCAATGTAGAATGGAGACAATTAAGTAGGCGTAATTTTGCCTTTTCAAAACCGTCAACGTCTGAGGTAAAGACTACACCGACTTTCTCCCATGCCGGACGCTCTCCATGCCAGTTATCTTCAATGACCCATTGGGTGAATTGTTCACGTTGAATTGGCCAGTTGTCCGTCGCACCAATAGCGGTAGAAACACTTTGCACGGTGTAATCTTCAGTTTTTGGTGTAATGCTATCAACCATAGCATTTGGGAAGGCAACATTTACTTCAATCCAACTGGCTAAGTCTGCGTCTAACTGGATTGCATAATCAAGAACAGCTCGGCGTAATTTGTCGCCATTACCCGAAACATTGTCACAACTTAATACGTTGAAGGCTTGAATGTTATTGATTTTACGTTGACCTAAAGATTGAACAATATAACCTATTGCGCTATTAGGCTGAGAGCGATTACTTAAATCATGTGCAATATCTGGGTGTTGTAAATCAAGTCGACCATCCGCACCTAGGCAGTAGCCTTTTTCTGTAATGGTGAGCGTAACTAGTTTTGTTGTTGCAGCGGTTAAACGAGCCATTACTTCTTTGGTTTGCTCACTAGCGACCAAGACTTCTTTCATTGCACCGATGATTTGATAATTAATTTTTTTATCAAGAACAGCTAATGTATATAAATTGTCTTGTTTGGCCAATACATCACGGGCAGTTGCGCTTCTTAAAGAAACACCACATATGCCCCAGTTACCACCGGCTAAGTTCATTGCATTTTCTGTATACACGGCTTGATGAGCTCTGTGAAATGCACCAGGACCTAAATGTACAATGCCAATTTCTGTATTTTTTCTATCGTATTGCGGAGTAATAATTTTAGCACCATCAGCGGATGAGCTTTTAGCTACGTTTGCTACTGTTTGGTCTGATAATGTTTCATTTGGCATTGTTTGATTCGATAATTGCATAATTTATTCAATGTAACTTTTATAAAGTTACACCGCCTTTCCAAATTGATATTTCTTTAAATTGATTGAGTTCGTTTTTAGTTGCTTTGCCTGAGGCTATCTCAAGTAATAACTCAAAAAACTCTTGCGTACATTCATCTTGAGTTTTATCAAGACGTAGTAATTGTCCCGCATCGAAGTCAATCCAATGATTTTTACGTGTTGCTAAGTTGCTATTGGAAGAGATTTTAACCGTAGGAACAGGCACGCCTAAAGGAGTTCCTCGACCGGTAGTAAATAGCACCATATTGGCGCCACTTGCTGCTAAAGCTGTACAAGATACAGCATCATTGCCAGGCCCTTGTAATAAGGTAATACCATTTTTAGCAGTGGCTTTTTCACCATAGTTGATGACATCTTGTACCAAAGCATTACCACCTTTTTGAATGGCGCCAAGTGACTTGTCTTCTAAGGTGGTTAAACCACCAGCTTTATTACCCGGAGATGGATTTTCATAAACAGGTTGTTTGTTTTCGATGAAATATTGCTTAAAACCATCAACAAGTTTTACTATGTTGTTATATACGCCTTCGTTCGCGGCGTTGTTCATTAATACTTGTTCAGCGCCGAACATTTCTGGTGTTTCTGTTAAAATGACGGTCGCGCCATAAGCGGCCATTTTTTCACTAATACGGCCTAATAAAGGATTAGCAGTTAAGCCACTCAATCCATCAGAGCCACCACATTTCATCGCCAGTGTCAGTTTCGATACAGGGCAACTAACACGTTTATCATTAGCCATGGCGGCTAATAATTTTTCAATATGTGTCATTCCCTCGCTTTCTTCATCATCAACTTCTTGGGCGTTGAAGTAAGATATGCGCTCACTCATTTCGCTCGGTAAATCAGCAACCAGAGCCGATAATTGATTGTTTTCACACCCCAAACCTAAAAATAAAACAGCACCAGCATTGGGATTTGACGCAAGTGATGCCAGTAGGTTTTTGGTCTGTGCTAAGTCATCGCCTAATTGTGAACAGCCAAAAGGGTGGGTAACCGCGAGAAAATCATCGGCTAGTTCACTAAATTTTTCTTTACACTGGCGTACCAATGCTTGTGCTAAATGATTAACACAACCGACACTGTTGATTATCCATAATTCATTACGAATCCCCACTAAACCATTGCTGCGCGGGTAGCCCATAAAAGTAGGGGGTTCTTCATTAGCATTAACTAGCGCATGATTTGCTGGTTTATAAGAAAACTCATCATCATCACTTAATAAAGTTTTTAAATTGTGAGTATGCACCCAATCACCAGCGTTAATCGATGAGGTTAGATATCCTATTGAATAACCGTATTTGATGATTTGCGCATTTTCTTTTTTGTCACTTAACGCAATTTTGTGACCACGACCTATATTTTCATTCAAGGTGATATCACTATCTTGCACGCAAATCACTGTGCCTTTGGCTAGGTCTTGTAAGGCTACGGCAACATTGTCTTTGCTGTGTACTTGAATGTAACTTCGTACTTGTGGCTGTTCTGTGCTCATGATGTATTCTCTAAACTTATTTTTTGTAGTGTTCAAGCTGGTTAACTTGCTGCATCATTGAACATTGGCAAGATAACTTAGCAATATAGCCTTATTTATAACTGGTAAAATTCTTGGGCGTTATGCCCTAAAATCAAGTCTTTAGCGTGCGGGGCATCGTTGTTGATAAAATCAGTTACCAGTTCTTTCACTTGGTTATATTGCGCTGCTACTAGACATACAGGCCAATCGGAGCCAAACATGATTCTATTTTTTCCAAATAAATCCCAAACAGTTTTCATGTAAGGTTGAAAATCGCTGCTTTGCCAGTTTATCCAGTCACCTTCAGTAACCATGCCGGAAAGTTTGCAATAACACTTTTCATTGTTAGCAAGTACGGCCAGATTTTGTTGCCAAGTATCAAAGTCACTTCTTGATTTGATATTAGGCTTTGCAATATGGTCGATAACCACGTGTAAATTAGGTACCTGCTCGAGCATTTGTGTTGCGGCGGGTAATTGATGAGCAAAAATTAATAAATCGTAACGATAACCTTTATCGGCAAGCATTTTTAAGCCGCGAATAAAGTCAGGGTTTTGCATGAAAGCAGGGTCACTTTCACCTTGGATAACATGGCGAAAACCGACTAATTTTTTATAGTTGGCGAGCTCATCTAGTTGCTGTGCCAAGGTTTCGCTTTTTAAGTCTATCCAGCCAACAACGCCTTTAATCAACTCAGTGTCTTCAGCAAGTTCTAATAACCATAAAGTTTCTGCCATTGATTGGCGTGCTTGCACGGCAATACTGCTGGAAAAACCATTCTGACGTAGGGTTTTCTCAAGTTCATTGATAAGGAAATCTTTTTTTAAAACCGCCATGGAATCATCAATCCAGTCGTATTCAACGGGGTCAAAGTTCCATAAGTGATGGTGGGCATCGATGTACATGCAGAGCTCCAATGATTTGTTAGATACCAATGGCACTAATTAACTGAACAACTCA
>Ga0209395_1008377_pt1 | contig 10547 bp, 9 predicted proteins | sample GOMGulsemesocosm_3_FD_184635 | JGI IMG/M metagenome (GOLD analysis project Ga0209395, IMG submission 184635) | Methane-oxidizing microbial communities from mesocosms in the Gulf of Mexico - GOM9D Gulf of Mexico (SPAdes) (version 2) | ecosystem: Environmental > Aquatic > Marine > Cold seeps... | reverse complement strand
GCATTAATTCTAGGCGATATATAACCTAAACGTTTGTTTAAATAATCTTGGGTACTTTTTTGTGAGATAAATGCGAGAAATTTTTTAGCATTTTGTTTGTTAGTGGAATTGGTAGGGATCATAAAGATCTCAGTTGGAGCATTTTCTGTAGTAGGAATTGATTTTTTTATTGTTGGAAATCGAAAAAATCCCAATTTACTTGTCATAGAATCAGGTATTTGTTTCGATACAAAGTTTCCAATTAACGTCATTCCCGTTTGTTCGCGATAAATAGACGGCATAACATCATTCCACTGGTATTTATGATGTTCCGCACTGAAGAAACCTTCATCAATTAAGAACTTCCAACGTACCAATATATTTCTAACTCGGTGATCTGTGAACGGGATTTTTCCTGCCATTAATCCTCTATAGAAAGTTGCTCCATTTATGCGATAAGTTAGATAATCAAACCAAGCGCCAACAGGCCAATGGTTTTTAGTTCCAATGCCAATTGGGGTAATGCCATATTTTGTTAATGTTCTACATACCTTAATAAATTGTGACCAATTTTTAGGAGGCTTCAGATTATATTTTTTGAAAATTGATTTTTTATAATAAAAGCCCCACTGATAATAGGAGTATGGCATCCCATACACACTATTATCGTTGGTTATTACTCGTTTGATTGAGGAACTAAATGCTTTATCTAATGAAAGTTCATGCCATAGCTCATCAATAGGTAAAATAAGCGATTGATCGGTGTAATACTTTAGTCTTTCACCACCTTGCCAATACATTACGTCAACTTTACCTATTTCATCGGTTAACCAAGTATTTATATTATTTTTGTATTGTCGATCTGACAACGCGATATATTTTATAGATATGTTTTTGTGCTTAAGTTCGAATTTTTTTGCTAAATCTTCATAAACAGTACGTTGACTTAAATTGGCAAGCAGTAAACTAACATTAATTGTTTCCTTAGCTGCTAATAATGAGCAGCAAAACAGACAAAGTATGTAAATTAACTGTCTAAAAATTATATGCATGTAGGTTATCCCTTACTGCCTGATTACGACTACGCGTCTTTTAAATTTTACATACAGGTAAATAAAGTATAGCGGAAGCTTATTAATAAACTATTTTTAACATTAATCTCTTTTATTAGACGGATAAAAGCATGTCTTCGCAATATATACTTTAAATCCACTACATAAAATAATAAACGTATTGATTTAATATTGTATAACAAATACAATCAATTAGAAGGAACGCGTTACCTATAACTTTAGCATTTATAACATATCAAGAATCATAAAGGCAAACTATCCGGTTAAAATTTATAAAGGTGGGTTATGTATTAATAATGATGGATATTGAACCAGAAACAAAAAACCACCGAGATAGTCTGATGACTTAACGGTGGCTTATTTTTTGATATAACCTGAAATCTCAGATTAAAATATATGGTCGGAGTGACAAGATTCGAACTTGTGACCTCACGTCCCCCAGACGCACGCGCTACCAAGCTGCGCTACACCCCGAAAACAAACATTACAGAGGGTTTATGTTTGCGAGATGTATATTAACGCTTTAATCATTAAATGCAACGATAATTCAATCTGTTACATCCAAATGTTTATTTTTTATTCACATCATCTTTAGAAGTTGTATTATTTGAGGTTTCACTAAAACGTTTTATAAATTTAACACCGTCAATCATCATAGGAAAATCAGCGTTGATTTCTATAGGTGCTTTTAGCTGTCTTGAGTAACTTTCAAATTTCCCGTTTTTGTCGATAAATACAGATTTGTCTTTATTAAAAACCATAATGCCGTTATCAATGGTGTTGGCAATAACTCGTTTGGTTTTAAGAGTAATAATGTTTTGGCCGTTAGAGATGGTTTTAGCAACTTCTGGACACTTTAACCATTGTGTTAGTAACGTTGGTTGAATATCCATATGACTTGTTAAACGTCGCATGCGACCATTTTTGGAATTAGGTACTACCAGAATAGAAGGTTTAATAGTTAATCCTTCTGCTCTGTTGTGATTCCCAATAGAGCTTATCCATATAATATCTTTATCTTGTTTTTGGCGTTGTGCAAGTAATAGGGCATCGATAAACAATTCAAATTGACCAGCGTGTTCATCTTCAAAATAATAAACGTGAAAACCCGTGGGCTGTTGATTTAGTTTCTGAGTAAAATCTTTTGAATTTTGTGCAAAGATTAACGACGAAATATCTTGGAGTTCTGTTTTATTATCAAACCAGTCATAAAACCAAGACGTTTTTAATGAATTATTACCTACGAGAGTTAATGAAGTAGGAATGTCATTAGACGCAATCGCTTGGAACAGTAACGGTTTTGTATCTTGAGCTAAAACAGATGCTTTATATATACTAGGTAAGCTATACAAAGCATTAAACCAAGAGTCTTCAGGTAACGCGTTATCAATATGGTGGTTGAGTTTTACGCTTGAAGATACTGATTTCAAGGCGAAATTGTTAATTTGATTCTTAACAAGCATAGACTGTGATAAAACCAAAATAACAGATTGATTTAACGGTTCCGTTTGTGCACATTGATCGAATAACTTTGGATAAACTGAGTTATTTTCACCCAAGGTTAAGGTATTTGTTTTACGCTCCAAATAATCTGTTTCATCGAAGAAACCATATTTATTTAATAATGATTGAGCAGTGGTCGGATAAGAAAAAGGTAATACTGAATTCTGTCTTAATACTGAATAATCAAGTTTGGCATCAGCCCAAATATATACAAAGTGGCTGGTAAAAAACGCAGCACTTAAACCATAAACTATATATTTTACAAACTTAATTGCCTGTAATTCACGTAGGTGCTTCCAAGCATAGTTACTAAGAGCTAGCTGAAAACCTAAGGTGATAAATGCAGTTGAACAGCATATTAACCAAAATTTCAAACTGTTGTGAGCAATTAACCCACCAATAAGTTGAATGATTTGATCACTAGAAGAAGCATTTAAATGATAACCTAATCGGTTATATACAAAAGCATCAAGTAATAATAACACCAGGGCTGCAGTAAATAAGAACGAAGCTGCTGTTCTAATAAATTTAGTCCGAGGATAAATAATGATGATCGGGAATAAAATAACAACGTAGCCCATAAAGGTTAATAGCCCTATATGGCTAAACCACGTTGTATAAAGATAAACATTCCCTATAACGGTATCTGGCGTTTGTTCAGCAAAAACGTAAAGTGCAGATAACGCAATAGCGATAATAATATTGAAAAAGGTAAACCAATGGCTCCAACTGATTAAATGTAATAGGCGTTTACTATAAGACTTAGACTCGAATGCAACCATTGGTTATAATGTTTCTCTATTTTATTGATACTATTAAGTAGATTGTTTAATTAGATTTCTTATTTTGTTGTTCAACCGTTTGTAGTAACGCTTTTGTAAAATTAGCTACTACGGCTGCACGTTGTTTTTCTGGGACTTGTTTATTAATAACTTCCGTTACTGTATTTCCTAAGCACATTAGTGCTAAATCAGGAGTTGCAGCTTCGTTAATAAGGACATCAAATAAATCTTGAATAATTTTTTCTACACGTTCGTTGGAATACTTGGATACAATAGGCATCTTTAACACTTAATTTGCAAATGAATAAACTATGACAAGTTTATCAAATGCCCGAACAATATAAAACTGACCATTACCTATGAGCTTAATAATTTCTAATATTGCACTGCATTATTTATCAAAAATCGAAGAAACAGGCGAAGTCACATTACGTTTCGGACCTGAAAACCATGAACCGGACCAAAAAATAGAAAGTTTTGTTGATTCGTTACATAAAATATACAACAGTAAAGGCAGCAAAGCATACGGTAGTTTTTCATCTATGCCAGCAGAAGGAGATTCCGCTAGGTTTGTTGATGTAATGGAAAGTTACTTAGGAGAAGTGCAGTCTTTTTACGATTTCAGCACTCAATCTGCAAATTTATTAAAAAATGAATTAGAAAAATACGATTTAGCTGAAACCGGTTATTTAATTGTTTGCCACTATGAATATATGGGCGGACGTTATCTTTTAGTTTCCATTATTCCAATTTCAGAACATTATTCGGTAGATGGCGAACTTAATATTTCTGCCGATCAGCATCTTGATACCAGTAAATTACAATTAGCTGCAAGAATCGATTTGTTTGATTACCAAGATAACGCTGATGGTAATCGTTATGTGTCTTTTATAAAAGGCAGAGCAGGTCGTAAAGTTTCAGATTTCTTTTTAGACTTTTTAGGTTGTGAAGAAGGCGTAAATTCTAAAGAACAAACACAAACCCTAGTACAAGCAGTAGAAGATTACGTTTCAGTTAATCAGTTAGACGCCCAAGAAAAACAAGAAGCGCGTAAAGAACTACTAAGTTACTGTAAAGAACAAAAATCAACAGACCAAGATGTTTCAATAAAAGAAATCGGTAAAGTTTTAAAGTCTGAAGAAGCAGGGCAAGACTTTTACGCCTTTTGCCAAGAACAATCTTACCCCATCGAAGAGTCATTTCCACACGACCAATCAATAGTGAATAAAGTCACTAAATACTCGGGATATGGTGGTGGTATTAGTGTTAGTTTTGAACGTGGTCATCTAGGTGAAGATGTGGTTTATAATCAAGCTAACGATAGTTTAACTATTCACAAAGTACCGCCTAATTTGAAAAATCAATTATTGGCACTTTTAGAAAATGAAGCTCAAAAGAACAACCCATTTAATGACGAAAGTGAAGGTTAACGGTCACACGTAACCACTAAGTCGTTAATTAATAAAGAATAACTATTCTCTGTAAAATTCAGGGATTTTTAAAGCCGTAAACTTTTAGGATATATTATGAACTCACTTACGATAGTTCGCCCAGACGATTGGCATGTACATTTACGAGATGGCGCTGCATTAAAAAACACTGTTGCCGATATTAGCCGTTACTTTGGTCGCGCTGTTATAATGCCAAACTTAGTTCCTCCCGTAACCAATGCAAAACTAGCTACCGAATACCATGAACGTATTATGGCAGAGAATCCTACCGGTAATTTTAAGCCACTAATGGTTTTATATCTCACAGATCAAACAACTCCTCAAGATATTGAAGATGCAAAAAATTCGGGTATTGTATCAGCAGCAAAATTATATCCTGCCGGTGCTACGACCAACTCTTCTTCTGGTGTTACCAGTGTTGATAATATTGCTGATGTTTTAGCCGCAATGCAAAAACATGAAATGCCATTACTTATTCATGGCGAAGTAACGTCTGCCGATATTGATATTTTTGATAGAGAAGAAGTATTTATTGATACTATCTTAAAACCACTTGTTGAAAACTATCCAAACTTAAGAGTTATTCTTGAGCATATAACAACTAAACAAGCGGTTGATTTTGTAAGAAGTGCTGGTGAAAACGTTGCGGCAACTATTACCTGTCATCATTTATTGTTTAACCGTAACCACATGTTAGTGGGCGGTATTAGACCTCACTTTTTCTGTTTACCTATTTTGAAGCGTAATATACATCAAACAGCTTTAATTGAAGCAGCAACAAGTGGCGATGCTAAATTTTTCTTAGGTACAGATTCTGCTCCTCATTCACAACAGGCAAAAGAGTCGGCTTGTGGTTGTGCTGGTTCATACACTGCACATGCTGCTGTAGAATTATATGCAGAAGTGTTTGAACAAGAAAATGCCCTTGATAAACTTGAAGCCTTTGCAAGTTTAAATGGTCCTGCCTTTTATAAGCTTCCGGTAAATACTGATACTATTACATTAACGAAGAAAGAATGGGATGTTCCAGCAACCATGGCTTTTGGTAACGATGAAGTGGTTCCAATTCGTGCAAACGAAACCATTCAATGGCAAGTTAGCGAGTAAATCTATTTATGCAATTATTTGTAAACGACTTAACGGTTATCGACTTTTCTTATTGTTGTAAACAACGAGGGATTGTTGGAGAAAGCTGGATAGTAGATGTATTACTAGACGGCTCTTTAAATGAAATGAGTATGGTACTCGACTTTGGCGTAGTCAAAAAACAGATAAAAGCCATAATTGATGATGCGGTAGATCATAAATTACTGCTTCCTGTTGACGACACTTCGCTAATAAGTTTTAGCCCGTCAAATGAAAACGTAGGGCACGAGTACGTAGATGTAAAGTCTGACCGTGGCGCTTATTATTTACAGTCACCCGACCAAGCGTTTGCAAAAATTGCATGTAATGAAATTACTATTGAATCTGTTACTCAATATCTAACTGATATAATAAAAGAACAGTTACCTGACAATGTTGAAGGTTTAACATTAACGTTACGTGCTGAAAATATTGATACAGATTATTATCATTATACCCACGGTTTAAAATTGCATGATGGTAACTGTCAACGTATCGCTCATGGACATCGATCAAAAATTCAAATATTTGAACAAGGTTCACGTTCAGCCGTTTTAGAAAAGAAGTGGTGTGATCGTTGGGAGGATATTTATATCGCCTCAGAATGTGATCGTATTTCAAAAGATCAAATTCAATTATCAGCAGAAGCCAAACAAGCACTAACTACTGAATACCATTACTTCTCGTACATGGCACCACAAGGTCGATTTGACATTGCAGTACCTGAAAACGTACTCGACGTTGTTGATTGCGATTCCACGGTTGAATTATTGGCAGACTTTATTTGTCGAGAGCTCAAACAAGACACAGATAAAAACATTAAAGTTATCGCTTACGAAGGTGTTGCAAAAGGAGCAATTGCAAATGGTTAAACAGTATAAGTTAAAACAACTTGTTAGCGTAATAGGTTTCATTAGCTCGTTATTACTTAGTGAAACAGTTATCGCAGAAACTAAACTCACCAAAAACTTGAAACAGGGTGCGTTAATCGTAGGTAAAACTGAACCTAACAATATCGTAAAACTTAATGATAAAGTATTACCGATATCTGCAAACGGAGACTTTGTATTTGGTTTTGGTCGAGATGAAAACAAAACACATACACTAACTGTTTCCAATGCCAACGGACTTATTGAAACAAAAACCTTAATGCCACAAAAACGTGAATATAATATTCAACGTATAAATGGTATTAAAAAAAGTATCATGAAGCCCAACCCTAAAGCTGTTACACGTTCAAGAAAAGATAACAGTCAAATTAAATCGGCTCGTAAAACGTTTACACCTTATACTCATTTTGCCAAAGGATTTATTGCGCCAATAAACGGTACAGTTACAGGCGTATATGGTAGCCAGCGAGTATTTAATGGCGTAAAAAAACGACCTCACTTTGGTTTAGATTATGCTGGAAAAACTGGAGATCCTGTTATGGCTCCAGCAGATGGCAAGGTTTTATTATTTGTACCTGATATGTTTTATTCCGGTGGTACAATGATAATCGATCACGGTCATGGTGTAACTTCAACGTTTTTACATTTAAGTAAATCGCTAGTAAAGAATGGTGACAAAGTTAAACAAGGACAAGTAGTTGCACAAGTTGGCGCAAGTGGCAGGGCGACTGGACCACATTTAGACTGGCGAATTAACTGGTTTGATGTTCGTTTAGACCCTGCTTATGTATTAACGCTCAAACAGCTGTAATTCAAATAATTAGAAACGAGCAATGTTTTTCAGAACCTGTAAAAAGCTAGAAATGTGTTAAAATTAATACAGTATATGCGTTAAGGACTTTTAGGTCGTAGTAAATATGCGGTTTTGTAAACTTATTGTTTTCAGTCTTTTTATAGTGAATTGTTCTACTAATATAGCTATTAGTAGAACATTAACAATTGGTTGGCAATTATGGTATCCCTACCAATATTATGACGGTAAAGGAATAACCGGTACTGATGTAAAAATTGCCCGCGAAGTCTTTTCTAAAATAAATCATCCGGTTAAATTTGTAGAAATACCTTGGATCCGGCATTTAAATTATCTAGAAAACGGCAAGGTAGATATCGCCCTTGGTGCCACTAAAAATAAAGCTCGAGAACAATATTCATTGTTTAGTATTCCTTACCGGCACGAACAAATTAATGTTTTCTATCTCACTAAAAACAGGGGGAAATTTTCAGTAGTAACCGTTGAAGATATAAAAAACTCTACACTCAACATAGCTATTGAAAAAGGTTACGATTACGGGAAAAACGTCAAAGACATAATTGAAAATACTAATTTCAAAGGAAAAATTTTACATACTCAGTCATTAGAGCTAAGTGTTAATTTGTTACTTGATGGTGAGGTGGATTTATTTTTTGCCGATGGTGTAGGTATGAAAGCCTTTCAGAAAAAATACAATATCGATAAAGAAATCTATAAAAGTCCGTTGATACTTCAAGAAACAACAATTCATATGATGCTAAGTAAATCCAGTAAAAATGTTATTGATATTAACGAGATAAACAACGCAATCAAAGAATTATGCAAAGCAGGGCGTATACAGTACATTATAAATAATCAATCAACAAATTAACTAATACCCAATTAAATGTTATATTCTCCCTACAAAACCCCATCAACAAAAGTCAGAACCTTTGATACGCAATATAAATATAATATGTATTATTTTCAGCCTAATAATCATAAATGGCTTTTGTAATAATGCCAATAGTAAAGAATTCACTGTTGGTTGGGAGCTATGGTATCCCTATCAATTTCACAATAAAAAAGACGAACTGACAGGTATAGATATTGAAATTTTCAACTTGATATCGGATCAAGCAGGCATGGATATTTCTTACGTAGAATTACCATGGCAACGTCATTTGCTTTACATAAAAGTAGGTAAAATAGATGTAGCTTTTGGTGCGTCATATAGTGAAGAAAGAGAGAAAACCGGCTACTTTACAGTTCCTTACCGTACGGAACAAGTTAAGTTATTTGTGCTAAAAGGAAGAGCTAAAAATATAAAACTAATCTCATTGGCTGACTTACGTAATACCGATTTCCTTATAGGTGTGGAAAATGGTTATTATTATGGTGAAGAGTACGAAAAATTAACACACGACGAAACATTCAAAGCTCAAATAAATGTCGTAACCGATATAGAACAGAATGTAAAAATGTTACTGAAAGGGCACTTAGATGGATTTTTTGCTGATCCAATCACCATGAAGTCTTTTGAAGAAAAGTATCAACTCGAAGGTAAATTTGAAGTACATCCACTGCCTATTTATAAAAGTAATATCCACATAATGTTAAGTAAAAAATCTTTTAATAAACAACAACTAGAAAACATTAATAAAGCAATACTAGACGTTAAAGCTAACGGTAAATTAGATAAGATCATTAATAAATGGTCAAATAAACAGTAACCATTTCCAACTAAAAAGGCAAAGCTTTAGCTGCTTTAGTTTTAGCTTTTTCGTCACGTCTATCGTAATTTTTAGTTGTTTCTACTGAAGAATGTCCCATTAAATCTTGAACTAAAAACACATCTTCACCATTTTCCAATAGTTTAGTAGCAAACGTACGGCGTAAATCATGCGGAGTTAATCTATTTAATCCAGCTTCTTTATAACGTCTAATAATAATATCGTAAATGGTTTGGCCAGAAATAGGCTCATTGATCAAACGATTTCCTTTTCGAGCTCTTAAAAATAAAGGACCAGGAGCAAAGCCACGTTCATCAAGCCACACATGTAGAATGTCTAAATTTCGATCATGCAGGGCGTTTATACGTTCTTTATTTCCTTTACCTAAAACTTTTATAAATCCTTCTTTAATATTCAAATCGCTTAGTAATAAACCTGCAGCTTCATGACGTCGTAAACCAGCACCATATACAAGTGCAATTACTGCAGCATCACGCATAGCAATTACACCTTCTTGTTGCATGCAATAATCAATCAGTTGATTTAACTCATCAAGATCTAGTGCGCGTCCTTTAATACTACGAGTTCCTTTGATCCGTTTGATTTCTTTTATGTGCTGATAATCTTCAACAGAAATTAATTTTTTACGCCAGGCTTCTTTAGCAACACCTTTGAGCGCCGACAAATATACATTGATAGTCGCTGGTGATTTTCCTTCCTCAGATAAGTCAGACAACAACATCAATATTATTTCATAATCGAGTTTAGACCAATCAACAGTTTCATGAGTTTTTTGATTCTGTAATTTGTAACCAATAACATTTAATAATGACTTCATCGTTACGCGGCTTTGTTTAGATTGCAGTGATAACAAATAAATATCAGAAGCTGTTTTATTTCCAAAACCTAAAGACAATGACATAATAAAAATCCTTAAATGATTAAAAAACCTAACTATTAAGCGTGCCGTACGTGAAAAATAGAAACGTATTGGCTGTAACTGGGCGCATAATTCACGTAGCGTCACCTAAATAATTAAGATGATGACATTTAAAACACTATATATCAGCAACTTAGCTAAAATCAGGTGATAATATACAACTAGCCATATTGTATCATATTACCTTTTAAAATATGTATTTTAATAAGTAATAATTCATAAGTTTATATAACAAAGCTTTCAGTAAGTTTAACAACTGAAACCCTTAAAAATACATTTAT
>Ga0209395_1008376_pt1 | contig 10548 bp, 16 predicted proteins | sample GOMGulsemesocosm_3_FD_184635 | JGI IMG/M metagenome (GOLD analysis project Ga0209395, IMG submission 184635) | Methane-oxidizing microbial communities from mesocosms in the Gulf of Mexico - GOM9D Gulf of Mexico (SPAdes) (version 2) | ecosystem: Environmental > Aquatic > Marine > Cold seeps... | reverse complement strand
TATTAGAACCTGCGTATAACCTTTATTTATATATCTTTGAAAGACGAGGTACAATAACAAGGCTTTGAGTAATGACATGCGAACTTGTAAATACTTCCTTGTAATGTAGACTGAAAGGATTTAGTACTTTGTTTTGGTTTGTGTTGTTGATATTTATGGGGTTTGTAGCGTGCCCTAAACCAAGCTTAATTTTTTTTTGAAATGAATAAAGTAAAAATTCTCATAATATTATTAGTTGGTATTCTTGGTTGCGAAAAAGAGGATTCTGATAATATTGAAAAAAGGATTGCGGAAAAAATTGCAAAACACGTAATAGAAAATGACTCTCTAAAAATGTATAAATATTCTGGAGAAGTTTTGTTGCATATTATATCGGAGAAATTAAACGAAGAAAACTATAAGACATACGTTTCACTAAACGGTTTGAAACCAGAATCGACTGAATTTAAGGTTGAAAAACTAAATATAAGCGGATTCAATACTATTATATACTATTCTAAATCAAAAGCTGAATTTAATTTGCCTGAATCGTTTTTTGTGGCTCATTCTAAAAGCTGGAATTTTTTGTCGGAATTTGTGGGGAATGATATAATATTAAGTCAACTAAAATTTGTTATATCAAATGAAGAAAACGGAATTGAAGAACTGAATGAAATTGATTTTTAAATATGAATGAGTTGGACAACACAGTAAAAAAACAACCTTAATGAAAAGAAAGAAGGGAATAGGAGTTTTAATTATTTTATTGGGAGTTATAGTCCTTCTATATAAAGACGTTGGTTTTTATGGCTGGGGAGGATATGTGGACAATTCTTTGGAAAACATAATAATAAGTTTGATTATAATTATTATTGGAGTGTTAATTATGAAAAAAAGTAAGAAAACTAATTAATAAAAAAACATATTCCAATAGACGAAAAATTGAACTAACCAAAACACAACTTTGGTTATACTAAACCGTTATACAATATTATGAAAAAGATAAAACTGATAATGATTTTAACAATTGTTTCATTGATTTTCGGTTGTAATCAAAGGAATAAATCAAACAATGAAAAAGTAGAAATCCATATTGATTCTATTGGGTTAAAAATTGTTAAAAAAAATGTAAAATCAAGTTCCGAACTAATTTCATTTTTAGAAAACCCGATTGATTTAATCGAGTATAAAAATCAGAAGAAAAATTGGACTTCATCTGGATTTAATGGTTTTTCATACTATTATTCACCTCAAAAAAGAGATTCTATTTACTATGCATATACTTATCCAAATGACAACGAAAATCCAATGCGTTTTGATAAAATTATAGTTTTCAAATATGGAGAAAATAAACAAATTTATAATGATAATACAGAGAGATTGATTGGAATGAATATTTTCAGTAATGACTCATTGCTTGGGAAAGCAAATTTAATTGGATTGACTACTTCAAGGATCAAATCAAGATTTGGAGAAAGTGAATTATCAACTAGTGATAAATTGATTTACATAAATGAGAATAAAATCATTCTTTTAAAAATTGAGAATAACAAAGTAGCCTCTTTTAAATTTTTAAAACTAAATACAAATAATATTGATAAAGAATTGATTAAACTGATTGAAAATTAAGATTGTACAATACATCCTTAAACTTAGTCTGTGATTTCTTGCAACTTGAACAAAATTCCTTTTGCAACAGGCTACAAGGTTGTCTTTATTATGGTTATACGGGTGTTAGCAAACAGTTGATAAATAATAATCGAAGCACTAACGAATAGTAAACAAATTTGTTTACTATTCGTTAATTTTGTACCTTTGAATATAAATCGTAATTATGTTACCACAATTAACAAAAATAAAAGGAGTTCATCCAGGTGCTATTTTAAGAAGAGAATTAAAAATTCAAAACTTAAAAAGTAATGATTTGGCTATTTGTATTGACGAACATAAACAAACTATTAGTGCTATACTTAATAAAAGAAGAAGCATTAATCCTAAACTCTCTATAAAACTATCGAAACAATTTAATGTAGATAATGATTATTTCATGCTATTACAATCGAGCTATGATGTAAAAGTAGCAGCTGAATTAGAAAATAATATTACACCTGATATTAATAATATTAGAAGAGTTATATTTTGGGATACAACTTTTGATAAAATTGATTGGAATAAAAATAAAAGAGCTGTTATAAAAAGAATTTTAGAAAGAGGAAATAGTACTGAAATTAATGAAATAGTTTCATTCTACGGTAAGAAAATAATTACCAATGAAATTAAATCAATAAATGGTAGTCGTTTACCTTCTTATAAGAAAAATATTAAGGAATACAATTTAATCTAATTATAGTGAAATTATATTTAAATACAGTTTCTGATTTTCTTTGGAATTCTCTTAAACAATTAATGTCAATGAAAGAGTTTGATTCTTTTAGAATAGTTGGCGGTACATCATTAAGTCTTCAACTAGGTCATAGAGAATCTATTGATATAGATTTATTTTCAGATACTGAATATGGCAGCCTTGATTTTAATATACTTGAAGAAGCTTTATTAAAGAAATTTCCTTTCGTCGAGTTACCTATTGTGAAAGATGTGGGAATGGGAAAATCATACTTCATAGGTAATAATAATAAAGACTTGGTAAAATTAGATTTATATTACACCGAACCATTTGTTTTTCCTTGTATTATTGAACAAAATATTAGATTTTCTAGTATTGAAGAAGTAGCTGCAATGAAGTTTGAAGTAATCGGAGAGGGTGGTCGAAAAAAAGATTTCTGGGATGTTCACGAGTTATTAGAAACATATTCCTTAGATGAAATGTTAAACTTTTATATAAAAAGAAATCCTTATGGTCATTCTAAAGAAGAATTATTAGTTAAAATTATTGATTTTTCTGTTGCTGAATATGAATTTACACCAAACTGTTATAATGACAAAGATTGGGAAATAATAAAACTAGATCTTGAATATTTAGTTAAAAAGTAAATCCGATTTGCTAACAATGTATAAAAACATAAGGCAATTTTGCTTAGCTCAAAGTTCAGTGCTTTTATCCGCCCTACGATTTCTTATACTAACGTTAACAATCATAGTCTATGAAAAAATATGTTTTATTAATAATAACATTTGTTCTACTGAGTTGTAAAAACGAAAAACTTAAGCCTTTACCATTAGATCAGAAATATATTGTAAACTCAAGAGCATTAGAACTTTATAATAAAGCTTTAAACGAAATTCATTTTAAGAAAAATAAAAAAGCAATAAACCTTTTAGAACAAGCGATTGATATTGATAATAGATTTACCGCAGCTTATCAAGAAGCTGTTAGTTTACATGTACAAAAGAAGATGTATAATAAAGCGCTATTAAAAAACAAAAAATTAATTGAGTTATATCCAACAAGCCTTTACTATTTGGCACAAAGGGGACTCTTATTCGAAATTTTACACTACAAAATCAAGGCGGAAAGTAATTATTCTCAAGCGAGAAAATTACTTTCTGAGAATGAAAACTATTATTGGAAAAAATATGATTCAGTAGGATTTTCGTTAATGTTAATTGAAATTGGAGATAGTTTAAGAGGTCGAAAATTAATAGATTTAATAATTGAAAAAAAATCTAATAATGGGTTTCCTGAAAAAGACTTAAGAGAATTTCAACGAAAAACACGAGGAGAAATTTTAAGTTTCATAAAAAAAAGTAGAGATTCAATAGAATCTAAATTGACAAATAGTGTAGAGATTGAAAATATAATTGAAGGTAGAAATTAAAACGTTTGCTAACACCTCATAAAATATATGCTTAAATTTGAACTAACCAAAACATAACCTTGGTTATTCTAAACCGTTGTACTGCATTACGAAAAGATGAAAAAATCAATAGAAATATTATTTTTGATAATTGTTTTTGGATTTATGAGTTGTTCAAGTTCATTCATTCAGAAAACGAGAAATAAGAAGATCAATTTGATTAATTTGAGTGATTCTTCACAGAAAATCGGATTTAAAAATGATCTAATAATTGCTCTATTTGACACAAATGATTTAATTCCATTATTGGAAAAAGATAATGAGGAATTTCCGAGCCAAAAGACGAGATTAATGATTGACAATTTAAAATCGCTTAAAACGGATTTGATATTCAATGAAAAAGAGAATAAAGGTCTGATAGATTTTCAGATGTTTGAAATTTTATTTCATAATTTGCTTAAAGATGGAAAAGCTGAAATTATATTAAAAGAGAATAAACTAAAATTGAGTAAAATAAAATATACTTTCATCCAAGACAAACTAGGTGGAGAAGATGGATATTTCAGTTTAGAAAATGGAACAGAAATTTATAGAGTATTATTAGCTTTAGGAGAATAAAAAACGCATTTCAAAACACCGTATAAAATTTATGCTTAAATTTTAAAAAAAATGAAACGACAAAAATTTTAACAAACCTATTTGCTACAACCGAAAAATATCAGATTTACCAGTCGCATAAATCTTATGAAAACACGTTGAATAATATTCCGAAAATGAAAAAGATAACAATATTAATATTCTTGATTTTAATATCAATTTCTTGTAAATCACAAGATAGAAAAGTAGAAAAAATATTTAATGAATGCTATTTTAGTTCAATGCCAAATCAAGGAAAAGAATTAAAACAGTATCATAAGGAATATGAATCACTTCTCATTTCAAATGGTATTTTAATTGATAATTCTGGAGTAAGTTATTACAATCTATTCAAGAAAATTATGAGGTCTGAAATTACAGATACAAAGACAAATTTTTCGTTTATAGATTCAATAAATAAATTAAGTTACATTGATTTAATTCATTATAATCAAAACTGTACAGACAAAATTAAATCCCTTGATATTTATAAAAAATCAAATACATATAGATTTGAAAAGGCAATGGATTCATTAAAAGCCCCTTATAATGACCAAATCAAAATGATGGATGGAATTATTAGATCACTCAACGAAAAGGACTTTGAATTAGATTTTTATAAAATAAGAGCCCTGTTAGTTATGGAAAGAATGCATTCAATTCCAGAATTATTTGAGGAAAAAGTTTATCCAGAAATACAGTTGAAAACGGCATTTAAAGTTATTCTTAACAAAAATAATGAGATTGTTTTTAACGGAGAAAAAGTTTCAAACGATAATTTGGATATCCTTGTTGAAAACTACTTGAGAAACGAAAGAACAAATTCATTAATTATTATAGATACTTATCGAGATGTAAAATATGGAGATTATGTGAAATTCATCGAATCATTTGAATTTGTATTTAGTAAATTAAGAAATGAATTATCAAAAGTAAAGTTCCATAAACTATTTGAGAATCTAACAGAGAATGAAAAAGAAATAATAGACAAAGAATATTCTTTTGAGATTAAAGAGAATACTCCAAAGTAAAAAATACATTGCCCAACATCGCATAAAATTTATGCTCACATTTAACTAAATAACAAACCTACAAACATTAAACCAACGATTTGCTACCACAAAAAAACAGATTTTCCAGTCGCACAAACCTTAAACAAACACGCTGTAACATATTATGAAAAAGAATTATATTAAAATACTAATCGTGCTTATTGTATTATTCGGAATTTATAAAATCATTGGCTTCGCTGGGTTTTTTAAAGGATACAATAATGCCTCAACTGCAAATGAGCCAAATTTAAAAATAAACACAGGAATAATTGTTTCTAATTTGGTTAAACCGAAAAATGGAGATTTTATTTGTTATAACTATACGAATGAAATATTTGGAGGAATTCGAGTTCACCGACTAATGGGAATTGAAAACGACACCATTGAGATTAAACTAGGACAAATGTTTATCAACAATAATAATGTTGACCATAATTTAAATCTAATGCATATGTATTCAGTGGATTCTATAAAATTTAAGAGTTTAAAAAAAGATGGGTACATTAATGATAATATGATAAGTGTCCCTATTTTCCCAAATAAATATGTTTTAGGAATTGAAGATAAAGTTGCGAAAGAATATAGCTTGGCAGATTTTAGAATTATTGACAGTTTTGGAATTGGAGGTGACTATATTTATGAAGAGTTTAATAAAAGTTGGAATAAAGATAATTTCGGAAAATTGATAATTCCTAAGGATAAATATTTTGTTATAGGTGACAACAGAGACAATTCTGAAGATTCAAGATATATTGGATTAATTGATGAAAAAGATTTTGTAGGAGTTGTAATTAAATATTAAGGTGCTACAACAGATCCAAAAATTTATACTTACTTTTAAACTAAGTAACAAACCGTTGTAAATCATTTGAAAAAAGTAATCTACATATTAATTCTTATTTTATTTTTTAACTCTTGTCAAAAAGCAGTAAAAAAAGAGTATTCATACATGGGGATGAGAGAAATCGGAAAGGAAATAATTGAAATCAATTTAGATTCGCTTTCTAATTTTAACAATTTACTAACCGCAATAGATAAAGTAAACTGCAATAATAAAATTGCAATAATAAAGTTTGAAACAAATAGTTCTATATTTAAAATACAGCCATTAAATTTTTGCTCAGAAAATCCACCAATTTGGTGTTATTCAATGAGAGATGTTATCTATTTAACTTCCGATTCTATAACTGTGAGTTATGATTTAAAGTATAATATAGATAGTTTAAAACCTGTTTTAAAACGACACTTGAGAAATATAGAAAACAATGCAAATTATCCCAAGAAAGGAAAAATAGGGTTTTTAAGTTTCCATATTGACAGCACTAAAAATATAAGTCACACAAAAAATCTATTGCTAAAAATTATAACTGATTTTAATGAAATGGATAATGATTCCTTGCACTTAAATGTTCTGTTCGAAAATCATGGTATAATAGAAGTAATTGAATAAAAAGTATTTCACAATAACGCATAACCAAAATTGCTAAATCCAGAGATATAGAATGATTCTAAGACACAAATATCTTAATTTTAACCAACTAATAATTGCGTTTACCAAAGCGAAACCTTAATTATACGATACCGTTACAAACAATTAAACACGAAAATTATTATGAAAAGAATCACATTAGTTTTTGCATTAGCAATTTTACTAATCAATTTCAATGCAAGAGGTCAAGAAAAAGGAGCTATATTTGGAATTAAAGCGGGTATTAATTATGCAAACTTCATCTTAGGAAAAGATATTCCTTCAGAATTTCCAGCAGATTTTAATGGAAAAATTGGTTTCCATTTTGGAGCTTTCTTAAAGTTAAGATTAACAGATGATTTAAAGTTAAAACCTGAGTTACTTTTTTCAACGCAAGGAGCAGAATACGAACTCAATTTAGATTCATTTATAATAGGCCCTCATGTAGACCCTTCATTTCAGAATGTTTTTAAAGCGGACATCAAAGAAAATTTAATTTTGCTTCCAATTATGTTAGATTATTGCCTCAATGAAAACTTCGATATTGAATTTGGGCCACAACTAGGCCTTGTTATTAGTCACGACATCTCCCATAACAATGCGATTTTATATTATGAAACTAGAGATTATGATAAATTTGAGATTGGACTAAATGTAGGATTAGGATATACTTTTACTGAAAATTATCGCATTGGAGCAAGGTACAATTACGGAATATTGGAAAGAAATAATCAAAAAAGTGCTGTTTTTCAAATCGGATTAGAATATAAAATGAAATAACTGTTTGCAACTCCTCATATAATTTATATTCAAACTAGTAAATAAAAAAACATTTTTATAAACCGATATACTCCTACCGTAGCATCTTCGATTTTCCAGTCATACAAACCATAGAAAAACACGTTACTACATATTTGAAAACAGGAACTTGAGATTAATAATTTACATATCAATTTTTACTTTTTTCCTCCTTGGATGTTCAAATCCAATGCAGCATTTAATTGTCGTGGAAAATGACTATGAAATTGATTTGACTGAATTAGATGCTGTGCGTGAAAATCTCAACGGATTTTGGATACCTGAAAATCACATTGATTCTGAAAATATACTTTGGTTGGATTTTCATAAAAAGAAAAACTCTGCAACTTGGGAAATTATCCCATATACGGAAGAAATTAAACGAACTGAATCGTTTCCTCTAAAAACTTGTCCGACTTTTGCTGGATTAATAAAATTGAATGGAAAAGTCCAAATTGAGTTTGTTGGCTTAGGAGGTTCAGACACAACTGAAATTGAATACTTATATAAAACAAAATTTAAAATAGAAGGGATAACATATTTGAGACATAAAGGTTATGATTTTTTAAAATCGTGGAATGTTCACGGAAATGAAATTGAAAAATAAAATACGTGTGGCAATAACTACGTGTTCATTCGGTGCATAGCGCCTAGCATGAGTATAGTGTTGACTATACCGACTCAAAAGATGATGTTATGTGGTTTGCTTGCGCTTAATTAAGTGACAGTTTAGCTGTTTAACAGTTTAAAAGTAGGGGATAGGCACGAAATAATAAATAAACTGACATTTTTAAAACGTATTGCATATTAACAAGCGTTCTTACTAATGTTTTAATTCATACCCATTTTACTTATTGTTAATTGTCAGTAAATAAATGTTTTTAGAGTCTGCGTATAACATAGATTTATGTACTTTTGAAATGCGAGGTACTTTAAATAACCTTTTAATAAATACGTTTATTAATAATGCCCATGAATTGTAGATATAATGGAGTTACCGTTAAGTTTTAGGTGTCTATTGTGGATATACAGGTGTTGTGTAGTATTAGAAAAATCACCAAATTGAAAGTGATAATGTGCAAATTGAGATTATGTGTTTTCTAAAGGTCTTCTATGGAAATGCGAATGGAATTGAATGACTTTTTGAAAAATAATTAAAAGTGAATCGCCAAACGGGAGATTGAAATGAATAAAAAAATAAAATGTTACACGTCAATAACTCACCCCATGAGTGACGCAGCCTCTACTCTTATTTAGTAACACTGTTAGTAAAAACATAAACATACCATTTACTAAAACATAAAAAAATTTGGAATAATCATTCCAAAATACGTATGTTTGCAGCATGACTAAAAAAGATGCCATAATAAATGCTGCTCTTAAGCTTCTTGTTGAAAAAGGAGTTCATAATACTCCTATGTCCGAAATTGCAAAGACTGCAGGCACTGGGATGGGAACTATTTATAACCATTTTCCTAATAAGGATTTATTAATTAATACTATTTATATTAAGATCAAAGAGGAAGAGGCGTCTTTATTTATAGATGTTGAAACTGATAAGCCTTTCAAAACGCAATTTGAGAATTACTTTACTGTGCTTATTGAGCTTTTTATTAATAATCCTTCCTATTTCAAATTTATAGAGCAACTACAAGCTTCTCCGATTATCACAAAGGAAAACAGAGTTAAAGGAGGAGAATCAGTAGAATTAGTTGCCATACTTTTGAAAAAAGGACAGCAGGACAGAATCATAAAAAATATTGACATTGACGAATTATTGATGTTTATAGGTGGAGCTATTTCGGCTTATTTAAGGTGGTATTTTAACAAACCCAAAAAGAAACAGGCACATATTAAAAACCAAATTGAAATGGTTTGGGATGCAATTAAGGCATAAAAAGTTTTATCGATAAACTGGAATGAACATTCACTCTAAAAAATAAAATGTATGATAGATTTAAAATTTGAAAGAAAAATTAACAAACCAATTGATGATGTATGGAAAGTTGTAACCGATGAGTTTTCAAGTGCGCATAAATGGGCAACGGGAACTACTATCTCCAGGAAAGGTGAAACGTATGAAGATTTTGACAGAGTTTGTGAAACAGAAACAGGAAGACTGATGGACAAAATAACAAAGATTGACAACGAAAATCATTTGCTTGAATTTTCGGTAAAAGGTTTACCATTTTTTGTCCGTTCGGTTGTGAGTACTTGGAAACTTCATAAGATTTCAAGCACTCAAACAAAAATTATTATTGGACCTCGAATCGAAGTGATGCCCGTCATAGGTACCATTATGCAAGTTCCAATGAAAATTGCATTTAAAAAACTATATCCTGGCTTGCTTGATGATTTAGCAATCTATGTTGAAACAGGTAAACCATCACCTAGAAAGCAAAAGGAGGTTGACTGTAGAAAATAATTGTAAGTTTAATGCTTGATTTGTAATGTTAGACTTTAGTGAATAAGGAATCTATTGAGAAGTTGAAGAGGTATAAGTTTAAAGAAATAATGCTACAAAAAAATCAATAAAAAAAAATGCAGATTGGTATGTATTCAAATATCGTTACATTTATTGAAAATAAAAGGGACAATGAGGTTGGGGCATTTAATTTCTGCAACTTTTCTTATTGGGAACGTTATATGTAATATAAACTAAAAATAGAAATGAAAAAAAGAAAAATATTCTTCAGCATATTAACCGCTCTTGTTTTAATGATATCAATATTCCTCTATATAAATAAGGATAAATTTGTCTATGTAGGGTCAGTAGATATTATTGAAGTTGATTGTAGTAAAAAACGTCAAATTTTAAGCGAAGTTTATGAAAGTGATCAAAGAATTAGAAAGTCAAATG
>Ga0209395_1008375_pt1 | contig 10548 bp, 7 predicted proteins | sample GOMGulsemesocosm_3_FD_184635 | JGI IMG/M metagenome (GOLD analysis project Ga0209395, IMG submission 184635) | Methane-oxidizing microbial communities from mesocosms in the Gulf of Mexico - GOM9D Gulf of Mexico (SPAdes) (version 2) | ecosystem: Environmental > Aquatic > Marine > Cold seeps... | reverse complement strand
TTGTAATTGGGTTAGGTGTTCGAGTGAGTCTTTAGTTTGTGTTCTTTGTTCATGCAAATCTTTATTAGTTGTATCACTAACACTTTCAACTCTTGTGGCTACATTTTCTAGTTCTTTATTTGCGCCCGCTAAAGATGACACAATAGACTGCACCGTATTAATAAAACTATTGAAGTTATTTGCTAACCCGCCGATTTCATCATCAGATTTTTTTGGGATCCTCTGGGTTAAATCGCCGCCACCTTGTGCAATATCAGCCAGTACACTGGATAAGTTAAGTAAAGGTGCAATAATTATTTTTCTTAAAAGATAAGTTAACACTAAACTTAATAAAATCAGTGTCGTGATCAAAACAAGAGACTTTTCAACAATCGCTTGATTCAGTTTATCCATAACCCCTTGTTGAGAATAACCAATTTCAACCGAGCCTATTTGGCTTTTATCTTCCCAAATAAGCGGCAAAGTAACAGATTCATCAGTATCAGAGTTTGCACTTTTAACTTCTCCTAATGCTTTATTTCTTTGATCAAATACAGATACACTGACAACAGATGCATCTTTTATAATCGCCTCTAAAATACTTTTTATCAGCGGTTTATCATATGCAAACACAGGCTCTAATAAAATAACCTTAAGTTGCTCATTTAATACTTGCGTATTATCTTGCCAATAGTTTATTTCACTGTTTTTTTGCACCATATAACTTGTGAAAGAAACCAAGACTAATACCAGTAATGTTGAGCTGACCAAAGCCATTAGCATTTTTTGTGTAATTGAATTCATTTTATTGCCCTCTTATTGGATCAAACCAAAGTTCTTTTCGGTTTAATGGCGTAGCAGCTGATAAGTGTGGATTTTGAATATCAAAGATTTTTCTGTTTTTTATATTTGCTTTATTTAATGCGCTTTGTACTTCTTTATCAGTAAAAAACAGCTTCGAAAATTCTCCTGACTCAATCATAGAATCAAAGACAACTTTTAGTCTATTTGCTAATTTAGGATTGTTTTTTGATACAAAAAAATAATTGGGTGCGGTATAGCGGATCAATACATTTTCCTCTACTGTTAAATTAAGTTCAGGTACATTTAAAACTTCCTGCCAAGGCTCATGTAACCCTCTTGGAAAGTAATCAAAGCGCCCGCCTTCTAACATAGGAAATAAGTTTTGATACTTTAATGTTGTCACCACCTGCATACCATTTGATTTCATAATCTCGGTATCAGGCCAAAAAGTACCACTACCGGCTTTAAAATTGGCCAATTGCGTTAATGACGCTATATCGGCAAATAAGTTTTTATTATTGCGTTTAACTATGGGTATTCTCATACCTAATAAGCCACGATAAATAGGGATATAGATTGGAATAAAATCTTGTTCCATTTCTTTTGAAGTCATGCTCCAAAAAATATCAAGTTGGCCATTATTAATGTCTTGCGCTATTCGTGTAAAAGAAATATCGCCACTTTCACTTGCCTGATAAGGAAAATTCACGTCTAAATTAATATGCTTCAAAGCCGCTTTAAGCATATTAATTGGCAGTTTATCTTCTGTTGGTTTTCCTGGTATTGATACTGTTTGTGCATGTGAAAAACTAGATATTAAAAATGAAAGTAATAAGCCAGTTATTAACTTCATAGCGAAACCTCATAAAATAATTTAAACCATGATTACTAGCATTAAGTTAGCAACATATAAAAATATGGAAGCCTAAATGAGCAGACGGCTTCCATATCGAGGGGTAATTACTGACAACTGATTGATGCATTTTCAGCACCATTAGGTTTAAGTTCTATTTGGGAGAAACTCAATTTTGCTTTACCCTGCGAGCTTAATGAAAAAGGACTATAGACCTTGCCTAAATCAAGGTTATTATTTTCAAAGCATTTAAGATCGATACTTATTTTATGCCATTCATGTATAGCCACTTGATTAAGTTTTTCAGTAATATCAAAATCACTTTTACAACTGTCAGAGCAAGTCATTCCCAGTTTAATATCAGCTAAAATGTCGCTTTCACGCATAAACTCTACCGATAAAGTGCCATTTTTCTCACTGTATGCTCTTAAGTCTTTTGGAAAGTCACTTTGTAAAATGACACTACCCAACCCTTGACCATTAAAAGTAACAATACGGCTATCTTCTTGTATAAATCTATCTTGGGTTTGGATTGTGACCGCATGATTATTTTGCACACTTGAAATCACAGGCATAGAGCTTGTTTTATCTGCAATTAATAATTTCCAAGGCGCTTTAGCAGCTTGATTAAATACCACTAAGCTTTGTAAATCTTTTATTGAATAGTTAATCGACTCATTTAAATTATCAGCGAGTGTATCTACGTCTTTATAAGTTAAGCCATAACCATAAGGAAATAGCGGTTCATATTGACTATCATTTTTATTAATTGATGTTTGATCTGGTGCTTTTGGCCAAGAAAAAGAAAGTTTACCTTTAAAGTTTTGGTTTGGTTTGCCATTAGCTTTGCTAAATAATACATCCGCAACTCCCTGACCTTCAGAGCCTGGCAACCATGCAGCAACAAAAGCATCCGAAGCATTAAGCTCAGCATTAACCCATAAAGGCCTGCCACTAATAAATACTGAAACAACTTTAATACCCTGACTTTTAAGCTTCTTAAGCAATGCTAAGTCTGTTTTATTGCCTCTTTGATAATCTAAGTTATCAATATCACCATTGCCTTCGGCATAAGGTTCTTCACCAAATACAACAATGGCGACATCAGGCTTTTGAGTGTATTGACCATCACTACTTAGCTCTATTTCTCCCGTGCCACCTTGCATTACAGATTCAAAACCTTGATAAATAGAGGTACCTCCTGGAAAGTCTTTATTTGCATTACCAGTGCCTTGCCAAGTTATGCTCCAACCACCTGATTGTTTACCAATATTATGCGCACCATTGCCCGTAACTAATACTTTTTGAGAGCGAGATAAAGGTAAAATATTGTTTTTATTTTTTAATAAAACTAATGATTCACTCACAGCTTGGCGAGCAATTTCTCTATGTGCTTTTGCACCTATTAAGCTTGTTTTACCCGATAATAAACGCTTAGCAGGGCTAGGTTTATTAAATAACCCTGCGCGCATTTTCACGCGTAAAATCCGGGTAACAGCATCATCAATGCGTGACATGGTTATTTCACCACTTTTTACTTGCTTAATGGTATTGTGATAAAGCGGTTTCCACGCATCTGTTGGTACCATGAAAATATCTAAACCTGCATTAACGCTCTGACTACAGCTTTCATTAGTACATCCTGGTATTTGTCCATGACCATTCCAATCACCAACAACTAAACCATCAAAGCCCATTTGAGTTTTTAATACATCAGTAAGCAAGTATTTATTGCCATGATTTTTTTCACCGTGCCAGCTGTTAAATGATGCCATTACTGTTTGCGCGCCAGCAGTTAATCCACCAACATAACCTTGGCCATGAATATCAAATAAGGCTTGTTCTGTATCTGAATTATTACCCTGATCATCACCGCCTTGCGTACCACCATCACCTAAAAAGTGTTTAACAGTACCAATCACCCGATTTTCAGCTAAAAAATCTTCATCAACAGTGCCTTGCAAACCTTTTACAATTGAAGATGCATATGATTTTACAATTTGAGGGTCTTCTGAATATCCCTCATAAGTGCGACCCCACCTATCATCTCGCACTACAGCAACTGTTGGAGCAAAAACCCAGTCAATTCCGGTTACCATGACTTCAGTTGCCGTAATAGCCGCTATTTTTTTAATTAATTCCGGGTTATTAGCAGCACCTAGACCAATATTATGAGGAAACAAAGTCGCCCCAATGACATTATTGTGACCATGCACCGCATCGGTGCCCCACATAGTTGGAATGTTAATCCCATCAACTGAATCATCAACTGATGCTTGAAACATATCTTCTGCTAATTTAATCCAATCAGCAGGTGTTGCATGTTTATTATTATCAGGAAAAGCCCCACCACCATTAAGATAAGAACCAAAACCATATTTTCGCATGTCCCCAACTGTAATATCGCGAATTTCAGGTTGGATCATTTGCGCAATTTTTTGCTCTAATGTCATTTTATTGATTAGATCTATAATTTTAGATTCCATTTTGGAGTCTTGTTTAACCGCAATATTTAACTTTGGCCAAATTTTTGCTGCTTGACTAACTGAGAGATTTTTATCTACTCTCGCAACTTTAGCTGCATTGCTTTCATTCCCACTGCAAGCGATTAAACTCGTTGTTACCCCTAAAACGAAAATTAATTTTAATTGTGAGTATTTCATTATGATTTACTCCCTTTTAAACCGTAATAAGCAATAAAAACAAAACAAAATATCGGTAAGATAAAAGACATTTGAACACCCGCGGCATCTGCTACAAAACCTTGTAGCAAAGGTAAAATAGCGCCGCCTACTATCGCTAAACATAAAATGCCTGAACCTTGACTGGTATGCTGCTTTAATCCTCTTAGGGCTAAACTAAATATGGTAGGGAACATAATTGAATTACATAAACCGATTAACAATACTGCCCACATAGCAACGGAACCGGAGGCAAGGATAGCCACTATTAATAATAAAATTGCACAACACGCATTAAAAAATAACACTAAACCAGCATCAACTTTTTGCATAACGGCAGCGCCAATAAAGCGGCCGACCATAGCACCACCCCAAAAGTAAGTAAGATAATGCGCCGCTTCAGACTCTTCTAAACCTGCAATAGAATCCATTGCCATAAAGTTAATTAAAAAACTGCCAATGCCAACTTCAGCGCCAACATAAACAAATATACCAACTGCACCTAAAACTAAATGTTTATATTGCCAAGCTGAGCCTTCGTTTGTTTGTTCTTTTGTATCAGGTTCAGAGATTTCCGGTAATTTTATAAAGGCAAAAATAGCCGCTAATACGAGTAAAGATAATGCTAATAATAAGTATGGCATCTGCACAGCTTGCGCTTGCATCGCTTTTTGTTGCTCTATAGATTCAAATGATTGAGATGCAATGCCTAGAATCAATAAGCCGCCAAAAAATGGTGCTATTGTTGTACCTAGTGAGTTAAAAGCTTGTGTCATTGTTAATCGAGATGAAGCTGTTTTTTCATCACCTAAAATACTCACATATGGATTAGCTGATACCTGTAATACGGTAATTCCTGAAGCTAATACAAATAACGCAGCTAAAAATACGGGATAACTATGTAACGATGCTGCTGGGTAAAATAACCCACATCCAACACTGGCAATCAGTAACCCAAGTACAATGCCTTTTTGATAGCCTATTTTTTTAACAATCACACCCGCTGGCATAGAAACTAGAAAGTAAGCGCCAAAAAAGCAAAATTGAATCAACATTGCTTGAGAATAAGATAAATCAAAAACATTTTTTAAATGTGGTATCAAAATATCATTTAGGCAGGTAATAAAACCCCACATAAAGAATAAAGATGTCAGTGAAATTAGCGCAAAATTATAATTTTGCGATGAATTTTCACTTGCCTGGTTTTGTATATTTGTTACTCCAGCTGGACTAACCATAATTTTCCCCTCGTTCACTTTTTTATAACACCTTAAAACATGAGCCTTTTTTAATTATTTTCTATTAAAAGCTCAGCTTTATTGGCTAATTAACGCATTTAAAAAACATAATATTAAAAGTATTGACCTTTATTTAATAAACCTCTAACCTTTATGTAAGCGCTTTCATTTATATCACAGATAAGATTAAGCGCAATATATTTTACAAAAAATGTAAGCGCTCTCATTATTAATTTTAGATATATGACGACGTAATCATTGTGTGTGTAAAAGTGAATTTAAACTGGAACTCAAAAATAAGAATTTGACTTAATATGAAAATATCGTTACCGAATAATTCAAAAATGAACTCTAAAGACTTTACGTTTGGCGTTGCTACTGCTTCATTTCAAATAGAAGGCGGTGTTGATGATCGCCTACCTTGTATTTGGGATACCTTTTGCGCCACAGATGGAAAAATCATTGATAAATCAAATGGCGATATTGCTTGTGATCATATCAATAAGTGGCAACAAGATGTTGAGCTGATTGATTCTTTAGGTGTTGATGCTTATCGTTTATCAATTTCATGGCCTCGCGTTATTAAATTAGATGGCTCTTTAAATCAAAGTGGTGTTGATTTTTACATTAACTTACTCGAAGGTCTAAAAGCCCGCAACATCAAAACATTTGTTACTTTATATCATTGGGACTTACCGCAACATTTAGAAGATAATGGCGGTTGGCTAAATAGGGAAACCGCATTTGCTTTTGAAAGTTATGTTAATTTAATAACAAATGCACTTGGTGATCGCGTTGATTCTTATGCCACTTTAAATGAACCTTTTTGTAGTGCTTTTTTAGGTTATGAAGCGGGTATTCATGCACCAGGTATAAAAGGTAAAGAGTTTGGTAAAAAAGCAGCACACCATTTATTACTTGCCCATGGTTTGGCAATGCAAGTATTAGCTAAAAATAGCCCAAATACACAAAATGGTATCGTTTTGAACTTTACACCGGCTTATGCAAAAACTGATTCTCAAGCAGATATAATAGCAGCACAAAAAGCCGATGATTATTTTAATCAGTGGTATATCAAACCTATTATGGACGGTGCTTACCCTGATTTATTACAGGAATTGCCACAAGCTAACCATCCCGATATTCATGACGGTGATTTTGATATCATTTCTACTCCACTGGATTTTTTAGGTATAAACTATTATACCCGTGCAGTATATGAAGCTGATAATTCTGAGTTATTTAAAGAAGTCCCACCTTCAAATGTGGCTATAACAGATATCGGCTGGGAAATTTACCCTAAGGGTTTTAGTAACTTATTAATTTCATTAAATGAAACTTATTCGCTACCACCCATTTATATCACTGAAAATGGTGCAGCTATGGCTGATAAAATCAAAGATAATGAAGTTAATGATATCGACCGCATCGCTTATTATCAGAGCCATTTAAATGCAGTAAATGATGCCATAGAACAAGGGGTCAATATTCAAGGCTACTTTGCATGGAGCTTAATGGATAATTTTGAATGGGCAGAAGGGTATACTAAACGATTTGGTATTGTTTATGTTGATTACCAAAGTCAAATACGTACCATCAAGGCAAGTGGTTACGCATATAAAAACTTTATTAACCAAAGAACTTAATCGCTGAGGTAAACATGCTTACAATTAAAGAAAAAATAGCCTATGGCCTAGGCGATACCGCAAGTAACATCATTTTCCAAACTGTAATGATGTTCCTATTAATTTTTTATACCGATGTTGTTGGGCTATCACCCGCTGTTGTTGGTACGATGTTTTTGATTGTACGCATTTTTGATGCGGTAACAGATCCGTTAATGGGAGCGCTTGCCGATAGAACTAAAACTAAGTGGGGACAGTTTCGCCCTTACCTGCTTTGGTTAGCGTTGCCTTTTGGTATATTAAGTGTGCTTGCATTCACCACACCTGATTTATCAGATACCAATAAAGTGATATATGCATTTGTTACATATACCTTATTAATGATGGTTTACACCGCTATCAATATACCCTATTGCTCATTAGGGGGCGTTTTAACAGCAGATCCAAAAGAACGTGTTTCTGTTCAAACCTACCGTTTTATTTTTGCGATGTTGAGTGGCGTATTAGTTGCCGCCTGTACTATGCCATTAGTTGAGTATTTTGGTAATGGCGATTCAGCAAAAGGCTATCAAATGACCATGATAGTCATGAGCATTTTTGGTGTTGTTTTATTTTTATTATGTTTTGCAGGCACTAAAGAAAGAATTGCAGCACCTGTTAATCAACAAATTTCATTTAAAGACTCTATGAAACAGTTGTGGCTAAATGATCAAGCAAGATTATTATGTCTTGCAGGTGTGTTTTTATTAACTGGTCAAGTATTACGATTCACCTTAGCGGTTTATTACGTCAAGTATTTTCTTGGTCGTGAAGATCTGATCACCATATTTATGACTATCGGTATGGTAGGTAGCTTATTAGGCTGTGCTGTTGCACAACCTTTAGCTAAACGTTTTTGTAAAATAAAGTCATATATGAGCCTACAAGTCATTGCAGCCATAATTTGTATTTCAAGCTTTTTTATTGGTAGCGACCAAGTCATATTAGCCTGTGTTTCTTTCTTCTTTTGGAAATTCTTTTTAGATATGGCGACTCCATTACTTTGGGCTAAAATGGCTGATGCGATTGATTATGGACATTGGAAAACAGGTGTTCGCATTACGGGCATGGTTTATTCAACCATTATCTTTTTTATTAAGTTAGGTGTTGCATTTGGTGGCGCGCTTGCTGGTTGGGCACTTGCTTATTATGGTTATCAAGCTGATGTTGCGCAAACAGCTGAAACAACCGATGGTATCTTATTATCATTTACTTTATACCCAGCCCTAGGCTCTTTAATTGCAGCGGCAATTATGCGTTGGTATATTCTAGATAATAAAAAAGTTGAGCAAATACACCAAGAGCTTAATGCCGTAACAAATTAGTTTTTATGATAAAGTAACCCTGTAACAGGGTTACTTTTTGTTTAAGGAATGAAATGGCAACAATTTATGAAGTGTCTGAATTAGCAGGCGTCTCTTTAGCAACAGTCTCACGTGTGATAAACAATAATGCGCGAGTCAGTGATAAAACCAAAGAGAAGGTATTAGCTGCAATGAAACAGCTAGATTACCGCCCTAATTCAATTGCACAGTCTTTGGCATCTAACTGTTCAAACAGTGTTGGCATTTTAGTATCTGAGCTAAGTGGTTACTTCTATGGTGCTATGCTGAGCGGCATTGAATCAGAGTTAAGAGCGGCACATAAGCACGTTATTATTGCTGCGGGCCATGCTGAAGAAGCAACTGAAATAGAAAGCATTGAATTTTTAATTGGTCGAAATTGCGATGCATTAATATTACACGTTGAAGCTGTATCTGATGAATACTTAATAAAACTCAGCCAAGGCACTACTCCTATTGTTTTAATAAATAGATATATAGAAGAATTAGCAGATCGTTGTATTAGTCTTAATAACGAACAAGGAGGATATCTAGCAACAAAAGCATTATTAGAGCAAGGTCATACAGATTTAGCAGTGATTTCAGGCCCTCTTTGGAAAAAAGATGCTAAAAACCGCTTAATCGGCCATAAAAAAGCTTTAAAAGAGTTTGGTTTAACTTTTAATCAAGATTTACTTGTTGAAGGTGACTATAAAGAAAGCGGTGGTTCAAATGGCATGCAAGTATTACTTAAAAAAGAAATCGGATTTACAGCCCTTGTATGTGCTAATGATGAAACGGCATCTGGTGCTATGACAATTGCCAGAGAGCATAAATTACATTTACCTTCAGATATATCGATTATCGGGTTTGATAATACAATTTTTGCCCGTCATCTTTACCCTAAGCTATCAACAGTCAATTACCCTGTTGATCAAATGGGCAAAATGGCCGCTTCTTGGGTGCTAAAAAATGTATATAAAAATGATAATTTACTCATCGAAAATTTATTCAAACCTGAATTAATAACCCGTGATTCTATCTCAACTTTAGATCTCAATATCAGCGCTACGCTTAAAATATCTTAAATATCAAGGTGCTAATTGCACCTTGAAGCACACTTTAAAACCATCTGTATTGCATTTTATTTCCTAAATCTGTATCTGTTTTGCTTTTTATATATCCTTATACTCATGCCTATTCCAATAAATATATTATCTCTCACTGAATGAGATGGTATAGATTCAAATTAATTTCAGGAAGAAAGCGATGACAATACTGATAGAAACACCCCGTTTAAAAATGAGAGAGTTCACGTTAAATGACTTAGATGCCGTATATGCGTTTTCAGTTAATGAAGAGGTAACTAAATATACAGGCGATTTAGGCATGGTTAAAACTAAACAAGATGCCATGGATGTGATCACTAACGTTTGGCAAGCAGAATACAAAAAGTATGGATACGCACGGTATGCCCTACTGTGTAAAAAGACAGATAAAGTCATAGGTTTTTGTGGGATCAAATACTTACCTGAAGAGCAACGCCCAGATGTTGGCTATCGCATGTTGCCTGAGTATTGGGGCAAGGGTCTCGGTTTTGAGGCACTTAAAGCCACGATGGATTACGCCAAAAATGAATTAAAACTTGATAATATTATGGCTGAAGCGGTTGTAGAGAATATCGCTTCAAATAAAATGTTACTTAAGGTGGGCTTAAAACATGTTGATACTTATGAACATGGAAGTTTTACATTAAATCGTTATGAATAAACTATTCCCAATACTCACATCATCTAGACTTATTCTGGATGAAACAAAGCCTGCTGATGCCAAAGATATATTTGAAGTATTTTCAGATAAAGACGTTGTGAAATTTTATGATTTTGACGTCTTTAATCATCAAAGCGAAGCAAATGAACTCATAAATGATGATTTACAAAAATATCAAAATGATACCCATTTACGCTGGGCTGTGAGGGATAAACTCTCTTATGAGTTTTTAGGTAG
>Ga0209395_1008371_pt1 | contig 10552 bp, 6 predicted proteins | sample GOMGulsemesocosm_3_FD_184635 | JGI IMG/M metagenome (GOLD analysis project Ga0209395, IMG submission 184635) | Methane-oxidizing microbial communities from mesocosms in the Gulf of Mexico - GOM9D Gulf of Mexico (SPAdes) (version 2) | ecosystem: Environmental > Aquatic > Marine > Cold seeps... | reverse complement strand
CAACTAAGGTAACCGGTAGTTTAAATTGCTCAAAAGCTAATTCATGACCCGTAGTAAGTAAACCTTGTGGCGTGCGTAATACCGCACTTAAGGTGATAAAATACTCTTTGTTATCATCTTTTGGTAAGGCCGGTAATGTTAAGTTAATCGCTCTTTTATGACTTGGCTTTACTGACGGCAATGACTGATGGCCTTTCGCAAAAAATTCACCATCAGCTTCTATTAGCCACTGTAAGTCATATTGGTTAATGTCAATAAAGTCATAACGGTTTTCAACAAGAAACTGATTATTGTTGCTATCCTTTGAGTGAAAACGAATAGCTTGATAAACCTTTTTAACTTCGAAAGCATGAGGATGAGGTTCTCGATTTGGGTTCATTAAGCCATTATTTAAGAAGTTACCATCACTGGGTAGTGTTGGATGAAAGTCTTTACCATAAGCCCAAAATTTAACGCCATTTTCATTGGTGTATTCTAGTGACTGATCAACCCAGTCCCAAATAAAACCACCTTGCAATACGTCATATTTTTCAATTGCTTGCCAATAATCTTTTAAATTGCCGACCGAGTTTCCCATAGCGTGGGCATATTCAATCATAATGGCAGGGCGCTTCGGATTTGATTTTGCGTATTTAACTAATCGTTCGATTGAAGGGTACATGGGGGAAAAAACATCTGTGTAATGATCTTCGCCAGCAGGTTCATATTGTACTAAACGACTGTCATCATTATCTTTTAACCATTGGTAGGTAGCTTCGAATATTTTCCCTCTGCCAGCTTCATTTCCTAACGACCAAATAATAATAGAAGGGTGGTTTTTGTCACGTTCGAACATACGTTGAGTTCGGTCTAAATGAGCAGGTAACCAACTCATTTCATTGCCCAATTGTGTCTTTTCATCAATAGCTAAAGGGTGGGATTCAATATTGGCTTCATCAATAACATATAAGCCATATTTGTCCGTTAACTCATACCAATAGGGATTATTAGGATAATGGCTTGAGCGTACAGCATTAATATTAAATTCTTTCATTAATCTAATATCTTTTTCCATCGATGCTTTAGACACCACATGGCCGTGCTGGGGATCTGTTTCGTGTCGATCAACACCACGAATGGTAATCGCTTTACCATTTATCGTTAATTGGCTATTGATCACTTCCAAATGTCTAAAACCAATATCATCACGTATGGATTCGATGATGTTGCCTTGGTTATCCTTTAAATTAATTAACAAGGTATATAAGTTCGGCGTCTCTGCAGACCAAAGTGCGGGGGTATTGATAGGCTCGTTGAATGTAATCGTTTGTGAATTATTACCATCAGTTTTTTTTGATTTAAGGGTAATAGATTTTTGTTTTGTCGCAACCACTGTCATATTATTGCGTGGGTCTAACAACTGAACTTCAACATTTTGATTTGTGACTTTAGTGGTAAAGTTTTTGATGTCGATGTCAATATTAAGCATACCTTGGGTAAAGTCGCTATTAAGTATGGGTTTAGCATGAAAATCAAAGATATGTTGTTTAGGTGTCGCGTAAAGGTAAACATCACGTTCGATACCTGAAATTCTAAGCATATCTTGGCTTTCTAAGTAGCTGGCATCTGTCCAACGACGTATTTGAAAAGCGAGCAAGTTGTTATCTGCTTTAATATAGGAAGTTAAGTCAAATTCAGCGGGTGTTTTTGAACCTTGGCTAAAACCTACTTTCTCGCCATTGAGCCATACATCGAGTGATGATTTTGCTGCACCGACATGTAGAAAGACTTGTTTGTTTTTCCATGTATTAGGTAATTTAAAGGCTTTACGGTATGAACCTATAGGATTGTAATCTTTGGGTGCATCGGGCCAAGTTGTAGTGAATGGGAAGCGTTCATCTAAGTAAATAGGGTAGCCGAACCCTTCAGTTTCCCAATTACCTGGTACGGGGATCACTGACCATGCTTTATCATCATAATTAGCTTGTTCAAAATTATCAGGTCTATTTAAGGGAGAATGTTGCCAATTAAATTTCCATAAACCATTGAGTAAAAGAAAATTATCGCTTTGCTCTTTGACATTAGTTAACGACTCATTGATTGATTGAAATGGGAAAAGTGTTGCGTGGGGAGCTTCTTTATTTATCGCAAAGACTGCATTGTTTTCCCAAGGCATTCGGGTTTCCGCATTTGCTTGAAATGAGGTTGTTATTATTGCTGAGGCAGCAACCTGGAGTAGTAATATCGATTTAACCATAAATCTCAAATTCAAACCTTAATACAATATACAATATACACGTGAAGCATATAATACAATTTAAGCTAATAAGAGCAAGTGTTTTATTTAAAAATGAAATTTTTGTGATAAACATAAAAATCTCGTACTGACGATGAATGCCTAGATTAAGGATATTGAACTACTTGTTGTTGGCTACTTTTGTGTTTAAAGCAAAGCGAAAAATTATAGCTGAAGCGTTAACACGTTAAAAAAACATAGTTTTTGTTTCTTATTGCTACCGATAGTGGTTAAATAAAAAACAACAAAAAATTGCTGTTATCAATTTAATAATAATAATTTGCATTTTAATTGAGAGGGAAGGTTGAATGGGGAATGTTAAAAGAGATCTAGTCGTAGAGAATGAAAACTTATTCAGAGCTTTGTTTAGTGCACCAATAGCTATTATATTGGTGCTATTTGCTGAAAGTTTTTTAATGTCCTCAGGACTTGTTTTATTTAAAGTTATATATGTATTAATGGCATTGTATTTTACACTGAGTACGCTCGCGTATACTGCTTATTATACGAATGAAGTTTATGCGGGTGAAACTGAGAGTTTCATTAAAAATAAAAGCTTATTTAAAGCCTTAGTTTATACGCCGTTAGCTATCGTATTTTGGTTTTTTGCTATGAATTCAATAATGTCTTCTGGGCATATTGTTTTTAATGTGACATATGTATTACTAGCATTGTATTTTTCACTCAGTACGCTTGCCTATGCTGCTTATTATACGAATGATTATCAAGCCGAAAAGGCACATGGCGCTTGATAAACTGAGTTAAAATTAATATGTCTTTAAATCAATTTTATTTTGTATATTCAAATTCAGATGATAAATAGCATAATTTATCGATAGACAGACCTATTAGACGTTTGGCAGCCTACATAGGCTAAAATAATCATGTAATGCCTCCACAGCATTCAGAAAAGCCGTTACTCGTTAGCGGCTTTTATCTTTCTATATGTTTTTCATGTCTGTTTGTAGCCAAGATCTCTGTGTCGACGAATATAGAGTTGTTTCTCGCTAATATCTTAACCACGTAATCTCGTGTAATATTTTATTCTTTACCTTTCCTTTATTATATTTCCATCCTTTATAACAATCGTTAAGCAGATAACTGCTGGTAGAAAAACGACTAATTATTCAAGTGTCGCCTATTTTAAAGATAATAATAATTTCGTTTCTTAAGCCCCTACGATTATTTAAACATAAAGAATGCACAACTGGTGTTCAGCTATGTTTGATTTTAAATAGAATATGATACATATGAAATTTTACTACCCAAATAGCGCAACCCACTCTTATGTCTTACCTCTAAAAATTCTGAGTGACAGTGATAATAAAATTAAAGATGTGAACAACGCTGATATTGATGAAGACTTTCATAATTCTCAAAATAAAGTTCAGACTTTTTTAGCTGAGAAACATCAAGAAGTTATCTCGACAATCGATAATTCAAACTTCGAAACAGACGATAGCCATGATTTATTTGACACAAAAATGTCTACACAGGCTTTTATTCAGGAAATGAAGCAACTGAAAATTCTGGCTGGAGGAGAGTCGGATGATTCGACTGATGGAATTTATGATAAGTTGATTCAAGCAGGTGAAGCACACCCTCCAGCTCAACCAAGGATCTTACATAAAACTCAACAAGTCAGTAAAACTGGCACTTATGCTGTTTTACAACTGACCAATTTTTACAATCAAATTGTAACCGATGGCATGTTAAATCCAGTTAAAACTGCTGGAGATCTTTTAAAAAAGGCAGGAAGTAGTGTTGCAAACGCATTATCCAATATTTTTTAACAATGATGAATACCAGATGATCAGTGTTTTATATCTGCGATTAGTCGTCTATTAATTTTTATCGGTATTTGATTGCAACTCGTTGATTAGTATATGTTAGTATCTTATTGTAAGGTTTTCTCTTTCACCTGTACTTTCAAAGTGCATAAAATTTCATAATAACTTGAAGGAAATATATTATGACTACCGTAATAAACGTAAAGATAGATTTTGACAAAATGTATGAGGAAACATTAAAAAACATTCCGCCTGTAAATAATGTTATTCGTGCTGATACCAGCATTAATCTTGACCAATATATTGAATATAGTATGGGGAATAACGATTTTCCAAAGAAGAATTCTGTTACAAATAATGGGGCACTATCGACGTTCACGATAGTTGAAGGAGACCATGTGAATTTTGTCATTGAGCCAGTGACGGATAAGACCGTTGGTGAAAACACTATTACTTGGTTACCTGTTAGTCAAACAGGAGGTTACGATTTACTCGACGAAAACATTAATAAAACCTCTGCTTTATATACAGTCATTGAGGGCACAAAGGGGGTTTCGATTCCAGATGATACATTAACTATGGGCTTAACTTATATTCTAACAAATGATAATGGAGTGGGAGTATCCATTCATTGGGATCCAATAATAGTTGTCACAGGTGGAAACATAGTACCACCAGTGAGCTAACCCAAAGAACTCTTATTCATATATCTTATTATTCAACTTCCCAAATCGAGCATCGTGCTTAATATTCGGTAGTAGAGGCGAGTTTAGTACTTCTTCAATAGGGTATTTTTTTGCAAGTGAGTACTCAAGGTGTTGCAGCACCTTTTCCTTTTGATTAAATCTATCATAAGCTGCCGCCACCATAAAATTGCTGGTGGCGTCACTATGAACACCTATTTGCAAAGCATAGTCAACTGCCTCTATTTGTTGATTAAGGCCTGAAAAATAGTAAGCTAAACACGCGATGGCTAATTGATCTTTACTGTTTAAATCGAGTTTAAGTTTAGCCAGGGTAGCCGCTTTATTATAGGCGTTTTTATATTTTTCATTTGCTACGAGCCAGTAAGCATCACCTAGGTTTCCCCAAAACATGTAGTTATTTGGTAATAGCTCTACTGCTTTTTCAAAAGCTTCAATTGATTGTAGGTATTTGTTTTGATAAAAATACATAGTACCTAAGTTAGAGTAGGCTGATGCTTTTGGTTTTAGTGCTATCGCCTTATGTGTCATCTGAATGGCTTCGTCTATTTTACCTAAAGAGTAATAACTTGCTGCTATATTTAAATAAGCATTGTCATTATTGGGGGCAATTTCAGTTAACTTTTTAAACTGGACTATCGCTTGGTCATACTCGCCAATACTAAAATAATGTATGCCAAATTTTGTAATAGCTTGAGTGTTGTTGGGTGACAACATAAGAGCATCTAAATAAGCGCTTTCGGCCTGATCATAAGCGTTTAATAAAAATGAACTATTCGCTAACCCTAAATAAGAATTTATATGTGATGGGTTGTGTTGAATACTTAATTTGAAATATTGTGCAGCCTCGTGATAATTACCTTTTCTTACCTCAATTTCAGCAGTTAAGTAACGAAACAAATGATTAGTTGGGTTAACAGCAATTAATTGTTTTATGGTTTCAGCCATTTTATCTAACCAAATAGTTTCTTTGGACTCTATAAACTGTTTGAGTTGTGTTTCTGCCAAACCGACATAAGCATTTTCGTATTGACTATCAAGCTCAATCGCTTTGTTAAAAGCGGTTAATGCTTTAGTAATATTGCCCGCTTGATCATAGCGATACAAATAACCTTGTCCTGCCAAGTAATGTTTATATGCACCGTCAAAGGCTGGCTTTTGTGTGTCGAATTGAATTGTTAACTCGGGCGGGATTTTCCAGTCGATCAAATTTATCACCTGATCGCGAATGTGCGTTTGCGCCGAAAATAATTTTTCAGCATCAATACTTAATTGCACCGACTTCAGTTGTCTGCCGTCAGTCCCATTAATTAAATTTAGATTGAGACTTCGCGTAGAGCCCATATGTTGTATGCTACCGGTAATGATAAGATCAACACCGTATTTATTATAAATACTTGTGATACTTGGGTCGTTTAGGCGCCTTATTTCACTGGTAGGTAGAACCCAAGTCGCACCATCATCTTGCCGATAACCCACTTCGGCTAAGTCGTTACTGAGCATAGTGGCCATTGCGTCACTAAAAAGCTGTAATACTGGATCGCCACTGATGTTGTCAAAGGGTAAAAAGGCTATTTTTTTTGATTCGACTAACTGCCTTTGGATCAGCTCTTGTGTCGTAGGAGGAAATATTACCCCTTTGAAACTCCAACTAATTATAGCTATGATTGGAAACATTAAAAGAGCTTTTGTTAGCCAGTGTTGACGTTGCCACCAGTTCTTTTTTTTATTTACTTGCTGATATATGACATCGATATCTTGAGCTAATTTTTCAGCGCTTTGATAACGTGCTGCGGGCTCAGTTTGTAAAAGCTTATTAACACATTCTACTATGGTGGTGGGTAATTCAGGCTTACATTCGGGTAAAGGTGTATATTGCCCACTAGTTACTGCATGGCTTATTTGCTTTATATTTAGACCTAAAAAAGGTTTAGAACCCGTTAACATCTCATACAATACTATGCCCAAAGAAAATAAGTCTGACCGTTCGTCTGTTGGTTCGCCTTTAATTTGCTCCGGAGCCATATATTGAGGTGTGCCGACTAAATTCTTTTTATCAAGCGGACGTTGATTTTCTTGTCTCTTCTCAGAATGAATAAGTGCTGCAATGCCAAAGTCTAATACTTTGATATGACCATCACTTTCCACCATGATATTTTGCGGTTTGATATCGCGATGAATAATATGTTCTTGATGAGCGCAGGTAATGGCCGAAACTATCTGACGGGCATACGCTAATACACTATTGAGCGATAACCCTTGTGAGGGAATCATCTCATTTAATGGACGACCATTAATCCACTCCATTACGATGAAATTAGCATCGTCGCCACGAGCAATATCATAGACAGTGACAATATTGGGGTGGTTTAACTTAGAAATGGTTTTAGCTTCTGCAAGGACCATGTTCTGCTCAATGCTACTGAAGCGAATCATTTTAATGGCAACAAAGCGCTCTAAAACAAGATCTTTCGCTTTGTAAACCGCGCCCATACCACCATTACCTAAAATATCGGTGATTTTAAAATGCGCCATGTTTTTTGAAGGCAATTGTGTTGCTTGCGCTTCATCAATGCCATTGGGAAGCAATGTATCAAGATTACTCAATAGAGTATCAGTGTTATGGCTTGAGTCTGTTTCATTACCACTTAAGGTCAACATCATATTTGATTGTTCTGTCTTAATACCACAATGACCACACTGCACTGCTGGCATGTCAATCGGCTGCTGGCACTGGGAACAGCTATAAAGCGGTGAAGCCATAGATAACTCGCATTAAATGATAGATTTAAAGTTGTTAAGTGAATAAATATAAAGTGATTAAGACCATCAAATATGTTCTGCAAGTAAACTTTCATATTGACTAGTATCACATTCGACATTATCGCCTTTAACGATTTGAAAAGATTTTGTGCCCAAACGAAGCTTTCCCGCTTTACGCTCAATTATATGACTTGAATCACAAGCGTTACCTAGTGCATCAATACATTGTTTACGAATACGATAAATTTGTATATTTAAGTGACTGGCGTCGAGGCCTAAATCTTTGGCGAGAATTTCTGCATAAACCCAACCTTGTTCACTTTCATCAATATTTGCTTTAATGTCAGCTGCTCGTTGGCGCGCTAAAGTGAGGGTTAAGTAATGATGGCTTCGCTCAAGTAAGTCAATAGTTTGGTCGCTGCTTTGCATAGACAAATGAGTTACTTCTTCATCTAGGCTGGTTTTAAATAAAAAGGTTAATTCATCGAGAGATGCGACATTTGGGCTGAGTTGCTGCGTATCATCAATTGTTCGATTTATTTGTAGTTGCCATGTTAATCCATCAACATTTAATAATTCACGGTCATTCAACTCAATTCCTGGCGCAGATTCATCAAGGTTATCACTGAGTAATTCTTGCCACCAAGAGTAAGTTTGATTGTTATAACTAAGCACCACTTTAGGTGCCCCTTGTATGGATAACAAATGGAAATATTCTAGCTCAATCGTCTCGCTACTATGATCGATAGGAATAAGGATATCGCAAGGGGGATTTAAGTCACGGACTTCAAATCCATAACCCGACTTGCTAGAAAACTTGATGGAATCACCGACATTAAGTTGTGCGACTTGGTCTCTAACCAACTTTTTTGCATTAATCCATATACCATTGCTACTTACATCACGCATTGTCCAATGCTGTCCATTCCATTCAATAAATGCGTGAACCTTAGATATATAGGGATCTAAAATGCAGGTATTAACTGAACTCTTTAATCGACCAAAGCTATGATGTGGTTGCAATAAGCAACTTTCATGAGTTTGATTATTAATTAAAATGGCCATGACTTTCCTTATTTAACCTCTGTAAGTGAAACAAACATGAGTAATTAACCGCATTAAATGTCTCATTTAAGCCCTAATACAATAGATGTTCGAACTATGCGATTTGCAATCCTAAATGTTCTAACTATTTAATAAGATTAATCAATTAAAAGCAACAAATAAGGTATTAAACAATAGATGATAATACTTTGATGAATTGGCTCATTTCAAAAGCCTTTTGTTCATTACCGGATTAAAAGAACGATCTAACCTTCAAATATTATATGGCGGTTTATCGTTAAGGGTAAATCTGACGAATGTAGCTTTATGTATGTCTCAGTAATATTTACTTGGCAGTTATAAAAATAATTACGATATTTAATCCATTTTAAATGTGTGAATATAAGCTTACACTAACTTTTATTATTAACAGATAAATACTAATGTAAGGTTATAAATTACTTGAAATATTTTGTATTTCATTCACAATAGATTAACTTTGTTTTTACTGTTCAGGTCGTTTGAAAATGCTCAATAATCGGCAACGATTTAGTCTACTTTTAGCCGTATTACTCTTGTCGGGTTTTGTCACCACAAGTTGGTTAAGTTACCGTGTTGCGCATGAGTCGATTGAAACAAAAAATTCAAATGACGCGATGCCTTTAACTACCGACAATATCTATTCTGAAATTCAGCATGATTTATTTAAACCCGTGTTTATTTCATCACTAATGGCACAAGATACTTTTGTACGAGATTGGAAGTTAAACGGTGAAAACAATCCGAAAAACCTGACTAAATACTTGAATGAAATCCAAGAAAAATACCATACAGTAACAAGCTATTTTATTAGCGAAGCCACGCGTAATTATTATCACTCCAAAGGCATCATAAAAAAAATATCTGAAGATGATAAACAAGATGAATGGTACTTCCATGTTAAAAATCTACCTGAATCAGTGCCTTATGAAGTAAATGTTGATAACGACACTGCAGGTGATGGACAGCTCGTTGTATTTGTAAATTATAAAGTGTTTGATTATGACAATAACTTTATTGGTGTAACGGGTGTTGGTTTAGCACTTGATACCGTAAAGGCATTAATTGAAAGCTACCAACAAAAGTATCAACGTACCGTATTTTTAATCGATAAATCAGGCAAAGTTACACTTAATGGTGACAGTTTCGTTGGCAGTTTAGATATTTATCAACGGCCGGACATTAAAAAATATGCGACAAGCATTTTAGAAAATCCCAGTAATTCTATTAGATACCGCCATTCAGGGAAAACAATCTATCTTAATACCCGTTATATAGAAGAGTTTAACTGGTATTTAGTTGTGGAACAGGTATCAGATCCAAGTGAGAAAAAACTAACAGATACATTTAAGGTTAATATCTTACTCAGTATATTGGTAACCGCTGGTGTACTACTCATCGCTCATTTTACTTTTAATAATTATCAGAAACGATTAGAGGCAATGGCAACGATTGATAAATTATCCGGATTACTTAACCGTCAAGCATTTGATGCTATTCTTGAAAATAATGTAGAGCAAACTAAAAGAAAAGGTAATCATCTGTCCTTGATGTTAATCGATATTGATAACTTCAAAAAAATTAATGATACATACGGGCATTTGGCTGGCGATAAAGTCATTCAAGATGTTGCACAAATATGTGAATTTCATTCTAGAGATAGTGATTCGGTTTGTCGGTGGGGAGGAGAAGAATTTATCATTATGTTAGCTGATACTGAAATAAGCTCTGCGGTGAATATTGCTGAGCGTATTAAAAAACATCTCTGTGAAGATGATAACGAATGTTCAGTTACTGTAAGTTTTGGTCTTACAGAATATCAAACAAACGAATCAATTGTTTCCATGTTTAATCGAGTTGATTCTGCTTTATACCAGGCTAAAGCTAAAGGTCGTAATCGACTCGAAATAGCCTGATACCATCATCGTCTTAGGTGA
>Ga0209395_1008370_pt1 | contig 10553 bp, 7 predicted proteins | sample GOMGulsemesocosm_3_FD_184635 | JGI IMG/M metagenome (GOLD analysis project Ga0209395, IMG submission 184635) | Methane-oxidizing microbial communities from mesocosms in the Gulf of Mexico - GOM9D Gulf of Mexico (SPAdes) (version 2) | ecosystem: Environmental > Aquatic > Marine > Cold seeps... | reverse complement strand
TCATTTTTCCTTCTGCTGGATTGGTCAATAAGGGGTTATCATCCATTTCAATATATTCAAGCATATGAGCCAGAATGGGTTGGCATTTACCCTGACAGGCACCATAAAAATTCAAGTGTTTTTTTATCTCGGATTTAGGTGATTCGCCCCACCAAAATTCTGCCATTGCTAAAGGTTTTAGCTCATATTTAAAGGCGTATTGTAATAGTTTTGGTGCAGCACATTCACCTGACCCAGCAGGTGGAGTTAATTGAGGTGTTTGTTGAAAAATATCATTTAAACTCTTAATATTACCCTTACTATTTAGAAATTGGTATTGATCAAAAAGCTTTTGTTGTAGATCTGCAGACAATCGCTTACGTCGATCTTTTAAATTTGAAATAGGGGTGGTTAATTGCCTAAGTTGATTTTCTGCTTGATGAACTCTTTCATCCCAATATATATTTAAGTCTCTTAGTTGAAGTTTTTGTTTAACACTTTCTTTACTCAATTGATCTTTAAGTTTTAAAAATTCCTCTTGCTGAAGGCAGTTTTCAGCTGAAACTCTTTGACCTTTTCTAATCTTACGGTCTTCAATTATTTTCTGTCTATGTGCAGAGACCTGTATATTTGATAACTGTATTTCAGTTTGTAGAAAAGATTCAAATTCTAAAATCTGAGGGTTTTGTTCTAATTTTATGATTTGTTCGGTAATACCATTTATTTCTACTTGTCCCTGTAAAAAGAAACCATCTTCTTTTAACATATCAAAAACAGGAGGGACAAAGTTAGGTAGGTGATTATTCTCTGCTAACTTTCCTGAAAAAGAAGCTAAATAACCAATCTCATTATCTTTGTTTTTGACTAATAAAACGCCAAACATTTTTCCAATAGCTGAGTCTTTATCCCCAGAAATACCAAAATTATGTTTCCACTGTGTTTGAGTCTTAAGATGGTTTTGTAACTCTTTTGCTGCTAATAAACATAAAGGGTGCGGTTGATAGTAGAAAGGAAAAGTGAACCGTTCTGGTAAGGTATAAGAATCTATAGCTTGTTTAAAGGGAGTGAAATATTTATCTTGCAAGAGCATAATTAGATTGTGTTAGAAAAGGGGGTTTTAAATCTAGCTAGGTTAAATATCAATCGTAAATGTTACTTCTGATTATTTTAACTTCAGATGATAAAATGTTTAATAAATAGCGGAATGAAGATTTTATTATTAAGCTAAAACGATTAAATGGATATTGGAAGTGAGGCTTCAGAGACTGTGAAAGTATTCTGCTTTTGGCCTCCCCCTTTGGAAAAGGGGGATTGAGGGGGATTTTACAAAACAATAACTCATTGATATTAAATGAATTATTTTTGTAATAAAATCCCCCCCAGCCCCTCTTTTCCAAAGAGGGGAGTAAAAAGCCAATATTTTCACAGTCTCTTCAGCCTCGTCTGGCCTATGCGAGGCTGAAGCCCACTTCCAAAACAAAAAATATTTATTTAATCACCGTTTAACTTGTGTAAGTTCATAGCCATGAACGATTATACAGAATGGTTAAAGGGTTGTTTTCAGACTTTATAGAATGGCAATTATAATAGATAGAACAGTATCTGGGGCAGTTAGTTCGGGTATATCACCAGAGACATTGTACAAAAACAATAAATTAATATGAATTATAAAACAATAGAATCCTTCGTAGGTAATACACCATTAGTTAGATTACAAAGATTACCTGGTGAAACTAGTAATACTATTTTAGTGAAATTAGAAGGTAACAACCCAGCAGGCTCTGTAAAAGATCGCCCAGCTTTAAGCATGATAAAACATGCAGAATTAAGAGGTGAGATTAAGCCAGGTGACAGTTTAATAGAAGCGACAAGTGGTAATACTGGTATTGCATTGGCTATGGCATCAGCTATTAAAGGTTATAAAATGACTTTGATTATGCCGGATAATATGAGTTCAGAACGCATATCATCAATGAAGGCTTATGGCGCTGAAATTATATTAACGCCAGCTAAAGAAAGTATGGAAGGTGCGATTGATTTAGCCAGAAAAATGCAAGATGAAGGAAAAGGGCGCATTTTAGATCAATTTTCAAATCCAGATAATCCAAGAGCTCATTACGAAGGAACAGGGCCAGAGATATGGAATGATACTGACGGTAAAATAACACACTTTGTTAGCGCAATGGGAACGACGGGCACTATTATGGGTACATCATGTTTTTTAAAAGAACAAAACCCAGAGATACAAATTGTAGGAGTGCAACCAGAAGGGCAATCAAAAATACCAGGAATAAGACGTTGGCCCGAAGAATACTTACCAAAAATCTATAATCCTGAAACAATTGATAAGATTATGGATGTCGATCAAATTTCAGCAGAGCAAACAACACGCGAGCTAGCTGCAAAGGAAGGTATCTTTTCTGGTGTTTCATCGGGTGGGGCAGTATCAGCAGCATTAAAGTTATCTAAAACAGTAGAAAATTCAGTAATTGTTGCTATTATTTGTGACCGAGGCGACCGTTACCTTTCAACGGGCGTATTCCCTAGTTAATAATAAAAAATATGACTATTAATAAATTAGAGCCTAAAGAGCCATATACCCTCAATTTTTTAATAGTCGATAAATGTAGGCCCCTCCTACCGATAAGAATTAATCAAGAATCCCCTAGTTTTTTATAAATCTGTGGTTTGTATAGAGCCATGATAAAAAATAGAATGGGTAAAACTTTCACCGTTATTTTTTCTTTATTGTTTTTTTACCAAGGTCATGCTTTAGAAAGTATAAATATTGATGTTGAAAACATTAAATCCAAAGATTGGCAATTAAATGACATAAGCTTATCTTTATTCGATTTACAACAAACATCGCAACAATTTAGCTCATCAATAAAAGAAATAATCCTTCCACCACCTTTATCTAATTTAAAGCTATTAGATATTCAATGTAGTAACTTTACTTGGCAACAGAATTTAATTATCTGTCAAACAGGAAAAGCTAAACTTAACTTTAAAAAAATTCACTCAAAAACTTTTGATTTCTCTTTTACTATAACAGATCAAAAAAGCATATTTAGTATTGAGAACTTTAAATTAGATAATGGAAAGCTTTCTCTTATTGCAGAAGAAAAAGAAGGATTTTGGAATCTATCAGTTAAAGCTCAAAACTTATCATTAAAAACTATATATGCCTTTTTACCAAAACAACAAGTCTTTGATGAAATAAGCCAAGGGAATATAAATGCTAATATTAAAGTTAAAGGAGATCAAAATGGTGTCGTTGATTTTAGGATTAAATCGAATTTTTCAGACCTTACTTTACAGGCAAACCAAGGGAAAATAGCAACAGAAGGTATTAATTTAGAATGGGAGTTACAGGCTAAACTACAAAAAGGTGAGTGGCAATGGAAAAATGTTGCTCGTATAAACCAAGGAGAGCTTTATGTAGAACCTGTTTATTTAGAAATAAAGGATAAAGCACTAAGCTTAAGTACTAATGGAAAAGTGATTAATGATAAGAAAATGTTGTTACAAAATTTGCTTATATCTCATTCTGATATTGTTTCTATAAAGGCTGATGGTTTGGTTAACTATCAGCCGAGATTTAATATTAAACAAGCTAATATACAAAGTGAAATAATAAATTTAGATCAGTTCTCTAGGCAATATATCATGCCTTTTATTGAGGAGACTGACATTGATGGATTAAAGTTATTTGGGAATCTGAATATTGATTCTCATATAAATAAATCAAAATTAACTGATATTACGGTTGATATAAAATCCCTAAAAATTTTAGATGAACAAAAACGATTTGAAATACACAATGCTTTAGGAACTCTAAATTGGTCCAATGACTTATTATTTACAACTGCATCAGAGATTAGTTGGGATCAATTAAAAATTAGATCCATACCAATCGATGCAAGCCATTTAAAATTCTTATTAAAAAATAAGCAACTGACTTTATTAGAGAAAAGTACACTTCCATTATTAGGAGGTAATGTTTATATCAATCAATTGAATTGGCAGAATATTACCGACAATGAACCTCATATTTATTTCCAAGGTGGTGTAGAGCAAGTATCTTTAGAAAAATTATCTTATGCATTAGACTGGACACCTCTTTCTGGAGATATTAGTGGTTATATTCCGGGGGTTAATTATAAAAATAAAACTTTAACCATTAAAGGTGAACTACAAGCTCAACTATTTGATGGCATCATAAAAATAAACAACTTGTCCTCCTCTGGTTTATTTACAGATTTTTCCAAGTTTTCCATGAATATGGAGATTAAAAATTTAGATTTATATGCTATTACGCAAAAATTTAAAATGGGTGGAATGGAAGGGCGAGTCTCTGGTTTTGTGAATCAACTTTATCTAGAAAACTGGGAACCAGTTACTTTTTATGCATGGATAGGCACCCCAGAAAATGATAATTCAAGACATAGAATTAGCCAAAAAGCAGTAGAAAATATAGCCAGCATAGGTGGAGGAGGGGCCGCTGATATTATTTCAAAAGGTTTTTTACGATTTTTTGATACCTTTAATTATGATAGATTAGGTTTTGGTTGTTATTTGCATCAAGGTGTCTGTCAATTGATGGGTGTTGAGGCAGCAGAACAGGGCTACTATCTTGTTAAAGGTGGTGGACTACCAAGAATAGATATTAAAGGCTATAACACTGAGTTGGATTGGAACGTATTGATGCAACGATTATCACGAATAACGGCAGTTGAAGAGGTAGTGATTGAATAGCAAAAAGCACGGTAGGTTCGATTAGCGATAGCGTAATCGGACGCATGATTACAGAATCCACAAAATAATATAAAGGTACCTTGAAAAGGTATTATGAAAATTATTGTTATCCATTCATGATTAAGTCATTGAAATGAGCATCACTTTTAGGTTCAAAGTGATGCTCTAAATGATTCTTAATCATTTTCTCTGTTAATTCAACAGCCAGAACTTTGGAGTTATTAATATATTCCAAAATAAAGCCTATTGAAAATCTAGAGTACAAGATGATGCTGGTAAAGTTATTGTTTCTCCAGCATTACCAGATAAGCTGATAATAGAGCAAGTAGCATTAGATTGACTATTTTTTACAGCATAAATTCGGATAGAGGTTTCATTTGTTGAAATTGAACAGCTGTATGAAATTGTATCTGAAGTACAAGTAATTGGGGTATTAATTATGGAGTCTGTTACTGTTACTGTAGCTCCACCATTTAACCCAGTGATAACTCCACTAATATTATATGTTGGAGGTGTTGTTAGAGCTATATTACAGCTTCCAGTTGCTGGAGATGTTAATAGCCCCGATATAATACAGCTACCAGTTTGTGTTGCAGTACTTGCATTTACCTGAAGACTTGTACCTGAAGATGCTCCTTGGCAAGTATAGTCATTACCGCTGAGTGTACAAGAAATTCCATTAGCTGTTACTGTTATTATAGTTCCAGTTACATTTGAAATTGTTCCAGTCAAAGTGTAGGACCTTGGTGTTAGTGATAAACAATAACTAGTATTTGTTGTTGCGACTGTATTTGAGACATTTGTTAAACTACGAACTACTTCTTTTGGTGGTAGGTTTAAAGAACCTGTCTCGGCTGCACATTCTGCCGCTAAGCTAGAAACATTAGCTTGGCGCCCGACAATAAAAAAATCTTGACAAGTAAACGACTGATTAATACCTTGTTCAACTCCAGAATTAAGAGTTTTATATTTTCTAGCTGTAGAAAAAATAGTGTTAGTGCCTGCTATTTCCTCTCCAAAACAAATACTCTCCTTACCACCACCGGCATCGTCAACATTCAGGAGGCCGACATTCCCTCTAAATCCACCGAAACCAACTTTTGCATCAGCAACAGCGGTACTAGGGCAGGTAGTGAAATCTGTATCAGTTCCATCTGGACCACTTACACAATTCCCACCCACATAACATGCATATGGAGCCTCATTAATTACAACGCCATTGGGCTGAGGGTTAAACACGCAAAACATATCCTCTTTGTTAAAATCTATTTTAATATCATCAAGATCAAACAGTGTGTGTACAGTGCCTTTTATGGGGATAATAACGCCACCGAAATACCTATGCTGCAAAGTGCATGAGCCGTCGGCAGTAGTGCCAATATAATTAACGGTATATAATTCAATCGACTCGTTACCCGCAATACCATCTAAATTTAATCGCTTGGCTTTCAATTTGATCAGGTTTGAAGTATTAAGCGCTCCAGTAGTTGCGTCATAGTTAAGGGGGGTAATCAAATCAACTTCAGAACCAAAATCACTTAAACCAGTACAATAAACAACTAATGTCCCAGTTATATTATTGCCATCATCCCTGTACATATTCCCATCACCGTTAGTATACAAATTTGTTTCGCCAGTAACTAATGAAACCCCTGATAGAAGATTCGAATTAGAATCAAATATGTCTATTTGTTGCTCAACTGATTCTGAAGCGTTTTGGTTCGGGCTAGGTGCTTGTCCGACTCCACCACTGCCTGAATCTCCTAATTCTGATAAAGAAACAGATGCTTTTGGATCTGAAAATACAAGTTCACTGGTAAGGATGATCTCCTTATCATCTCCGCCACCACCCCAGTTCACTGTCACTGTGATTTGTTTTCTATTAGGTGAAGTGAGGGGGGATACAGCTTGCCCTACAGTGAAGCTAGTGTTGACTCCTACAACTGGCGAGGTGGGTGTAGGAAGGGTTGTGAAATCTCCTGATTGCATCATGTTTCGTAAATTTTCCATTTGCCTTTCAGCAATAATTAATGCCTCGGCTCGGGTTTTGCTATCTCCACTACTGGAAATAAATGTACCTTGCATTGATGCAACAGCTAATAAACCTAATGCAATTACAACTGTAGTAATTAGGACTTCGATTAAACCAACTCCGAATTGCTTGTTTTTTTGAAATGTCATTTTATTATCCTCAATTATTACCAGTCATGCCATGAACCATTGATTATTCCTGTCGTTCCAATTATAGGAGGACCATCGGTACTATCACCTAATTTACGAGAATAGACTAATTTTAAAGTACCAGTACCTGAAACAGATCCTTCACTGACTGTTGTACCAATAACTGAAGGGTTTCCTGTAATTGTTGTATTACCAGTAACGTAAACTAAGCCGTAAATGGTGCCCCCAGAAAAATCAAAGTCACCATCCACGATGACAATAGCAGGAGCATCTATAGTCCCAATAGTTGTCCCATTAGCATTGATACTTGCATCACCATTAACAAAGATAACGCCCCCAAGACCATCTAAACCTGTATCAGAAATACCATCTGCCAGTAATTGAGTTCCAGTAGCGGTAGGAATACCATCGGCAATTTCTGACATGGTAGTTAAACTTTCAGTAAAAAATAGATTAAAAAAAGTTCCAGATCCAGAACCATCACCGCCACCTGCAATATTAGTAACCGTAGCAGCTTTAGCCGCAGCTAGGAATGCATCATTTTGATAGACGTCTGTTCCACCTCCTAATCCACCACTAGATACTTTTTGTACATTTGGTATGGAAGGGCTAGTTGTATCATCAATTAACTCAGCTTCTGTTAAGTCACTAATTTCCATGTCTACTGGGCGAATATAGGTTTCCATGGCGCTACCACTTATTCCCGAACCATCAGCACTCCAGACATTCAAATCAGAATAACGGTTGATAATCTGAGCAGCCCCTGTCAAGGCAACTGATGACCCAGATACTAAAGACTGTTTAGGACCATCACCTTTTAGTAAGTTTCTTGTTCCTACACACTGAAAAATAGTTCTACTCGCTATGCCGTCATCACTTGTTCCTGTCACTTGGATAAGAGCACTTTTTTGATTACCAGTACCATCTACACTTGGGTTAACGCAGGGAAGAGGTGCGGGGGTAACTGCAGCTACAGAGCTTTCACTATAAAAGACAATAGTTGCCGTGCTTCCATTGGGACCAATAGCAATAGGAGGGATAGTATCAACGCCATCGGGGGGGACATCATGATCTGAACCTGCTACAGTTAACCCTATCCCATTGAAATAGGCAAGCGCGTAATCCATACCCGCATCTGCAGCAGTTATTGCTTGAGATGCCCGATAATTATTAGACGTCATTTTTATTTCTTGTAGAGCAACTTTTCCGGATAAAAATGCAACTAATGTTGTTGCTATTAATAATATAACAGCAGTAAGTAATGTTGCTGCTCCGCTTTGCGACTTTAAGGCTGCATTTGATATTTTTTTCATAAGGGTGCCTGCAACTATATAGTGTTATTGATTAAATATACGATTATTTCTAACTTTAACATTAGCTGAAAGACTTTTTGAGACAGATGCATCATTGACCACACTTCCCGTTAATGTAATTGCTATTTCTCTTGTTTCAACTAATGTATTTCCTGTAACACTAAATCCTGCAACTGCAGCTGATGGACAAGATTTATCAACTCCTACTGGGGCATATAATGTATTAGAAGTTGTATTTAAACATTTCGAATTGTTGTCACTAAATATAAGTGCTGAAATACTTACTTTGTTTTCATCGGCAATATTATTCCATTGAGTGTTCACGCCACAGCTTTGAGCTGTAGCAACTGTGCCTGTAATACGTGCCTCAAGCTCAACTCCATTCAGCCTGAACCCATAATATTCGTCAGTACTAACTAGACCATTGCTATCAGCATCGTAAGTATAAAGAATACAATTACCAGAATTTACGGCTGTTGTTGGAGCAGCAATGTTACGAATTTGAATGTTTGTAGCGGCTTGGGTAAAGTTATTATTTTTAGCATTAGCTCCAGAAATAGCTCCGCCCCAATAACCTGAACGTCTAATATCATTAATCATTAACTGCATGACTGAATCTACGTCATAATTCAGTCGTGCAGAATTTGTAACATCAGTACTGCTTCTAATTGTAGAAATATAAATTGATAATGCTCCGCCAATAACAATTAAGCCAAGCATTAAAGCAATCATAATTTCAATTAAGGTGAAGCCTTTTTGTTTTTTCATTTTATGATATCCAAAATTAACAGTATTCATAACTATTGAGCCCATCTGAACCTGCAATATTACAAATTCGAATACGACCAAGAGTAGAAACAACAACTTTGACACTATAGTTGCTAGAGTTTAATTGAGCATTACCTGAGTTAGCTATTGATACTGCTCCTCGTCTAAAGTCAAATAACTCACTTGTACTATCAGATAAAGAAACGGGGTTGGTCATGGTAATTCCAGTGAATTGAGAGCCATTAACAGTGATGTCCGTACAGCTCCCTCCGCCAGCAGGGCAATTACAAGTTCCAGCAGTTCTAAAGATAGTGTAATTCCAAGTTGCTGGGGTGAAGGTGACTTGAAGGTTACAACTTCTTTTAATTGTTTCTGTGCGCATCCACATTAAATCTGACTTTAATCCTTCTGCCACTTCTTTAAGTCTATTTCGTTCTAATATGTTTACAAATGAAGGAACAGCCATAGATGCAACTATTCCTAGAATAGCGATAGTGATCATTAGCTCGGTTAAAGTAAATCCCAAGACTTTATTTTTATTCATAAATTAAACCTGTAAAAGTATTTATTGATACTTTTTAACTTGTATTAGAGAGTACATTGTTTGAATTCTAGTTTCTGTTATCTTTTTCACGCTTTAAGTATAGACAACTATTTTTTTAAATATAGATAGGCTATGCTTGTAACATGATTTTTTTATTAAACAAAGGTTAATAATGAATGTATCAGTAGATAATAAAGGCTTTACATTGATTGAATTGATGATAGTTGTTGCTATCATTGGCATTTTAGCAAGTATTGCTTATCCTTCTTATCAAGATTATGTATTAAGGGCTAAACGAAGTGATGCAAAAGCTGGGTTGTTAAGTTTACAATTAGCTCAGGAAAAGTATCGGGCAAATTGTGTTCAATATGCAACAGCTATGCATGCAACAACAAGGTCTTGTGTAACTGGTACATATAACTTAATTGGGACTGCAGCATCATCAGATGGCAATTATACTCTCTCAATTCTTTCTGCATCAGCATCAGGCTATGAAATAATTGCTATTCCTAATCATACTGATTCTGATTGCGCAATTTTTGTTATGAATGAAGATGGTAAAGTACTAACAGGAACTTATACTGTTAGTACTCCAAATAAAACGTATGCAAACGCTGCTTGTTGGAACAAATAATTTCTAATTTTTTTGATAAATAGATAATCGAGCAATTCGATTATCTATTTTTTTGAGCATAGCCTGATACTTAGGACTATAAACAGATTCAAACCGTTGCTTAAAGACTCTATTACTCATTTTTTCAGGTAAATCTCTTACCTCTGGCATAAAGGCGGTATAGTCTTTTATAAAAGCCATTCTTTTTTGTATTTGTCTGGCCTGAGAAGCTGATGCTACAGCTGTTTTTCCAAATTGTATTCCTGCTCTATCACCTGATAAGTCAATAAAACTAAAACCACTTCCTTGTTTTGAATCGGTTAACTCCTTTTCTTGCCCTATAAAGTCAGCTAAGGATTCAGCGCCTGTTGCTGCTAAGACTGCAGATACCATAAAG
>Ga0209395_1008365_pt1 | contig 10557 bp, 6 predicted proteins | sample GOMGulsemesocosm_3_FD_184635 | JGI IMG/M metagenome (GOLD analysis project Ga0209395, IMG submission 184635) | Methane-oxidizing microbial communities from mesocosms in the Gulf of Mexico - GOM9D Gulf of Mexico (SPAdes) (version 2) | ecosystem: Environmental > Aquatic > Marine > Cold seeps... | reverse complement strand
GTACAGAAACTGAGCTTAAAGCCATAGTTGCTGATGCAACTGTTGGACTTAGCTTTCCTGCTACTGCAAATGGAATGGCGACAGTATTATAAGCAAATGCCCAAAACAGATTTTGTTTGATATTAGCTAATGTTTCAGAACTTAGTGTAATGGCATCATACACTTTGGCTATATCCCCATGAAGAAGAATAAGGTCTGAGGATTCAATGGCAATATCAGTGCCTTTATCTATTGCTAGGCTCAAATTTGCAGCGGCAAGAGCGGGTGCATCATTAATGCCATCGCCAATCATTGCAACTTGATGTCCCTGATGTTGTAATTCTCTAATGATTTGTAATTTTTTATCTGGAGCGGCTTTAGCGATAACCTTTTCTATTCCAACTTGTTGGGCGATATGATCAGCTGCTGCTTGTGTATCACCTGTCACCATTAGTGTATTGATATTATGCTGATGCAACTTATTGATAATATACTCTGCATTTTCTCTGATAGGGTCAGTAAGAGCAAATAAGCCCACAGCTTGTTGATCAACGGCAAGATAAATAAGCGTTTTACCTTGGTCAGATAGTTTTTTAGCAGTCGATTGTAGGTTTTCTATATTGATTTTTTGTTTCTCTAGCCATTGCTCATTTCCTAAGAAAATACTTTGTTCGCCAATGGTTGCACGTATTCCTTGATCTGGCATGCTATAAAAACGAGAAGATTTTAATAATCCAATATTATTTTGTTTAGCATAGCGAACTATGGCTTGACCAAGAAAATGTTCAGAATTAAATTCAGCAGATGCTGCTAATTGAATAATTTTATTATCATCTAGTTTAGATATATTAAATAACTCAGTTACTAGGGCATTGCCTTCGGTAATGGTGCCCGTTTTATCGAAAATAACGGTATCAATACTGGCAGCTGTTTCCAGCGCTTCACCATTGCGAATATAAATTCCTCTACGTGCTGAGCGTCCTGTTCCCACAATGGTTGCTGCGGGTGTTGCTAATCCTAATGCACATGGGCATGAAATAAGCATTACGGCTATGGCATTAGCCATTGCGTGAGCTAGCTTTTCACCGCTTAATGCCCAGCCACCAAAAGTTGCAGCAGATAAGACTATAATTGACGGTACAAAGATAGCAGAAAAGCGGTCAACTGTTGTTTGAATTGATAGTTTTGAAGCTTGAGCTTGGTCAACCATATGAATCAAGCCAGATAAAATGGTATCTTTACCTGTTGCGGTGATACGAATTTCCAGTGCTCCGCTGCCATTAATACAGCCATTTAAAACCTGATGCCCCGTTTCTTTAATACAGGGAGTATTAGAACCACTGACCATTGACTCATTAACACTCGATAAACCATTAACAACAATCCCATCAGCAGGGATTTTGTCACCAGGGCGTATTAACAAAATATCACCTATAGCAATATCCTCAACATTAACCAGCGTTTCTTGGTTATTGTTTAGTAAAGTAGCTTGTTGTGGTTGCAGGTTGACCAGTGTGCGAATATCTTTAACTACTTTGTTTTTTGCTAATTCTTCCAGATAACGGCCAAAAAAGACAAAATCAATAATAGCTGTTGCTGCATCAAAATAGACATGGCGGGTTGGTTTGAATAATGCAGGAATACTATAGCTATAGGCCGCTCCAACACCTAATGCGATAAGACTATCCATATTAGCTGAACCTTGTTTGGTCTGAGCGATTGCTTTTTTGAATATATCACGTCCACCAAAAAATACTACCGGTGTTGCCAATAATGCCTGTAGCCATAATACAGAGCGTGATTGGCCACCAAAAGCACTGAGTAGAGCAACGGGTAAACTTAAAAATCCGAGCATTTTTAAGTGAGATTCTGTTGATAGTAAATGTTGTTTTTCTAAATCAAATAATAGTTTTCGTTCTTCTAATGTATCAATTGAAAAAGCTTGATAACCATTGTCATTAACAATTTTAAAGAGCTCTCTATTGTTCAGATAACCTGTTACACGAGCTGTTTCAGACACATAATTAATACTTGCTTTAAGGATGTCGGGTTGTCGTTGTAACAGCATTTCAAGAAATAATGCACATGATGCGCAACTCATACCACTGATGCCAAAAACTATATCTTGTAGTGCTTGATCTTTATGCTTGTTTTTATGTTGAAGAGCATTAATTGAGGAAAGTGGTTTTAATCCTAAATTATGTATAACGGTATCAAGAAGAATAAGTAAATTGTTAACGGGTAGGACTGTTGGCTCAAAAATAATAGTAATTGAACCTATTGCAGGAACTACCTTAACATTTTCAATGCCTTGTCGTTTCAGTAATAAGATTATTAAAATATGGGTACGTTCTTCATCCTTACATAAACTAGGCACAAGAATACGAATACGGCTCTTTAGCTGATGAGCTATTGAGAAGTTATTAAACGTATTGGCTTGTTCCATGTTTATTCCTCTTGCGTAGTTTATTCTAAATAAGAATGATAGGTTTGCATGCCACCAGATAAGTTTTTAACACGGAAGCCATTTTGTTGCAAAATTCGTGTTGCTGTATAAGCGCGTTGACCTACACCACAAACTACCCAAACCTCACGTTCACGGGATAATTCATCTAACCTTTCCCGTAATGAATCTAATGGAACATTAATCGCATTGGGAATATGTTTGTTTTCATATTCAGCGACTGTACGTACATCGACAATTTGAGCTTGTTTATAGGGATCATCTAAAATTAATGCTAATAATTGGTCTGCATCATTTTGATCTTCTGTATCAACGACTTGAACATGACTTTCCATTAATTCTTCCCAGCGTGCTAAGGGATGATTGTCACGTAAATGATTAGCTGCCAGCATACCCGCCAAGTTAACGGGGTCTTTAGTCGCTCCAAATTGGGGGGCGTAGCACAATTCAGCTTCTTCAAGATCATAAACAGTGGCATTCATTTGAATATAAGATGATATGACATCAATGCGTCTAGCCACACCAGCTTCCCCTAAAGCTTGAGCACCTAAAACTTTACCAGTTTTACTATCATAAAGAAGTTTCATATGGATAGGTTTTGCGCCAGGGTAATAGCCAACGTGGTTGCTTGGGTGCAGATAGACTTTTTCATAGTCTGTGTAACCCGCTTTTTTTAATTGTTTTTCATTAACACCTGTTGTTGCGACTGTTAGTCCAAAAAGACCACAAACAGAAGTACCTTGAACTCCGCGATAACGCATATCAGCAGAGGCACCTGCAAACTCATGGCCTACAATATGTGCTGCAGCAAGGCGACCTTGACGATTGGCTGGCCCTGCTAAAGGAAACAAATGCCATTCATTTGTAATAACATGGCGTACTTCAACCATATCACCCACAGCCCAGATATTTTCGTCACTGGTTTGCATATGATCATTTACACGCACGCCGCCATGTTCACCAATTTCTAATTCTGCTTGTTCAGCTAATTGGGCTCTTGGTTTAACACCTACAGAAATCATTACTGCATCTGCAGTGATAGCTTCTTCATTTGCCAGATTTAAGCTTAAGGTTTGATCGGAGTTTTGTTGAAATGAAGTGACCTTACTGTTTAATCGACAAGTAATGCCATGTTGATTGATATGTTTTTCAACATAACTGGCCATTTCTTTATCTAGGGTAGGCATCAATTGATTTGATGACTGTAGAAGGGTTACTTCAATACCTCGTTTTTTTAGATTTTCAGCTAGTTCTAAGCCTAAATAACCTGCACCCATCACAACTGCATGTTTAATATTATCTAATGCAGCACGAATTTTTCGGCTATCAGGAATTGTACGTAAAGCATAAATCCCAGGTAAATCTACCCCTTCAATATCGGGCCAAACTGCTGTTGCACCTGTTGAAAGTACTAATGAATCATAATGCTCAATACGACTTTTTCCACTAAGTAAGTCATTAACAACAATAGTCTTATTTGCTCGGTCTATTGAGGTGACTTCAGTATCAGTACAGACCTGAATATTAAAACGATTTTTAAAAAGATCTGGTGTGGCAACTAGTAATTTATCTTCTTCAACAATTACATCGCCTATAAAATAGGGCAGTCCACAATTGGCAAAGGAAACATAAGAACCCATTTCAAAAATGACGATTTCACAATGCTCACATAAACGTCGAATACGGGTAGCACAAGTTGCTCCACCAGCCACGCCGCCTACTATTAAAATACGTTTCTTTGACATAATTTTCCTTACAGATCTATATGTTTCAGTTGTTTATGGGTAATAGTATTCCATAAAATTTAGCTACGTTTTTCTGGGATTATGCAATGCTAGAATTATTAAATCAATTTAAACTTCCAATTACGTTACCTGAGACCTAGAGGTACTAAACTACTGAATGATTTTATAGTTTTTAATTAATGAGAACCATTTGCGATTATTGATAGAGGTGTTTATAATTCGCCCATTCTTTCTGGTGGTGTTGTTTAACTAAAACAATATCTTAAATGGGAAGTCGGTGAGTGATAAAACTATCATAATGCCGACACTGCCCCCGCAACGGTAGATAAGTTAAGAAAAATCAATAGCCACTGTATTTATATGGGAAGGCGATTTTTTTTGGTTGATTGTAAAATTAACCACTTATAAGTCCGGATACCTGCCTGAAAGTCTCTCGTTGCAGCGGTGGGCTTTGCTTTCGATATACAAGTTAATCTTGTCTATCTGTATTTCCTCTCCCTTGCATTTTTTTCTATATGCACGGGTGGTGCAGAGGACCCAATGGTTAATTTCTTATCTATAATATTACTGTTTTTATCAGTAACTCCTGTTTATGCTCACCTTCATGGTAATGAAGGGGGAGATAAACCGTTTAATTTTAAATCTCCAGATGAAACCGATTTTTTCCAAGCTGTTGAGCATGGGGAAGAATACTATGGTTGTAGTGGTTATTTACGGACCGGTTTTATTCAGACCGATCACAACTCAGCGTCTGCTATTGCAGGTGAGTTAGGTTGTGGTTATCAATTCAATTCATTTATCAAAGCACATGTTGGTCTCTTTGCATCAATTGATCCTGGTTTTAACAGCAATAATGATTTAAATATTCAAGGTGACTTTTTTAACCAGCAAAAAGATAGTTATCTTATTGTTGGTGAAGCTGTTTTAACGCTTACTTATGATAAATTTGAAGCTCATTTAGGGCGTCAAAATTTTGATTCACCACATTTAGATGGTGATGATTTACGGATGATTTCTAATTTATATGAAGCTTACTTATTAGATTATCATTACTCTGACACATTGTATTTTGGTGCCGGTTTTGTGCGTGAAGCTTCAGGTTGGGAAAATGGTGCAAATGCCTCTCAATTTATTTCTATTGGAGAAGCTTTGGGTGGAGACTCTAATGGTGCCTGGTTAAATTGGGTGAATTATCAGCAAGATAATATGATATTGGATACATGGTTTTATCTAGTACCTGATCATATTGCCATTTTTTATACCGAACTTATTTATAGTAAAGAGTTAACGGACACTGTTTCTTATAGTTTAGGGTTTCAATATGATTGGGGACATGATGTTGCTAATTCCCGCTTGGGTAATATTGATGCACATACCTTAGGGTTTTTATTTGCAATTTCATGGACTGATTTTACCTTTACCTCGGCTTATAATAAAAACTTTGGTAATACTGGTGCGGTAGCAAGTGTAGGGGGAGGGCCTTTTTTTACATCATTAGAAGATCAGACGCTTGACGCGATCAGTGGTAAAAATACTGAAAGTATCTTATTAAGTCTTGAATATAATATAAATAGTTTTATCAATCTTGGCGCGGCAGCAGGGAAGTTTAATGCAGAAAATAGCAAAAATTATAATAAAGAAGAGTTAAATTTATTTATTAACCTCAATTGGAAAGAAAACATTAGCACTGAGTTGATCTACGCAGTCGTTGATGATAAAAATTCAGAACCTGATATGCATCAAGTTCGAGCCATTTTAACTTATCGATATTAAACATCATTATGTATTTTAGAAACCTAGTTTTATCTGCTTTTTTTATCGCGATTGTTGTAGGAGGCATTTTTAGTGCTTATCAAGCAATATTTATTACGCCTATTATTGTTAGCTCAGAAATTCATGAAGTTGCAGAGCCAATGACTAATCATGCTGAAACGGAAGCTTGGGCTCCCGAAGATGGTTTAGAGAGACATTCATGGAGTTTTGCTACAAATTTTTTACTTTGTTTTGCTTATGCTTTAATTTTAATGAGTGTAATGACAACTAAACCTTCAATCAATGCGGTAAAAGGATTAGCTTGGGGCGGCGCAGCTTATATAACTATTTTTGCAGCACCTGCTGTGGGTTTGTTACCTGAAATACCTGGAATGGAAGCTGCGTACCTTGAGGGAAGACAAGCGTGGTGGATTTTTACGGTTATAGTTACCGCTTTATCATGTTGGCTTATTGCTTTTCATTCAGTCGTAAATAAAACAATAGGAATTGTATTAATACTAACCCCTCATTTGTTAGGTGCTCCTCAGCCAGAAACACATGGATTTGTAAATACTGATCCACAAGCAATAGAAGCTTTAAATCAACTTTGGCATCAATTTATAATACATACCAGCATAGCAAATGCGCTGTTATGGTTGTTAATTGGCGGTATAGCAGGTTACTTGGTCAAAAAGTTTATTTATTCAATTGATGAAAAAATAGCAGATTGATTTATCAGTTAAGTAGGGTGCAGGTTAAAGCCTGCGCTCCAAGGTGCTGAGTGATGATTTTAAATAAGAGGCATTCGCTCATTAGTAGGGATTTCAATTACAAAGTTTGCACCATCGTCATCATTAAAGGAAAATAATTTACCTTGCATATTATTTTCTACAATCATTTTTGACATATAAAGTCCAATACCTGTTCCTTTTCCTTCATCTTTAGTGGTGAAATAAGGATCGTAAATTTTGTTAATGATATCCGTTGATACTCCTCCAGCATTATCTTGTACAGTGATGTTAATTCCATTGGGGATGTGATGTGCAGATATATTGATAGTAGGGGTAACTATGTGTCGTTCAAGTAAAGTATCTTTAGCATTATTTAATAAATTAAGGATTACTTGTGAAAACTCCCCTTGAAAACCTTTGATAATCAGGTTCTTTTCACAGTTAATATTAATAATAATATTATGACTTTTAAACTGAGCATCTAATAGATTAATAGAACTAATTACAGAGGTATTAATATTAAATAGCTCCGCATGTTTATTAGGCTTAAAGAAATTACGGAAATCATCAATTGTAGTCGACATTTTAGTAATTAAACGTTCAGATTTTTCCATACTTTGATTCATGGTTTTTTCATCTAATTTATCGAGTTGATAATTAATATTTTGATTTTGTAAAACCAGACTCAGTGCATTTAATGGTTGTCGCCATTGATGCGCAATTGCACCGATCATTTCTCCCATTGCAGCAAGGCGCGATTGGTGAATTAAAATTTGTTCTTGTTCTTGACGGTTTAAAACTTCTTCTTTTACTTTTTTATCCAGAGTTTTATTTAATTGATCTAAATCGAGAGTTCGCCTTTTTACTTCTTGTTCTAATTGTTGATTGTAATTTTCTAGTTTTTTCTTTGAGAATTGTAAAGATTCAATCATCTTATTGAAACTATTTGATAGCGCTCCAATTTCATCTTGGCGTTTAATTGTTGATCTTACATTTAGATTGCCATTGGCTACCTGTGTAGCAATATTACTAAGAATTGAAACAGGTCGTGTTACCCAGCGAGCAAAGAAATAACCAATAAAGACAATCAATGTCATTGCAATGCAAGCAATATAGACAAGTTTTAAATACATGGATTGGATATAAGCATTGTATTCATTAGTTGAAAATTCAACATGTAACCATCCCCATTTAATACCTGAAAATTCAATAGGGTAAACAAAGTGGTAACCTTGAGACTCAATATTTCCAGGTTTGATCTTATATTCAATTTTTTCTGTTTGTAACTTTGTAAGTGATTGAATTTCTTTTTCTAAAACACGCCAGCCTGTTTGGTCAACCCAAATTGTATTTCCACGTAACGGGGCTACAGCAACATAATGAATACTTGGGTTGTTTTTTAATACTTCAACATTATGCTCAACAATAAAACCAAAATCATTAGTGATTACAGCATCAGAACTAGCTTGGATAATTGAGCGAGAAACAGTTACCCCTTGGGTATACATAATTTGTTGTAAGGCATCTTTTTGTATAGGAATAATCATATAAGCAAAAAACAACATGATTACAATGACTAAACTTGCAAAAAGAATAAAAACTCTTAAGAAAATTCGGTTTCTTATTTTTACAGCCATGATATTACTCACTTATGTAGTAATGATTGATAATTTTGATAAAGTACTCTCATAGCGTCTAAGCCTTTTTAGGCTTAACAGGCTGAATTTTAAATATAAGCTAAAGGAACTTCTCATTACTTAAGCTGCTTTATTAACTGTTTGTTTTTATTGCTAAGCTTAATGAAAGGGGTTAAAGACTCAACAGTACATCCTATAAGTGATGTTAATCTAAAATTACTTAATATTTCTTTAGACCTTAAGGAATCATTAAAACTAAGTGTGGTTGTAATAAATTGTTTGCGTAGAGTATCTGGGAATTTATAGTGAAAATAACTGTAATTTGGTGATTTAATAGGGAAGCGGTCAATAATAGTAAGCTTTTGTTTTATTTGTGGATTTAATTCAGTCATTAAGTTGAAGGTTTCAAGGTAAACAACGCCAACATCAGCTTCAGAAAAAAATAATTTATGAACAATTGCATTTTGTTTTAGTAAGTATTGAGTTGAGCGAAAGACTTGGGAGTAAGGCTGTTTAAATTTAGGTATAACTAAGGAATTAAGGAATACTTTGCCTAGCTCATCATAGTCTGTAATTACTAAACGTTTGTTTTTAAAATCAGCTACAGTTTTTATATTTGATGCTTTACGCGCTAAAACAACAATATCAAAAGGTTCATTTGTAGTACTTTCTCCAGTAAAACCATCAGCAAGTGTTTTTAGTTCAAAATGATTAACAATGAGTAACGGTGGGGCAATAATTATATCTAAATTACCATTATCAAAATCTGTTCTCATATTTTCTATATGATCATAGAGTTTAACGTTAGTCTGTTTAATCTTGAATAAGGGGTCGTATTCTTTTATCCACAAGTTAACTGCACTGTGAAAATCAGCCCGACTCACCATGGCATTAATAGTGGGGTAGTACCATCCCATGGTTAATTTAGAGATTTCCTTAGATTCTTGACCTAATGTAACTGTAGGCATTATTAGGAAAAATAAAAAAATAACCTTAAGAGAAAAATTAAACATTTGAAGCCTCGTGCAACTTATTTTGATAAATGAAATTGTAAACATTCATTTAATCTCTTGTAGTCTTTGTTGGTATAGATTGATTATGAAAAGACATAATAATACAAGTGATTTCATTTCTGGCTTAGTTGATTATCTATGAGTTTTAGGTGTTTTTGCTTTAATTTGAATAACACTTGTAAATCTTTAACGGTAGAACGAATAACTTTATCAGCAAAAAATATATTTAATAATTGCTGACCAGCAGGATACCTATGAATGTTTTCTAGTATATTAATTACTCTTTCTCTAAACTGTGGGTCTACTGCTTGATGAAAAAAACCTAGCCCTCTATTTATATTTGGAAGTTTATGGATTATTTGTGTTCTATGTTTGATTTGTGGGTTTAATTCAATAGCTAACTCATAGGCACGTTGATATACCAAAATAACATCAGTTTTTTTAAAAAACAATTTGTAGATAAGTTGGGGAGACTTATAAATATAATCAATATGGTTAAAAACTATCTTGCTTGGTAAATTAAATTTATCTAAAGTTAAAGTATTTGCATACATTTCACAAATAGCATCATTTTGTAATAGTGATAATTTTTTGTTTTGAAAGTCATTGACTGAATTTATATTACTGTCTTTATTACTTACAACCAGTAGCTCTTCGGAGGATAAATCAGCAGCATACACTTTAAAGCCATCAGCTAATTGCTTGAGATCAAAATAATCTAAAATAAGTAAAGGTGATAAAACAATAAAGTTTATTTTTTGTTGATTAAAGTCTTTCTGCATTTTCTTTATATCTTTATAGATAGTAACTGATGCAGGAATATCTTTTTGTTTGCTAATTTGCTCTGCCCAAAACTGCAAAGCAACTTCTAAATCAACGCGTTCAATATCTGGAAATGAGTCGAGAAGAAATCCGGCGCGATATGATTGTTGTTGGGCATCTTCTAATGCATAACTGTTTTGAGAAAAACAGCAAAGCAGTAGGAAAAGTGATAACACTACCTTATTAGCTTTTAGGTGCTGAGTTAAACGTGTAGGTTTATCATTAGCAACAGGCTTTTGGGGCGCAGCTTTTAAGCTGTATTCTTTAGAGCAAGAGCAGGCTAAAGTCTGTGTCCAAAAGTAGATAAGTTTTAACAACAGACTCGACCCACTACCAGATGAAATTTTCATATTATAAGTAATCACTAAAGAAAATTTTTTTAATGGCTTACTTGCTCAATATTTTTTCCAATGA
>Ga0209395_1008364_pt1 | contig 10557 bp, 7 predicted proteins | sample GOMGulsemesocosm_3_FD_184635 | JGI IMG/M metagenome (GOLD analysis project Ga0209395, IMG submission 184635) | Methane-oxidizing microbial communities from mesocosms in the Gulf of Mexico - GOM9D Gulf of Mexico (SPAdes) (version 2) | ecosystem: Environmental > Aquatic > Marine > Cold seeps... | reverse complement strand
GTATTTGGCACGGATTTATCCTGTCGCTTGAGAAAGCGCTCGGTGTGGATACCAGCGGTAAAGGCTTTTCATTGTCTAAGTGGTTGCTCACTTTGATCTTGGTGATGTTGGGGTGGGTCGTTTTTCGCGCGCAGTCACTCTCTTCTGCGATGGCGTTCTATCAAGCTTTACTGGGCTTTTTTACTCCTCTAAGTAGCTATCAACAAGGGCAGTTTCTATTGAGTGAATCCTACGGCTACCAAGTATTGAACTCTCAACTAATCTGTCTCGCGGTAGCTTGGGTAATTATTGTATTTCGCGGTTTTCTGCCTCGGATAACACTAACCGATCAGCAATTAGGACGCGCCAAAACCATTGCCGCTATTAGTGTCTTGCCTTTATTTTCGCTGGCACTGTTGAAACTGTCAGCGCAGAGCTATACCGCATTTCTGTATTTTCAGTTCTAAGCTTAAGAGCAATATTTAGAGAAATTTTCTAAGTGGAGATCGTTATGAATATTCGTCCAACTAGCTTTATCTACGCAGTCTACTTTGTGCTCATTTTGACGGTTGTTCCTGTAGTGAGTTTATCGCGGAGTTTATTCGATGAAGGAGGTTTTAGTTTCGAGGTCGATAGCGAACGTTCTTTGCTTGATGGTTCCTATTCAAAGAGCTTCGAATCGTATTTTGATCGTAATCTTAGTTTTTATGATCTTGCTGTTAGTGTGATGGCTGCGATTCATTACTTTGTTTTTTCCGAAGGCAGCGGTGGGGTGGTAGTGGGCAAAGACGATTGGCTCTTTTCCACCGAAGAGATTGATTTACCAGCTAATTCAGCCGCTAACCTTGAAAAAAATCTCGCCATTATTGCCTCAGTTAGTGAGTTTCTCGACGCGCAAGACATTACCTTGGTGATTACACCCGTGCCGGCGAAAGTCCGTGTTTTTCGTCAACAACTCGCTGGCGCATGGCCACAATCGCGCGACGATGTTTATCGCTACCTGCTTGAGAGTCTTCAGCACAGCGGGGTTCATGTGGTGGATACTTATGCGGGTATGAATGCCGCAGCTTCGTCGCAGTCGCTGTTCTTTCGTTCGGATACTCACTGGACGCCTACCGGAGCCTCCATCATCGCTCAGGCCACGGCGGATTACTGGCGCTCCGAGGTCGGTGCTACATCGACCGATCTCACCTTTTCAACCGAGGCCCAAGCAGTTCAAAAACTCGAGGGCGATCTTATGAGCTTTATCCCTCTGGCGCCTTGGTTTTCTAGCTGGGGGCCCACACCTGAATATTTCCGGCCATCACAGACCTACGCCCAGGCATCGGATCTATTTGCCAGCACAGAGATTAACACGCTCTTAGTCGGTACCAGCTATAGCGCTGATGAGCGCTGGAACTTCGCCGGTTTTTTGAAGCAGGCCCTAGGTCGTGACCTAGCCAATTACTCTGCAAAGGGGCTGGGGCCTTATCGTCCGATGTATGAATTATTGACTGATATTAGTGTTTTTGACGGGGTTGATTTGGTGGTTTGGGAAATACCCGAGCGCTATTTGATGGATTCCTACTCCGAGCTGAAATTCAGCCAACTGCTAAGTCGCAACGCTGATACTCAGCTTGCCGCTGCTGGTCTCACCGTTAGCCCTACAAACTAATCGTTTCACGTCTAAGAAAAATCAACTTGAAATATGAGCATTAGCTCGGAGGCAAATATCATGAATATCAGAAACGTAAGCCAATCGTTGAGCGACAGCTTCGTCATCAAAATACTGTGTTTAAAGGGCAGAATTTTGTCGACGACTTACTGCGCTGTCGCGGCCTTAGCGCCTATGGTAGCAATTTCTAGTGAAGTTGATGAACGCGAGCTTTACGATCTGGCGCCTGAAAATTCATCTTTTGTCAGGCTTATTAATTTGACTGAAAGTCCGCAGCGTATTCGTTTGGACAAGATTACTTTATCAGTGCCTAGCTATTGCTCCGCAAGTGGTTACAAGCCTATTAATGCAGGCAAATACCCACTACGGCTTGGAAAAAAAGAGCTTATGACTAGTATGGACTCAAACTTGGCGTATTCCTTAGTGGTCGACAAAAGCGGCGTTACCCTGGTGGCAGATACGATGGTTAAAAGCCCTCGTAAAAGTTTAGTGTCGGTGTACAACTTTACCTCTGTTTCGGATTTGTTCGTGAAAACGGCAGATGGTAAACACTCGGTGTTTTCTAGTCTAGCGAGTGGTGACAGTGCTTCGCGTGAAATTAACCCTGTGAAAGTTAATTTTGCCGTTTTTTCAGAGGCCGAAAAACTCTCCGACGTTGATGCCACCATCTTCGAGCGCGGTGTTGCATCGACTTTATTGCTCTGCGGTGACAAAGATTCGATGCAGACGCAGTGGGTCAGGCAGTAATCGCTAAAACCATTGGATTTATAGGAGGGTTTACCATGATGACTATCCATAGAATAACGTTCAAGAGGCCAGCTTTAACAGCACTAGTCTTAGTTGCGGCGCTGTCCAGTGCTGTGTCGATGAATCTACAAGCGGCGCTCGGTTTGACCACCAACGCACAGCTCGGCCAAATTTTTAAGGCCCAGGATGAATCAAAGTTGTGTGATAAATCACAAGACAAAATGAGTTATAACGGCGGTTTTCTGCAGAGTTTTTCAGGACTTCAGCAGGGTGAATCGGGCTGGTTGTTTCGAGAACACGATTTGCGGACGTCTTTTGGACCGAGTAAAAATAACTATAAACACCTGCGAGCGTTGCGAGTCAAACTGGCGGATAGGGGGGTGACCTTAGTCGTCGTGCCTATACCCAGCCGAAGTCTGGTACATCCAGAGTATCTAGGTAACATAAGCTTCGATAAAAAGGCGGCTCAAGCTTCCTATAAACGATTTCTACAGCGCCTAAGGCGCTCGGGAATCGTAGTGCCTGAGCTGGAAACCCTAGTAACAAACGAAGCCGACAAACCAATGTTCTTTGCCCGAGATCACCACTGGAATCACCACGGCGCAAGAACGATTGCTCGCTTAACGGCGGCTTCTATACGAGCGCAAGACGCCTACGCTGATATAGAGCGCACTAGGTTCGAGACAAGTCTGATGACAACCTCACACAATGACGGCAGTTATACTCGGGCCGCCAATATTCTCTGTGATTCGGGGTTTACCAGTGAGCCTTACAAAATTTACCAAACGGCTGCTTTGAACAGGGATCTTTTTGGTGATGATAGCTCGACTGCAACGCCTATCAGTTTAGTCGGTACCAGCAATAGCAAAGGTAAGTTGCGTCTAAATTTTTCAGGGTTTTTGAGCCAGTACGCAAAGGCCGAGGTCTTAAACTTGGCTGAAAGCGGCGGAGGCTACGCCAAAGCGATGCAGAGCTACCTCGGCAGCAGTGACTTTCGCAATAATCCGCCGAGTTTCTTGGTGTGGGAGTTTCCAACCTACTACAACCTAAACGACGAAGCGTTTTTTAGAGGACTGTTGCAGTCTATGGGAGGTGAGTCATGAATCGTCAAAAAATCTTAATCGCCGCGCCGTTTTTATTGATGGGGCTAGCATCTGCGGGACAAGCATTACAGCTTAGTGGCGAAACTGGTTACGACAGCAATCCGTTTGAACAGGCTAGCCCAGATAGCGGTGATCGCTACAGTGCGTGGCAACTTTCGCATCGCGGCGAGCATCAATTGAATAAGGCTCAACGGTTGCAGTATTCGGCTGCACTTGAGGGGCGAGTTTACGATTCGGTTGAAGATGCTGATCATTTTCAAATGAAAGCCAGGTTGCGCTGGGTCAATCGCTTTCGCTTGGGGGACAAAACCGCCAATTTGATGGTGACGGGAGATCTTCGCAGTGAGCGACAAACTTATTTCAGTGTCTCGCAAGATCGCGTCGCAGAGACTTCTGATGGCCATTCGCTAGAGGATCGTTTCGATTATGATTCGGGAAAATTATCAATGGAAATGGTCTATCGTTTTACTCGTCGGGCTTCATTGTCGTTATACGCCTATGCCGGTCACCGCGATTATATTGAAGACTATCAAAATTTGGGGCTGGAAAGTTTGGATTATGACGAATTTAACCTGCAGCCTACCTTCCGGTATAAAAGTGAGGAGGGTGTCTATTTCCGTTTGTTTTTCTACCACAAACAGCGCCATTATCACGAGTTGAAGAACGATGCCATGGACGGGCGTAATATGACCTCGGTGCTGAAGTACGATTTTGATGGCGTGGGGTTATCGGTTAACTACCCCATCGATAGCCGCTGGAATCTCAATGTTTACTTACACGGCTACAATGCACGTGACAACGGCGAAGGCTACCGCAACCTAAATTACCGCAAGGGTGAAATTAAACTTGCTTATACTTCCGTCGGGCTTAGCCGTTGGTCATTGGCCTCTAACTGCTATAGCCGTGATTATTTGGAGGATTCCTATCGGCCGCCCGAGTCCGAAACTGGCGATACCGGGCGTCTACGCCAAGGTTGTGCGGTCAGTGTGACTTTTGAACAACCGATGTGGATGTTTGACAGCACGACTTGGAACGCAAAGGCGACCCATCATTATGAAGACAACTCAGATGATGCGTTCAGCTTCGAGCGCCAGACGCTTTCACTTGGAGCAACTTACGTTTTTTAGCCATATTCATTACATCGTTTGTTAGGTCATGTGATCGTTTTTTATCGTCTTTTTTGGATGCTGTTGTATTGTCTTTCTAAGCCAGATTTCACTTTGATTTCTGGCTTTTTTGCGTCGGCTTAATATGGTTTTAGAGAGTCGCTTTCAGAATGCAAAATTCGAGAAGCAGATTGCTTTGCAAATTGCGAATAGCCTTTTTTGGAGGCTAAGGTATAAACGGAATGAGTCGCTTAACTTGTTGAAATTAAAGAGCTTATTGTGATTTTCCGCACCTTGGCACAAACCCTGCGATATCCCCTGTGAGTTTACTAATACCACATCGAGGGTGAAGCCATGTACAACCAAGATCCGTTAAAAGACAAAAAACAATCCACCGATTTTGAGTTCATCTTTCACGATAAACCCGAGTTCAGTAACGTGGTTTCTCTGCCTATGCGCAGGGGCCGTGTTGGTGCCATGGTCAGTATCATGGGCATGGGCTATGTCGGTGCCGTCTCAAGCGCCTGCTTCTGCAGCCTGGGGCACTCGGTCATCGGCATCGATCCAGACGCGAGCAAAACCGTAGTGCTAAATTCTGGCCGTTCTCCAATCGTTGAAAGTGGTCTAGAGGACTTACTCTACGAGGCTCGACGTGAGAGATCTTTTTTTGCCACACGTTACACTCATGAGGCACTTCTAGAAACCGACGTAACTTTGGTCAGTGTTGGAACTCCAAGTGATGCCAGTGGGGCCTGCGATTTAACCTACTTAAAACAGGCTACCGAGCAGATCGGTAAGGCGATCTCCTGCAAAGACAGCTATCACGTGGTGGTTTATCGCAGTACCGTGCCGCCAAAAACCACCCGCGACATTATGATTCCGATCCTAGAGGCTTCATCAGGTAAGCGCGCCGGTGTCGATTTTGGTGTTGCGTTTAACCCCGAGTTTCTGCGTGAAAGCACAGCGGTTGATGATTTTTACCACCCCCCTAAAACCGTTATCGGTGCAATTGATACTGCCTCAGCAAGAGTGGTTGAGCGCCTTTATAGCGGTGTTGAAGGCGAGGTGATAGTCACTAGCTTAGAGTCGGCCGAGTTTGTGAAGTATGTCGATAATACCTGGCATGCGTTGAAGGTGAGCTTTGGCAATGAGATAGGACGACTGTGTAAAGCGGTCGGCGTTGATAGTCACGACGTAATGGATATCTTTTTGTCCGATACCAAACTCAATATCTCTCCCTATTATCTAAAACCTGGCTTTGCCTTCGGCGGCTCGTGCTTGCCCAAAGATACTCGCGGTATCGCGCACCTAGGCCGTGAGTTAGGTATTGAGTTGCCGGTGATTAATCACATCAACGACTCCAACCAGCAACACATAGAGCACACTCTAGAGCTAGTGCGGGGTCGCGATTGTCAAAAGGTGGGGCTAGTTGGAGTCACGTTTAAGGCGGGAACCGATGACCTGCGTGAAAGCCCAGCAGTGCTTCTACTACAACGGTTACTGAGCGAGGGTTTTGATGTGTCGTTTTACGATCCTTGTATTAATGAGCATAGCCGCTTAGTCGCTGATGCAGAGCTAAATCAGAAACTGTTGAATTGCCAGTGCGCAGATTTAGAGTCGTTTCAAATAAAGCCAGAGTTATTACTGGTTAGTCATGACGCCGACTACGCAAGAGCTTTGGTGAATCACTGCGATAAAGATCAAAAGGTTATTGATCTGGTACGACTGTCGAAACTTCAACATCCATCGCGTTCAAAAAATTACTCTGGTATCTGCTGGTAATCGCACGGTGGCGTTTGTCGGAGCCTTAGATCATCTCGCCAGGAGAAACTCTAGCGCGCGAGGTTTAGGGCCATAATCATTTAGAGAGGTTTTTGTCATGGAATCGATTTTACCGGTAATTATTTGTGGCGGCTCTGGCTCACGCCTATGGCCTCTATCCCGTGCGACTCATCCTAAGCAGTTTTTGAGCTTGACCAGCGAAAAATCACTGCTACAAATGACGTTAGATCGAGTCAGCTTTTTATCTCAAAACCCCATGCTTGTGTGCAACCAAGATCATCGCTTTATGGTCGCTGAGCAATTGCGCTCCATGGACATAAACGCCTCTCATGTACTGTTAGAGCCCACGCAACGCAATACTGCGCCGGCGATTGCATTGGCCGCCATGAAAGCGCAAGAAGCCGGTGAAGATCCGCTACTGCTTGTCTTGCCTTCGGATCATGTTATGAACGATCAAGTGGCGTTTGCAAAGGCGATTTGTCATGCAGCAGAGTTCGCTAACGACGGCATGTTGATGACATTTGGTATCGTACCGACGCGGGCCGAATCCGGTTACGGCTATATTCACACGGGTTTAGAACTGAGTGATTACGCTTACGTGATCGATCAATTTATTGAAAAACCCGGCCAGCATTTAGCCGAAGAATATATTCAGTCGGATGACTACTTTTGGAACAGTGGTATGTTTTTATTTCGGGCCTCGTCGTTCCTAAAAGAGCTCGAAACCTACCACTGTGAAATGTACGCCGCTTGTTTGAATATTATGCATACCCAGCGAGAGCAATCAGAGTATGTCTACTTCGAGCAAGAAGCGTTTCAGCAATGCCCCAGTCAGTCGGTCGATTTTGCGGTGATGGAGTGCACCTTTATCTCCGCCGTGGTACCGCTTGACGCGGGCTGGAACGATGTCGGAAGTTGGGAATCACTGTGGGATATCTGTGAGAAAGATAAACACAATAACGTGGTTCAAGGTGACGCTCAGGTTCACGACAGCAGAGGCTGCTTGGTGAAAAGTGAACATCGGTTAGTCAGTTTGGTTGGTGTTGATGATCTGGTGGTGGTCGAAACCAGTGACGCCGTCATGATCGCGCGCAAAGACCAAACCCAGAATATTAGACGAATCACCGAGCAACTGGAGCGAGAAGGGCGCGAAGAGCACCTTACCCATCGACAGGTTGTGCGGCCATGGGGAAAGTTTGATTCGATTGATAAAGGTGAACGCTTCCAAGTCAAACACATCACCGTTATGCCTGGTGAAAAACTCTCGTTGCAGCTACACCACCATCGAGCCGAACACTGGATCGTGGTATCGGGCACGGCCGGTGTAACCTGCGGCGATGACATAAAGCTGCTGAGTGAAAATCAGTCGATGTATATCCCTATTGGCGTCACCCACAGCCTCGAAAATCCAGGCAAAGTACCGCTTGAACTCATCGAAGTGCAGTCGGGTGCCTATCTTGGGGAAGACGATATCGTGCGCTTTGAGGATCGCTACCATAGAATGTGAAGCAACGGCTTATAGCGGCAAAGGCTAGGCCGACTTGACGAGATTTGACTAGCAGGTAATTCTTTGTCGCTGGCTAGTTGATATCTCGGTGTTTATCTGGCGCGGTAAAAACCGAGCCAACACTGCGCCGTAGCCATACTTAAGAGCCGAGCTAGAACTGCAAAAGGCTATCTGTCCCAGAGTGTTATGCGTATAATCGTCGCCTTTGAAAACTCCCCTCACGACCTGACCGAGAGAACTCCACGTCGATGACTGTACGCACTCGTATCGCCCCGTCACCTACCGGTGATCCACACGTAGGCACCGCCTACATTGCCTTGTTTAACTTGTGTTTTGCTCGCCAGCACGGCGGCCAATTTATCTTGCGTATTGAAGACACAGACCAAGCGCGTTCTACCGCCGAATCAGAGCAGTCGATCTTCGATAGCTTGCGCTGGATGGGCCTAGATTGGGACGAAGGCCCAGACAAGGGCGGCGACTTTGGGCCATACCGTCAGAGCGAGCGACGCGACATCTACGCTGAGCACGCTCAACTGTTGATCGACAAAGGCCATGCCTTTCACTGCTACCGCACCTCAGAAGAGCTTGATGAGCTGCGCGCAGCGCGCCGTGAAGCGGGCGGTTTTACCGCGTTAAAGCCCAGTGAGCTGAAACTGTCTGACGACGAAGTCGCCAAGCGCAAAGCCGCCGGTATGCCATTTGTGGTTCGTATGAACGTGCCAGAGGGCGAGGGCCCTTGCCCAATAGACGATATGCTGCGCGGTACCATTGAATTAGATTGGGGCCAAATCGATGCGCAAATCTTGCTCAAATCCGATGGTATGCCCACTTATCATCTCGCCAATGTGGTCGATGATCACCTGATGGAAATCACACATGTGCTGCGCGGTGAAGAGTGGATTAACTCAGCGCCTAAGCACAAGTTGTTGTACGAGTACTTTGGCTGGGACATGCCGCAACTGTGCCACCTGCCACTGCTGCGCAACCCCGACAAATCAAAATTGAGTAAGCGTAAAAACCCAACCTCGATTCTGTATTACAAGAAAATGGGCTTCTTGCCTGAGGCGCTAGTGAACTATCTGGGCCGCATGGGCTGGTCTATGCCCGATGAGAGCGAGAAGTTCACCTTGCAGCAGATGATGGACAATTTCGACGTACAGCGAGTGTCGCTTGGCGGCCCGATCTTTGATGTTGAAAAACTGTCGTGGTTGAACAGCCTGTGGATTCGCGAAGACTTGTCGATTGAGCAACTAGCCGATCGCCTGCAAGAGTGGATGTTCAATCGCGAAAATCTGCTGGCGGTTTTACCGCAGGCGCAACCGCGGATGAACACCCTTAGCGAGTTTGCCCCTTTGACGGCCTTTTTAGCCGCTGGCCAATTACCGCTGACCACTGCGAGCTTTGACGAATCTAAGCTCGACGAAGATCAACTTAAATACGTTCTGCAATTTGCTCTATGGCGTCTTGAGGCCTTGCGCAGTTGGGAGCGCGATGAGATTTTCGAGACCTTGAAAACCCTAGCCGGTCAGCTGGATATCAAGCTCAAAGACTTCTTAGCGCCTCTGTTTATAGCGATTGCCGGCACCACCGCGTCTTTCTCGGTAATGGACTCTATGGTGTTGCTCGGCCCTGATATGAGCCGCGCTCGATTGCGTCACGCCTTGAATGTGCGTATCGGCGAGCTGGGTAAAAAGCAGATGAAAAAGCTTGAGAAAGCCTATGATGCATTAGGTCGTAGTTAAGACTCAGGGAATTGAGCGTTAGATAGCCGTTTATCCGAAAACAAAGCCTTACAGGCTTTGTTTTTTGTGCCTATCTAATGATGGCGCGAATGGATTACTTCGCTGCGCTCGACTTCATGCCTTGTCATCGCGAGAAGCGCTCGCACCAGAAGTAGGGCCTATGAAGGCTCGCGGCGATCTCTCTAGCACGTAGGAATTAACGACTGTGTTCACTGGATTACTTCGCTTCACTCGTAATGACGAAGCGGGGGCGTAGTGGATTACTTCGCTGCGCTCGTAATGACGAAGCGGGGGCGTAGTGGATTGCTTCGCTTCACTCGTAATGACGAAACGGGGGCGTAGTGGATTGCTTCGCTTCACTCGTAATGACGAAGCGGGGGCGTAGTGGATTACTTCGCTGCGCTCGCAATGACAATTTAGTTAGGAGTCGATGATCGCAACGGATTACGTCATACTTCGCCAGCGTCAGTGTTGATGATATTCCAGTCCACAGTCATCACGAGGAGCGCTCGCGCCAGAAATAGGGCCTATGAAGGCACGCGGCAATCTTTCTATCAGCTTGGCTCTTGCCCCCTATGAGAAGGTCATCTTTCTAGTCGTTATAACCGCATCTTTGCTAATAACCACTATCCCGTAAACACCCCTGATATAAGAGCATTTCCTTCAATTGGGCCAGTCTTAGAAATAAACGGTTTAAAACCTAGGGCTATTACTCGTGTGTTTAGGCGACAGGGCTATTACACTTACCTCTCGATAGAGTGTTAACTGGTTCACAAAAATCGATCAGTTAGCGCCACGTTCAACAGAATTTGCCCTCAAAACAATAATAACGACAAAGGACATCAATAAATAACACAGCGCTCCAGCGGGAGCTCGATTTGGGTGAAATCGAATTCCCGAGAGGTACGAGAATTACGATGTTGATTAACCGCCTTAG
>Ga0209395_1008360_pt1 | contig 10560 bp, 2 predicted proteins | sample GOMGulsemesocosm_3_FD_184635 | JGI IMG/M metagenome (GOLD analysis project Ga0209395, IMG submission 184635) | Methane-oxidizing microbial communities from mesocosms in the Gulf of Mexico - GOM9D Gulf of Mexico (SPAdes) (version 2) | ecosystem: Environmental > Aquatic > Marine > Cold seeps... | reverse complement strand
TAAATTAGTATTTTCAGCTGGCGATTTATCTTGATTAAAAAGCAATAACGAAACGTTTTTTGCTGTTGGTGCCCATAACTTAAATTGCACACGACTATCTTGAGCAGTGCTTTTAATGACAGCACCTAAATCTTCGATTTCATCAGCATCTTGGGTACCTGAGGTATAAATATCATCAATCACTTGGCTGGTTTGCAGATAAGCAAGATGTTTAACGTCTTGGTTTCGAGTAAAGACGAGATATAACTCAGCTTTTAACCATTGTTTTATTTCATCGCTATTTAGCGAACTCTGCTGTAATGGCTGAAAGTCTTTTAAATGCGGATTATTTGCAAAGGTGCTCTCTGCTAATTCTACCGGCCTGAGGGGAATGCTTGTTAGTTTCCCTTCTTCCTTTTTAACTAATGTCGCGGTTAATGCTTTATATTGCTGCGGAACTACTATGACCTTTTTGGATAACCAATGAGCAGAAGCGTCAACCTTTTCAGGATGTTGAATGATAAAACCTTGGGTTGATTTTTCAAGATTAAAACTAGGTTTAGTTTCTGAAAAACAGCCACTTAAAACGGTTAAGAAACTTAACATTACCGACAAACTTATTACTTTCATTGATTTACCATTCATCATAATTATATTTATGCTCTTATCATGGCGAGAATGCACCAAAGAAACGAGCAAATACATACGTATTCATAAAGCATTTAACAAGAAAAAACCTGATTTAAACTGAAGTCAGCAGCTTAATTATTCAAAGTAAATACTGCTACTTTCACCTTGTAGCCATCGAATTTATTCAACTTTCAAAGGTATGCTTAATTGTAAGGTTTGCTCATTAAATAACAGAAATAGTTTGTTTATCAAACTATTATGAATACGTATGCATACGCTATCTATTTTTTCGTTAGCTTTTATATTAATTGTAACTAAAAATATCAGTATTATTTCTGATGAAAACAATAATGTTCATGGAAGAAAAGTTGGGGAGTAAACATGTCTAGATTTAAACCAAGCAAGGTCACTTTGGCAATGCTTTCTAGTGGTTTAATTGCCTATTCTGGTGCGTTATACGCTCAGGAAGCCAGTCAAACTCAAGAGAAAGACGTAGAAGAAGAAATAGAAGTTATTGAAGTTACCGGTTTTCGCCGATCTTTAATTGAGTCGCTTAATCAAAAACGGTTTGCCGATACAGTATCAGAGCAACTTACCGCGGATGACTTGGGTGCTTTACCCGATGTTTCTATGGCTGATGCCCTAACACGCCTACCTGGAATTTCTGCGGTTCGTACCGGTGGTCAGGCGGCAGAAATCAATATTAGAGGCATGGCGGGTGGTTTTGTTTCTACTACGCTTAACGGCAGAGAGCAGGTTTCAACGAGTGGCCAACGCAGTGTTGAATTTGATCAATACCCATCAGAGCTAATTTCTTCTGCGGCAGTTTATAAATCACCTAAAGCTTCTTTAATTGAAGGTGGTGTTGCCGGTACTGTTGAATTACGTACAGTTGACCCATTAAAAAATGAAAAACAACATACCTTTAATCTAAACCTTCGTGGTATGTACAATGATCAAGCTGATGATGTGCCTGACGCTACTTCAACCGGTCATCGTTTTAGTATTGCTTATCAAGGCAAGTTCATGGATGACTCGTTAGGGTTTTCTATTGGTTATGCTCGTTTATTTCAACCAAGCGCTACCACTCAGTTTATTGGTCTCAGTTATGACAAATTAAAAGATGCTGATTTACTTGCAAATGATACTGACGGACCCACAAAAGATGGCGGCGTTCATCTCAACAAAGAGTACATCAGTGAAGGTTTTGAGTTGCAACATAAAGGCGGCGAAGAGTCTCGAGACAGTTTTGTCACCACACTAGAATGGCAGCCTAACGATAATTTCAATCTTAAGTTCGATGCTTTTTATTCAAAATTTGATTCCGAAGAACTTGCTCGTGGTTACCGAGTAAAACTTCAAGGAGACCAAGCTGCGATAAGTAATCCTATTCTTCATGATAACTCTGTTATTGGTGGTACTTTTAATCGCACTACTAAAAGCTCTACCCGTGTTGAAATTGTTAATGATGACAATAGAGATTATGACGAAGTACAAAGTTTTGGTATTAATGCTGACTGGCAAGTTACTGAACGTTTAAACTTTGCCTTTGATGTTTCTTATTCATCAGCAGAAAGTGATTTTAAAAATGGCTTAATTTGGTCACTAATTGCAAACGATGCTAATGCTTTAGAGCCAGAATTTGATAACAACGTCTCGATAAACTATCTACTTAATGGCCTAGATCTTCCTGATGTTGGTCTAAATCAAGCAGATGCTTTTACTGACTTAGACCGAGTAATGGTAGCTAAATACGGTATTTATCCATATGTAAACTCTGACCAAGTCAGTGCGGTACGCTTTGATGTTAAATACGATTTAGAAAGCGACTATTTTTCGGCAATAGAAGCTGGCGTTCGCTATTCAGAAAGAGAATACAGTAATGATAGATCGGTTTTTGAATACGGTAGTGATAGTGGCTTTAATCAGTTACAGCCACCTTTAGCTATTACTGAAGAAATGGCTTCTGTGGTTAATTGGCAAGGTAATTTTTCCTATTTCCCAAGCTATTTAGCATTAGATCAAAATGCGGTGCTCAATGCTTGGTTTCCTGAAGGGATCCCACAACCGGTGCAAACTTGGGGGTCAACAGCTGGAGGGGTGATTAACGGTAATAACCCTAATGGCAATAACTACGATTGGACAATGAAAGAGAGTGGTAAAGTCTTTGAAGATATTTTAGCCGCTTACATTATGGTTAACATTGATACTGAAATTAGTGGTATGCCAATAACAGGTAACCTTGGGGTTAGAGTTGTCGAAACTACCCAAGCCTCTACTTCATTACAAGATGTAGGTGGTGATGTGAGTTTAGGGGCACAAAATATCACAGATGAAGTGGGTTTAGTTAACAACCGTTACTTCCCAACAGTTATTAGTGATACTTATACCGATTACCTTCCACAATTAAACTTAAACTTTCATTTAACTGAAAATGATCAGTTACGCTTTGGCGCTGCTAAAGTGATGAGTCGTCCTAATATTGATCGTTTAGCTTCAAATAGTAGTGTTAGTATCAATAAGGTCACCACTGAAAGCGGTACTTATGGTGAAATCAGTGGTAACGCTAAAAATAGTCCACACCTAAAACCTTTTTATGCCACGCAATATGACTTGTCTTACGAAAAATACTTTGTAGAGACTGATGGCTCTTTTATCGCGGCAATCTTTTACAAAGATATCGAATCTGCTGGCATCATTACTCAAACCATTAGTGAATATGACTTTGCTGCTAATGGCCTTATCGTTCCAGACGAGTTTATTGATCCGCTCAGTGGTGTTCCTCTTCCTATTAAAAACGGTAACTTTGAAACCGCTTTTAATGATGACAAAGGGGGATATATCCAAGGGGTAGAGTTTGCTTATACCCAAATATTTTCTTTCTTACCTGAGTATTGGTCAGGCTTAGGTTTTACTGCAAGTTATTCTCATACCGAAAGTGAAATTCAACAAATTTCACAATTAGGGCAGCAAGACTTACCTATTTCATTGCCTGGTTTATCTGAGAATGTTTTACAAAGTACTTTATTTTGGGGTTATCAAGATTTTGAGACGCGAGTCAGTGTTCGCTACCGCGATGAATTTGTCTCCGAACAGGTCGCCGTTGAAGCGCAAACGGTAAATTATGATGAAGAAACTATTATTGATTATCAAGCCTCTTACCAAGTCACTGAAAATCTTGGCCTAGTCTTTCAAATCAATAACCTCACCGATGAACCTACCAAGAGCTATTTTGGCGTTAAAGCACAAACCGGCACCATACAATATTTTGGTCGTCAGTTCTTTTTGGGCATGACTTATTCTTTATAAGTAGAGAAATAACAATGAAAAATATAACACGACAAAAAAATTATTTAGTGCAGCTTATTGCTTGCGCTGTCATCAGTATTTTACTCACAGCATGTGGTGGCTCAGACGAGACTCAAGCGGGAAAAGTATTACTGACTTGTGACGTTCCTATGGTTCCAGATGCTACAGGTGGTTCTTGTGTCGCTCCTGATCCTATTCAATGTCCGGCACCAACGGTACCAGACGCCTTGAATGAATCTTGTATTGTAGGTGTAGATCCTAGTGCTCCAGCCCCTATTTTCTTTCCAGAAGCCAACCAAGCGGTGCTCTATTTTAACCGCGCCGATGGCATGTATAGCGAATATAAACTGCATAACTGGAATAGCCCAGAGTGTGATGCCTATGCTGATGATTCACTTGCTGGCAGTTGGGATAACGGCCTAGCTCATACTGATGTTGACCCTGTTTACGGTGCTTATTGGGTTTTAAACCTTAAAGAGGATTTTGGTGAATGTGGTCACTTTATTATTCATAAAGGTACTGATGATGCAGGTAAAGAGTTAGGTGGTGGTGACTGGAAAATGCCGTTACATCAAGATGATGAAACTTTCCAACGGATGAACTTTACTTTTTCGGGTGTCGCATCAATTTTTGAATTCCCAGTGGTTTCACTGGGCGAGCAACCGCTAGCGATTGATGGCTTTTCTGCACATTGGATTGATACTAATACTTTTGTTTGGAATACCAATTCAGAAGGGGTTACTTCAGTTAAACTGCATCATGCCAGCAATTCCGGTATTGCAGCAGATGAAAATGATAATGTTAGCGGCACAACCGTTGAGCTAACTGAAACAACACTTACTGAAGAACAAATGGCTATGGCCCCTTTGGTTAATCAATGGCCGGCGTTTACTGGTGATTGGGATGTTGAACAAGCCAAAACGATAGCAAAAAATCAATTAGTATTAGTGGGTTATGGTGCTGAAGGTCAAGCGGTAGCGGCAAGTTATGTGCAAGCAGATCTCATTCTTGATGTATTATATACCCAAGGAGAAAATGATGCCGATGAAGCAACATTAGGTGTGGTATATGAAGGCGGTGAGGTCAGTGTTTCTGTATGGTCGCCGACCGCACAAAGTGTCACACTCAAAGTCTTTGATGCCGATAAAAGTGATGTCTCCAGCCATAATATGACCGAAGATGCCATGACCGGCATATGGTCTTATAGCGGTGATAGCAGTTTAGACAGACAATTTTACCGTTTTGAATTAAACCTCTATCATCATCAAAATAAAGCCATTGAAGTCATTGAAAGCACCGACCCTTACTCTGTTAGCTTGTCAACGAACGGTGAATACTCGCAATTTGTTAATTTAAATGACAGCGATTTACAGCCCGACGGTTGGGACGGACATAGCGTTGCCACTATCGAAAATTATGAAGATGCGGTTATTTATGAAGGTCATATTCGTGACTTTAGTGCGCAAGATGAAAGTACCACTGTTGAAAATCGTGGCAAGTTCTTAGCCTTTACTGAAACTGACTCAGTACCGATGCAACATTTGCAAACACTGGTGGACAATGGTTTAACTCATTTCCATATGTTACCAGCAAATGATATTGCCACCATCAATGAAGATGCGGCTAACATTGTTGATCTTAACAATACGGTTGCTGATTTATGTGCTTTAAACGCTGATGCACCAGTGTGTGGTGTTGAAGCTAATGATGCGACATTATTATCTGTATTCGAAAGCTACTCGCCTTATACCAATGATGCCGCAGCGTTGACTGAAGCAATGCGAGGTTTTGATAGCTTTAATTGGGGCTACGATCCTAAACATTTTAATGTACCTGATGGTATTTATGCTTCTAATCCTGATGGGGTAACACGTATTAAAGAAATGCGCGCGATGATCCAAGCTTTGCATGAAACTGGATTGCGCGTCGTACTCGATGTTGTTTACAACCATACCAACTCTGCTGGTTTATGGGATAACTCGGTCTTAGACAAAGTGGTACCTGGTTACTATCACAGCCGTGATATTGAAACCGGTGCAGTACAAAACAGTACTTGTTGTAGCGATACCGCCCTAGAACATAAAATGATGGATAAATTGATGGTTGATTCATTATTGCAATGGACTGAGCAATATCAATTTGATGGTTTCCGTTTTGACATTATGAGCCAAGGTTCAAAAAGCCAAATGTTAGCGGCTCGTGAAGCAGTTCAAGCCGTAGACAGTGATAATCATTTTTATGGTGAAGGCTGGTATAAAGATAGTCGAGGATTTGAACGTGCCGATCAAGCTGCCATGGCTGGTACGGAAATGGCAACGTTCAATGACCGTTTACGTGATGGCATTCGCAGCGCTGCTTTATTTAATAATAATAGCGAAGATGATAACGCCTTTATTCAGCAAGACTTAGTTAAGTTGGGTATGGCGGGTACGTTAGCTGATTATGTCTTAAAGAGTTATAAGGGTTCAGACGCTACCGGTAGTGCTTATAATCCAAATATGTATGCTAAAGACCCTGCAGATATCATTAATTATGTTTCAAAGCATGATAATGAAACCCTGTGGGATATCCTGCAGCTAAACCTTGATTTCACTTTAGATAACGCAGAAAGAGTACGAGCACAAAATATTTCACAAGCCATTGTACTGCTTTCACAAGGTATTCCATTTTTACAGATGGGTGGCGACTTCTTACGTTCTAAATCACTTGACCGCAATACTTACGACGCAGGTGATTGGTTTAATATCGTTGACTTCACGCTAGATAAAAACAACTGGAACATGGGGTTACCGCTAGATAAAGGAGGTCGTTCAGATGACGATCTAGTGTCATTAGCTTCAAGCCCTTACACCAGTGTTTACATGTCAGAAATGATGTTTGCCTCTAGTGTTTTTAATGAATTTTTAACTATTCGTAGCACTAGCCCGTTATTTAGATTAACTACAGCCGAAGATATTATCGACCGTATTGGTTTTCATAATATCGGCAAAAATCAAACTCAGGGCTTAATTGTTATGAGCATTGATGATGGCACAGGTTTAGCTGATTTAGATACTAATTATGACGCTGTGATGGTCGTTGTTAACGGCAGTAATTCTGAACAAACTCACACTGTAGCAACTGCTGCAGGGTTTAGTTTACATCCAGTGTTAATGAATTCTATTGACGGTACCGTTAGTGGTGCCAGTTTTTCTGCAGGAGAAAATGAAGGTAGCTTTACGGTTCCGCCATTAACTTTAGCTGTCTTTGTTAAAGAACAAGGTGACAGTCAAGCAAGTGGTTTATCTGCTTACGCAACAGCAGGTGCACCAGATGTTGTGCCATATGCTGATACTATTCCTCTGGTTCGTGGTGATATGAATGGTTGGTCAGAGGATAATCCGTTAACTTATATTGGTGATGGTATTTATCAAGCTAAAGTGACACTAACCGCTAATGATTATGGCTTTAAACTGGCTTCAGGTGACTGGTCAACGGTGAACTTAGGTGCTCCAAGTGGTGGTGGTACGGTAACAGAAGGTGAGGACTTTACTTTATTACCAGGTAGCAATGACAATTTAAGTATTTCTATCGCGATAGATGGTACTTACATCTTTACCTTGGATGCCTCAAATATAGACGCGCCAATACTAACTGTTCGTAATGAAGAGCCGTTTGTTGGTACTAGTGTTTATATTCGTGGTGATATGAATGGTTGGTCAGAAGATAACCCTTTAACTTACCTAGGTAATGGTCGTTACCAGACGACCTTAGACCTTACAGCTAATACTTATTCATTTAAAGTTGCTTCAGGTGATTGGTCAACAGTGAATATGGGCGCTCCAGGAGATGACAGTGAAGTATTCGTTGCAGAAAAACAGCCGTTAGTTGCCGGTAGTAACGATAATTTAAGCATCACTATCGCTGAAGATGGTCAATATACTTTTGTATTTGATGCGGCAAACCTAGCTGAGTCTACTTTAGCTGTATATGCTGCAGAAATGTTTGGAGCAACACCGGTTTATATTCGAGGCGGAATGAATGGTTGGGGCGCTGTGGATGTCTTAAACTACATTGGCAATAGCAGTTATTCGGTGGAGATCACCCTTGAAGCTCAAGACTATGAATTTAAAGTCGCTTCAGATGATTGGAGTACCTTTAATTTAGGAGCATCCGAGAATAATGGGGTCAACCTAGGAGAAGAGACAAGCTTAATCAAAGACTCTCAAAGCAACTTTGCTTTGAGCATTGATGAAGCTGGTGTTTACCTCTTTACCGTTACTGGTCCTAATCCTGAAGAGCCAACAATAACCGTAGAAAAGAAACCTTAACCTAGTTATTTAACGTTTCTTAAAAAATATAAACGCCCTTGTCTAGGGCGTTTTTTTTTGCAATAAGCTCTCCTAACAATAAATTTTGTTAAAATCTGCTCCCTATCGTCTATTGAATACGTATGCATAAGCAATGCATGACTGAATACGTATGCAAGAGATATTTTTCGTCGAAAGACCAGCTTATATTATAGACATCTACTTACACACGAGTAGATCACTAAAAAATATTAAAGTATGACAATGTCATCTATTCAGCACAGGAATGCTGAACACTATTATAATCAAGGAAGAGCTGGGGGAAACTAACATGATTAATTTTAAAGCAAACAAAGTAACATTAGCCTTATTGTCGAGCGGATTAATGACAATGAGCGCTTCTTCATTTGCTGCGCAAGCAGAAGACACAGCAAAAAAAGAAAAAGAAGTTGAAGTCATTACCGTAACGGGGATTCGAGGCAGTTTACAGCGTGCTCAAGCGATTAAAATGAGCTCAAATAATATTGTTGAAGTACTTTCAGCTGAAGATATTGGTAAATTACCTGATACTAGTGTTGCAGAATCACTAGCACGTTTACCGGGTGTTACCGGTGAACGACGTAACGGCCGCACCAGTGGTTTATCAGTACGAGGTTTTAACGAAAACTTCATCGGTACTACCTTAAATGGTCGTGAATTACTCGGCATGGGTGATAACCGTGGCGTAGAATTTGATTTATACCCAACTGAAATCGTTTCAAATATCATTGTTTCTAAATCAGCGGATGCAAGTCAAATGACTCAAGGCATCGGTGGTACCATTGATTTACAAACAGTTAGTCCATTAAATGCTGAGCCAACTATCACTATCAATTCAGCGTATGAAAAAAATGGCACCGACTCAGCTAACCCTGATTATGATAATACTGGTCATAAGCTATCTTTTAACTTCGTTGATAAATTTGCTGATGATACTTTAGGTTTGGCTTTAGTTATTTCATCTCAGGAAACTCCACGCCAAGAAGAAAACTTTCGTGCTTGGGGTTATGCAGATGCTCCTGATGGTAGCAAAATTTTAGGTGGTCATGACTCTTTTGCACGTTCAGCGATGATGAAGCGTGATTCAGTAGCTGCGGTAATTGAATATGCACCGAATGACAAATTAAAAGTGCAATTTGATGCTTTATATATTGATTTTGAAGAAGAAGATGCTCGTCGTGGTTTAGAAGAAGGTGGCCCAGTATGGGGTGGTACTAACTATACAGCTTCTACCACTGATAATGGCTTGGTAACGTCAGGTTACTGGGATGGCTTTCACTCAGTTATTCGTAACGATGCTCGTAGCCAAGCGTCTGAATTAACAACTTTTGGCCTAAATGTTGAGTATGCACTCAATGATGATTGGGTATTAGGACTTGATTTATCAACCGGTAAAGTTGATAAGTCTATTATCGATTTAGAAAGTTATTCTGGTGTTGGTCGTGCGGGTATTGATGGTCGTCCATCAGCAGCTCGTTCATTTGAAATGACATCTACAGGGGTTATGTACAGTGATCATCCTACTTTACCAGGCGTAGATTATACGGATGAGTCATTAATTCGTCTTGCTGGCCCACAAGCTTGGGGCGCGCCAGTTATTGGTGGAGATGCTCAAGATGGTTTTGTAAACCGTCCAGAATTTGAAGAAGAATTAGACAGCGTTCGCTTCCAAATTGAAGGGGCTGTAGAATACAGCATCATCAGTGGTATTGAGTTAGGTGTTAACTACTCGGAACGTAGTAAAGATAAAATTAATGAAGGTGACTACTTAACTGCTCCAGAATACCCGGGTGACGGCGCTATTCCAAACGTATTGGGCGTTGCAGATTTAGGCTTCATTGGTATTAATGGTGTTCTAGCGTATGACAGCTTAGGTTTATACAACTCTGGTTATTACACGGCAACTGAAGCTTCGTTAGTACAAACAGACCGTTTAGGTGATACCTACACAGTTAAAGAAGAAGCATTAACCATTTACGGTAAACTTGATTTACAAGCTGAATTTTCTGGTGTTTACATGTCAGGTAATATTGGTTTGCAATATGTTGATATCGACCAAAGCTCAACAGGCTTTTCAACAGTAGAAAACAGTGAAGCTTATGTTGTTGCCACACCAGTGAGTGACGGCGCATCATATTCAAACATTTTACCTACTTTGAACTTAAGTTTTGAAGTTGCTGAAGATCAATTTATCAGAACAGCATTAGGTAAAGTACAAAGTCGTCCTCGCATGGATAATATGCGTCCAAATGCTCGTGCCACTTTTGCTTATAATGATAATCAAATTCAAAGCTCTAGTCCTGAGAATGGTCCA
>Ga0209395_1008358_pt1 | contig 10568 bp, 3 predicted proteins | sample GOMGulsemesocosm_3_FD_184635 | JGI IMG/M metagenome (GOLD analysis project Ga0209395, IMG submission 184635) | Methane-oxidizing microbial communities from mesocosms in the Gulf of Mexico - GOM9D Gulf of Mexico (SPAdes) (version 2) | ecosystem: Environmental > Aquatic > Marine > Cold seeps... | reverse complement strand
TTATACCTTGTAAACTCGGCCCGTGAAATAAAGTGCCGTTGCTATAAAGCTCTGCGGCACTTTCACCTGCTTTTTCACTTAATGTTGGTACAACTAAGTCAATCTCAGCACTGGTTTCAAGTTGGTTCACTAACGTCAACTGAGCGCCATAATGAAAGACCAATTTACCATCAGCATTGATGCTTGAGATTTTAGTGTCGACCACTAAACGAGTGCCATCATCAAATACTTCTGCGTTCATATCAATTTGATAATCACTCGCTTCATTGCCGTCAAAGATGACGCCTTTGAACAGCTTGTAATTATCTAAACCTTGATAATAAAAACCAGTGTAGGCAGCTGTCGCCGCCTCACTCATCCAGGCAATCGCACACACAGTTGGTAATACTTTATCTTCACCAATAGTGTGGTCAGCTAGAAAGGCATTGTTAGTCGCTAAAAGTGTTTTACTAACACTTATTGTTAAGCGACTAACTTGTGGCTTTTTTACAGAGTCACCTTTTGCTTGATCTTTACTTTTATCCTTAGATAAATCATTACCAACTAGAATCTGAGCACAACGGTTATTATCAGCGGCTAATTCACTCACTAACAACTTTGCCCCCGCATCAAGCGGAATGATGTAAACACCGCGGTCGTTAAACATACGTTTAAGCTCAGGTGTTACCATACCGCCATCCCAAGGTCCCCAGTTAAAACTAAGTACTTGCGCACTTGGGTTTAATGCTTTGAAGCGATACGCGGTTTTATTTAAAATATCGTTAGCAATAGAGTAATCAGACTGTCCTGGGTTACCGTAGAAACCTGCCGCTGATGAGAATAAAACGAGGTGTTTAAGATTCTTTTCTTCGGTAGCAGCAAGTAGCGATAACAAACCATCAATTTTTGTGCTGTATACCGCATTAAATTCTTCTAACGTTTTTTGCTCGATAAACTTATCAGCTAATACACCTGCACCATGGATTATCCCTGTAACGGCGCCTAATTTAGCCACTAATGGAGCAACGGCTTCAGTTACACTTTCACTGTTAGTCACATCAGCAGCAATATAATGTGCTTGGCCGCCAGCAGTTTTAATAGCCAATAAAGTTTGCGCTATTTCACGGTTAGCTAATACTGGACGAACAAATTTCGTCACTTTCACTGGTGTTGGTTTATCACCAGCAGCAATCAATGCTTGCATCGCGGCTTTTTTCAGTGCCACTTCTTCAGTAATACCTTGTGCCCAGCTTGGCTCATTGTCATCAAATGATGAGCGACCTAATAGGATAAATTTAGACTGGTATTGTTTAGCAATTTCGATAACACAATGAGCAGTTACGCCTTTTGCGCCGCCGCTAACTAGAAATACCGAATTGCTATCAATCGCTTTGTCACTACTTGAGCCCGTTGCAAGTGCATAACTGTCAGTAGCAACGCCGGTTAGCGTTAAACGCGTACCTAGGTTATTACTGAGGTTGTCAGTGTCATGAGCAACTTCTATGGTTGCAGTATCGATATCAAGTAATTCATCATTGATGATAGTAGCGGCTTTATCAGCGGCTAACTTAGTTGATAAATCAACGATTCGACAAAAAACGCTGTCTTCGCCAGCGTTCCACTCATGGTTAATAGTTTTAACTAAGCCCGCTAGACCTGCTTGAACTAAATCAGCTTTAACATCGGCCTTAACCTGTGTTAAGCCTTGTGAAGCTCCCTCTGCATTAGCAAAACCTAACGCGCCACCTTGACGTGTTACCACAACAAATGAAGCACGTGCTTTGGTTGCCGCTTTTACTTTAGACAATTTAGCTAAAACAAAGGCTAACATTAAACCTTGTTTTGCCGCTTGTGGGTATTCAATAGCATCAACAGTTTGTTTGCCTTGCAGGTAAATAACTGCATCAAGTTGTTCGTTGTTGTCGATGATGTCTTTGATTTGAACTTCATCAAGGGTTTTATCACTTGTGCCAATTTCAATAACATTAACGGCTTTGCTAAAGGCTTTTTTCGAGCTACTGACCACCCAGTTAGGCTTTAATGCAGTGACATGCCAACCGGCTTTAATAAGCTTGCCGCTTAAGGCAACCGCTGCGCCAGTACCGTCATCGACGATAAGCGCATTAGCTCCACCATTTACGGTAACATCTTGTACTATTTTATTAATTGAAGATAATGCGGTTAACTCCACTGTCGCACTGGGTGCACCTTGAAAGTTTGCAGTAACTTCACTAGCTTTTTCAGCTACTGGCAGCGCAGCTTTAGTTCCAGGTGGCGTAGGCTCAGTAGGTGAAACTTTGCTTTGCATATAGCTAACAATTTCACCTAAAGTACGTAACTCAGCTAAATCTTCTGGGTTTAACTCAGGAAGATCAGGGATTGTTTCCTGTACAGCACCTAGAATTTCAACACGCTTAATTGAGTCAATACCCAAGTCTGCTTCCATATCCATGGCAAGCTCTAACATTTCAGTTGGGTAACCCGTTTTCTCGGCTACTACGCTCATCATTACACTTTGAATGTAATCTAAGTCGATTGTCGCTGTAGTTTCTGTTGTTATTTCTGTTGTTGTACTTTCAGTCGCAGCTTGAGTTACAGGAGCTACTTTAGATTGCATGTAACTTACAATTTCACCTAAGGTACGTAACTCGGCTAAATCTTCTGGATTAAGCTCAGGAAGATCTGGGATGGTCTCTTGTACCGCACCTAAGATTTCAACACGCTTGATTGAGTCAATACCTAAGTCAGCTTCCATATCCATTTCAAGCTCTAACATGTCTGTTGGGTAGCCCGTTTTCTCAGCGACTACTGTCATCATGACGCTTTGAATGTAATCTAAGTCAATTGCCACTACTGCTTCTGTTGCAGTAGTTTCTGGAATACTAGTTCCGGTAGCAACAGCTTCAGCAGTTACTGGAGCAACTTTAGATTGCATGTAACTTACAATTTCACCTAAGGTACGTAGCTCAGCTAAATCTTCAGGGTTAAGCTCTGGTAAGTCAGGAATAGTTTCTTGTACAGCACCTAAGATTTCAACACGTTTAATTGAGTCGATACCTAAGTCTGCTTCCATATCCATTTCAAGCTCTAACATTTCAGTTGGGTAACCAGTTTTCTCGGCGACTACTGTCATCATTACTGATTGGATGTGAGCTAAATCAATGGCTGGTGCGCTCTCATTAGTTGGTGCACTAGCTGATACACTGACCTGTGCACTGATGCTTACAGAGTCATTAGCTGTAGGAGCAGCTGATACTTTGCTTTGCATGTAACTTACAATTTCACCTAAGGTACGTAATTCAGCTAAATCTTCTGGGTTAAGCTCTGGTAAATCGGTAATGATTTCTTGTACTGCACCTAGGATTTCAACACGTTTAATTGAGTCGATACCTAAATCCGCTTCCATATCCATTTCAAGCTCAAGCATTTCGGTTGGGTAACCGGTTTTCTCAGCAACCACTTCCATCATTACAGATTGGATGTGTTTTAAGTCAATTGCAGGTGCGCTCTCATTAGTTGGTGCACTGGTGCTTACAGCGTCATTAGCTGCAGGAGCCGCTGATACTTTAGATTGCATATAGCTAACGATTTCGCCTAACGTTCTTAACTCTGCTAAATCTTCTGGGTTTAGCTCAGGTAAATCGGTAATGATTTCTTGTACCGAACCTAAGATTTCAACACGTTTGATAGAGTCGATACCTAAATCCGCTTCCATATCCATTTCAAGTTCAAGCATTTCCGTTGGGTAGCCAGTTTTTTCAGCGACTACGTCCATCATTACAGATTGAATGTGTTTTAAATCAATCGCAGGCACACTTGCAGCCACTGTCGTCTCAACTAAATGCAACGCTGGTGCGCTTGACGAAACAGCTTGCGCTTTAGACGTCATGTAATCAACAATCTCGCCTAAAGTACGTAACTCGGCTAGATCTTCAGGATTCAGTTCAGGTAAATCACTAATGATTTCTTGTACTGAGCCTAAGATTTCAACACGCTTAATTGAGTCAATGCCCAAGTCGGCTTCCATGTCCATTTCAAGTTCAAGCATTTCAGTTGGGTAGCCGGTTTTCTCAGCGACGACTTCCATCATCACAGTTTGTATTCTTGCAAGATCAATTGACGTCTCAGGTACTGCTACTGAGATTTCAGCCACTGGTGCAAGCGCAGCAGCGGTTGCTACTGTTTGTACCGGCGCAGGCGATTGCGTTTGCACGACAGGAGCCGCAACAGGAGTTACTGGTGCTGGTTGTGTCGCTTGTGCTATTTTTGGCGTTGTTGGGGCTGGTTGTGCAACTACTGGCGCTTCAACTTCTGCTGTTCTAACACTTTTAGCCTTAACAGGTGCTGCGTCTGTATTTGTTTCAGCAGATAACATGGCAGCCATGTTATCTGTTTGATTATTTAGATATTGCTCATGAACACGTAACGTTTCTGATTGGAAGTCATGATACATACCTAGAGTGCGATCTACACTTTCCGGTAACTCGCCTGCTTTTTGCGTGGTAAGAACTGCATCAAACGTTTTAGCGTAGTCTTTTGGACCTTGCATATATTGCTCATGCACATTTAATAACTGCTGTTGATGATCTACAAACTGACTAACACTGCGCTCAATGCTACTAACAACGTCGCTAGTATTAGCGGTAGCTACTTGACTCGTTATTGCATTTCCATCAGCAACACTGCCATCAGCGTTAAGGTAAACAATTTTTTCAACTTCAACAATACGCTCTACTTCTACTATTTTTTCAACAACTTTTTCGACAATTTGTGGTGCTGGTACAGCAACAGGTACCGAGGTTGCTTGTTTAATTGTCCAGCCGTCGCTTAGCGCATCATCAAACGCTTTTTTGGTTTTAGGACTCACATAAGATGCACCAGTAAGCTTCATAGCAAGTGGTGACATTTTAGCAGCAGCTAACGGACGTTTAACCGCAGAGTATGGGTCAATGTCGTTCAGTTCTAAACCAAGTACAGCCATTTGCACTGCGGCTTGGCGCATTTGCATATCAGCCGATTTTTTCGGATTAGCGTTAACAGCAATTGCTACCACATCATCTTTATCTTTTAAGATGTTTTCAACTAACTTGGTTAAAACATTTTTAGGACCAAACTCAACAAAGACTCGACCACCATCAGCATAGATGTTGTCAATTTCTTCGTTAAAGTGCACCGATTCTAAAATATGATTTTTCAGACTCTTTTTAATATCTGCGGCTTTATTAGAATGGACTTTTGCTGTGCCATTCGAATAAACAGGTACCACAGGTTTATTAAATTTAGCGTTATCGATAGCGTCACTAAATGGTTTTTGTGCATGACCTACCAATGGCGTGTGGAACGCTGCTGATACTGGTAATGGCACAACCTTGTAACCTTTGGCTTTAAGTTCTTCAATAGCAATAGCTATTTGGCTAGTAACACCGGCAACCACCACTTGATTGTTAGAGTTGTAATTAGCGATTGAAATATCTTTGATGTCTTTAATATCAGCGGCTACTTTTTCAGGAGCGCCAACCACAGCAATCATGGTGCCAGTATCTACAGTTGTATCTTTAGGAGCAGCCATGGCTTGACCACGACTGCGCGCTAACATCATATAATCGCTATCGTTTAATACCCCAGCAGCCCAAAGTGCAGTTAACTCGCCAAAGCTATGTCCAGCGGTAAAGTCTGCTTTAAAACCTGCATTAGTGAAGGTTTTATAAAGGCCAACACTTAAAGTGCCAATAGCCGGTTGAGCGTGTTGCGTTAAACGTAAAACTTCATCTTGTGCTTTACGCGCATCATCACTAAATACTGGAATTGGGTAAGTTGTTGGCGTTAATTGACCTAAACCTGCATTAGCAAATTCCACGTCCATCTCTTGCGCTGCTTGCATAATACTTGGGAAATTACAGGCAAGCTCTCGACCCATGTTGACGTACTGTGAACCTTGACCAGAGAAAAGTGCAACCACTTTGCCTTTGGTTGTTATCGCTGACTTACGGTAATAAATTCCGGTTGGTACCGACCAGCTCTCGCTGCCCACATTACTGACAAACTGTTTTAATGCGCCAGTAATCATCTTAATGGCTTCATCAGCATTTTTAGCAACAAAACCACAGCGAGCTAAATCATCTGCAGGTGTTTGTAAAACGCAGTCGGTAACTAAAGCATTAAAGACATAAGGTTTAGCATCTGCAACTGTGCTAAGTTTTTCTTGCCACTGTTGTAACTCTGCAATAAGTGCTGGTTCATCTTTCGCCGTCACTAAAATTGTTTGTGGCACGGCATTTAAACGATATTGTCCTTGTGCTGTTGGCGTATATTCCTCTAATACCATATGGTAGTTAGTACCACCAAATCCAAATGAACTAATCCCCGCGCGACGTGGTAAACCATCTTCGCGCGCCATCCACGGACGGGTTTCATTATTCAAATACATAGGGCTATTTTCTATGTCTAGCGCAGTATTTGGTTGGTCAATATGAATGGTCGCTGGCAATACCTTATGATGTAACGCCAACACGGCTTTAATCATACCCGCAGAGCCTGCAGCAGCTTTGGTATGGCCAATTTGTGATTTTACTGAGCCAAGCGCAATATGTTGCTTTTCTTCATTACCCGCTGAAAAATGTTTAACTAAGCCACTGAACTCTGCCGCATCACCTGCTTTAGTACCAGTACCATGCGCTTCTAGTAGACCACAGCTTCTTGGGTCAAAACCTGCATCATCATAAGCGCGTTTTAATGCTTTGGCTTGTCCATCAGGACGTGGTGCATAAATAGATTTAAAACGACCATCGCTTGATGTACCAATACCTTTAAGCACAGCATAAATTTTATCGCCATCACGCTCAGCATCTTCAAGGCGTTTAAAGGCCATCATGCCGATACCTTCACCAATCATCATGCCTTTTGAATCATTATCAAACGGGCGAATATCTTCGTTAGTAGTAAAGGCTGGTGTTTTTGAGAATGACATGTACATAAATGGTGAGTTATCACAACAAACACCACCAGAGATCATCACTTCTGAGCGATGCTCTAACAAGTCAGAAATCGCTAATTTAATTGCCGCTAATGAACCGGCACAAGCCGCATCAACCACACAGTTAGTGCCACCAAGATCAAAACGGTTAGCAATACGACCCGATATAACATTACCTAACATGCCCGGGAATGAGTTTTCTTCCCAACCAATATACGCTTTCTTGAATTTTTCGATGATCATGGCGCGATCTTCAGCGTCAACACCTGAAGCTTTTAAAACTTTTTCTAAAACAGGGCCTTGCAAACGTGACGTTAAAGGAGAAATCTGTTTCTGACCACCACCGACACCTAAAGTAATACCGACTTTATCTCTGTCATAACCTGAGCCATCACCAATGCCAGCATCATTTAATACATCACGAGCAACCACGAGTGATAATAATTGTGCAATATCCGTTAATTCTAAAATGTTTGGCGGTAAACCAAACTCCATTGGATCAAAGTCAATCTCAGGTAAAAAGCCACCGCGCTTACAGTAGGTTTTATCTGCAGCTTTTGGGTCGCTATTATAATAGTCATCTATCGCCCAGCGATCACTTGGCACATCTTTAATCGCATCAACAGATTCAAAAATATTGTCCCAGTAATCTTCAAGGTTTTTTGCATCGGCAAATATTGACGCCATGCCGACAACCGCAATTGGACATTCTTGCAAACGAGAATTAAACGCTTGCTCTTCGTTATCAATACTTGTTTTTTGCTCGACAGTTTTCGATGATTCTTGCTGCTTTTTAGCCATTTTAATTACTCTACTGTTAATATTTGTTTGCATCTTCGCTATCGATATCATGATCATCACAAGATGAAGACAGCGTACTGGCTTCATCTGGATTTTCATTTAATAAACGAAAACGACTTAAAAATTCGGCATAGTTCCCCGCTAAAATGCGGCGAATATGAAATGGGGCTTTGTTGAGTACGTAACTCATGTAACGACTGGCAGCTTCTCGCTCATTACCATCGTAAATATCCACATAAACCCAATTAGAGCTGGGATCATTGGCAATTAATAAACGACGCTGTTCTGAGTTTTCACCTTCATTAGCCGTAGTCTCTTTAACTCTGCTGTTATCTGCAAAGTGTGGTAATTGGGTAACTTTTATCTGCACTACTTCATCAGCCGATAAGTTATTACTTTTATTTAAAACTTCACGCATGGCTGAGGGGGATAATTGAGAAACTAACAGCTTATTTTCTTTAGTGTCTTCAATTGCCACTGCCACGGTTTCATCGCTAACACCATCAGCATCATGCATTTCGCCACTTTCTTGCATATCAGCAAGACGGGAAACACCATGTCGTTTAAGACATCGTTGTAAACCTGCACGGGACACATTGGTATTAATAAACTGCTTACACACGGCAAGCAGTTCATCGAGAGAAAGTAATAAACGTGTTCGAAGCTCAACCACAACATATTCTTGTGCTTCACTTAATGTGGTATTTAGTTGTTTAGGTACGTGAGACGCATCGCTATGGGATTCGCGTTTACGCCATTTACGGATGGTTGATTCTGACACTTTTAATAATCGTGACAGCACAGCCGTAGGTAAGTCAGATTCGTGGATGAATGCCCGCATCTCTGGTGTGGTAGTCGCGTTGGCATGTTGATTGGAAGTACTTTTAGCTTGCTTGCTCATTTTCATCCATAAAATTTTTCCTGAAATAGTTATCAGTGCACTTTATCCTGAAAATATAGATGCACTGAACGATATAACGCGGCTAATATACACAGGTTTCAAACCCAACACAATCACCCGATACTCGCTTTGTGAATTTATAGACTAAGGTATTAAGCTAGCTGTTCGACCAGTTGGCAAGATATCTGTACTATTCCCCTTAAATCACCATACATAGCTGACGCAATACCCAAGCCAGGTGAAGATACAGGATTTAGTGGGACATTATGGAGGTAATAAAAACAATGTTACAATTTGTATAAAAATAAATTCCCCCTAAAGCCTTTGTGATAAAATCACCGCTAAGAAAATATTAATCACATGTTACCTAAACAATACAAGCTACCGATACTTTTATGACCTCTCCCTCTCAACCCGAATGCTCAATACGATCAAAAGAAAGAATTACCCTAGCAAGTAATGAAATTCATCTATGGATGACCAAACCTGCAGAGCTACTAGGTAATGACGAGCTACTAGCAAGCTACTCAAGATTACTCACCAGTACAGAGTTAACTAAACAGCAACGATATAAGTTTGCCAAAGACAGACACGATGCCTTGATAACTCGCGCTTTTATACGGGACTTATTATCTTATTATGCAGAGGTTGCACCGCAAGATTGGCAGTTTGAAAAAGGGGCTAAAGATAAACCCGAAGTAGTGAATTGCCCATTACCACTACGTTTTAACATCAGCCATACCAAAAACCTTATTATTTGCGCGGTAACACTTGAAGATGATATTGGTTGTGATGTGGAAAATACTGGCCGAAATAATGACGTATTAGCCATTGCAGAACGTTATTTCTCTCCTACCGAGACTACCGAACTTTTTGCGCTACCCGAAGCACAACAACGTAATCGATTTTTTGACTACTGGACCCTAAAAGAATCCTATATCAAAGCGTGGGGCTTAGGCTTAGCGATACCGCTTACCGACTTTAGTTTCAAGATAAATGACACAGAGCAAGACTATAAAAACTTGTTTACCATCAAAAAAGGTATTAGCCTGAGCTTTGCACAACACAGAGTAGATGAACCACAAATCTGGCGTAGCTGGATAATTTACCCAAGCGCTGATATTGATGAAAAACAAGAACATCGCATTGCGCTATCTTTAAGATCAAAGCTTGATAATCAAAAAACGGATTACCAATTACGCTTTTTTGATACCTTGCCCTTACTTGGCTATCAGGAGCTATAGCAGTTATTATTAGACTGACTCATAATCACTGCGGAGTCAGTCCAAAAGATTTTGCTCTTTCGTGGCAATTTTAGACATTAATTTTTACCAAAATAGCAAAGCATTATTCTTAAAAGGATATTTTCAATAATGGTATTTACTGTTGAGAAATCAGCTATTCCACAAGCTAGTACATTAGCAAAGGATCTATCGGGCGCTTATTATTTTGACTGCTATTCATTTCACACTGAGCAACCCAATAGAAGAGCACTGCAAATTTGGTTAGACCATGCCGCTAAAATGCCCAAATGGGTTAATTTATTAATGGCATTGAGAAATAGAATTGTCTCTGTGATGGGATTGAAAAACATCGGTCACTTAGGTGACTTTGATAATAAAAAACCACTAAATGAATATAAGGTTGGCGATCGCGTTGGCATATTTACCTTGCTTTTTTTAAGCGATAACGAAATTATACTGGGAGACTCAGATAAACATTTAGATGTAAAAGTGTCTGTCTTCAAAGAAAATAACGAAAGTAAATTAATTTCAATGTCGACTGTAGTCCATGTTCATAATTTTTTAGGTAAGTTATATACCCGCTACCAATCAAAGTGCAGGATTTCAGTGGGAATTAAAATGGCTTTAGACAAGTAAAATAAGTAAAGCATAGTTATTCTATGTTTTGTTT
>Ga0209395_1008351_pt1 | contig 10571 bp, 9 predicted proteins | sample GOMGulsemesocosm_3_FD_184635 | JGI IMG/M metagenome (GOLD analysis project Ga0209395, IMG submission 184635) | Methane-oxidizing microbial communities from mesocosms in the Gulf of Mexico - GOM9D Gulf of Mexico (SPAdes) (version 2) | ecosystem: Environmental > Aquatic > Marine > Cold seeps... | reverse complement strand
ACACACCATCACTGTAATTTTGACCTAAATACACTTCGTTAAGGTAACCACTTAAAACGGCATCTTTACTTAAACGATAGTTAATTAATATCGCCATATAGGCTTCGTTAAACTTACGCCAATAACTGCGCTGACGGGTTAAGAAGAAATTCTTAACTAACTGCTGAGTTAAGGTACTGCCACCTTGTACAGTACGCCCGGCATTCATATTAGCGAATGCAGCACGAATAATGGCAACAGGAGAGACTCCGCTATGATGGTAGAAATTACGGTCTTCCACCAGTAATAAGGTATCAATTAGCAGCTGTGGATAATTTTGTAATTCAACCAAGATACGATCTTCTTGATTGGGTGCTTGCAAGGTATCAAGTAACATAGGATCTAGGTTAACAGAACTAAGATATTTACCGCTTTGCTGATCACGAATACTGACTAAGCGATTATCTGCGAAGGTTAAAAACAGCGCTTGATTAGGTTCGGTGCCATCAAGATAGCTAAAGCTGCGGCGAAATAATTCCACTTTGGTCTTGGATACTGAAAATTGCCCAGCGCGACGTGGTTTTGCTACTTTTAAATAATTAAGTAATACCAATTCTTCGACCAGTTTCTCATGGGGTAAAAACATGCCAGGTGTAAGTTCTAAACTGCGCGCATAGATCTGAGCTGGTGTTTTCCAAATCGGTCCAGAAAATCGAGTTTGAATTTTACTGTCTAAATACATGCCGTAAAGAATAAAGATTGCTGAAAAAGCCAGGCTAAATTTAAGCAGGAAAATGGCAAGGCTACGCGTCCAGGTACGGTTTTTGGCTTTTCTGGCGTTCTTCTTAGCGGTCTTTTTTGTGCTCGACTTTTTAGCTGTGCTTTTTGCTACTGGTTTTTTTGCGGGTGTTTTACGTTTGCTGACAGGTTTTTTACTGTCATCAGTTACGGGACGTTTAGCCAAGAGAAGGGTCCTAGAAATTGCATCAAATACGGTCAAATACGATCAAATACGATCTCATAAAACGACGTAATAAAGAATTGCTAGTTTACCCTGTTCACTCCCCGTAACTCAACTAGCGCGAGGTGATTTAAACGACCTTTAGCATATATAATTCATTTTCAGTCAGCGCGTCAATCATCCCTGCTGGCTTTGCTAATTGCTGGTTAAACCCAGCGTTTTGATAAAATGCTATTGCGTTTTTATTGTCTCGCATGACGGTTAATTCTAGCTGTTGTAATTTATGCAGCCGAGCCCAGGCTTCAACATGTAATAATAATTGCTTACCAAGACCCTTGCCGATACTTGCTTGCACAATACCAATAACCAAAGAAGCGGTATGGCTATCACCGCTAATATAACCGGTGATACCAATCGCAAAACCGAGCAACACATGGCCGTCCTCCTCTATCACATACAGCACTTGGGTTGCTGAATTGATAAATAAGGCCAGATGCTCGCTAAGTTCAGTGGCACTATTATTCTCCCCCATGGCCATAAACGGTGTTTCGGCATTGAGTTGGGAAAATAGCGCCGATAAAGCTTTAGCATCTGCTTCTTTGACTGGTCTAATTATCACTATAAATATTCTCTAATCACATAAAAGATAATAACTCCCAATAATTGAAAATTAACAATCGTAGGAAACAGGAGTATCATAGGTGCATAGCAAACCAGACGCTAGCGGTTAATCACAACTAACAAAGCCTAGTCTACTCAATATCGTACTGTAAAATAACACCAAGGTTTATTAATGCTCGTTATCTCTAGCAATGTATCAATTCCCGATTCAGAAATTGATATCCAAGCCATCCGCGCACAGGGTGCCGGTGGTCAAAACGTCAATAAAGTATCAACAGCGATCCATTTACGCTTTGATATTAAAGCTTCGTCATTACCCGAATTTTATAAAGAAAGGTTATTGGCGTTAAATGATCATCGCATCACCAAAGATGGCGTGATCATCATTAAGTCTCAAGAATCACGTAGTCAGGATTTTAACAAGCAGGTAGCGTTTGAACGCTTAGTTGAATTGATTAAACAGGCGACCGTGATCCAAAAGGCACGTCGTGCTACCAAACCGAGTCGTAATGCCAAAAAGAAACGTATGGACACTAAAACTCAGCGTGGTAAAACCAAAAATATGCGCGGTAAAGTTAGCTTTTAACTTGTTCCCAAGCTGCATGGTAATTATTCAACGCCACTTTAAATGCCGCTTGTTGGCGTTTATCAATCGCCGATGCAATCGGAATATCAGCAGTCATGGCATTTACCGCACGGCCGCGCATATGTAGTTCGTAATGCAGATGTGGTCCGGTGATACGACCACTATTCCCTGATAATGCAATTTTTTGTCCACGTTTAACTCGCTGGCCTTTTCTCACTAAGGCCTTACTCAGGTGCAAGAAGCGAGTTCGGTAGGTTTGTCCATTTGAGATCTCAATATACAAACCAGCATATTTATGATTAAGCACACGCGATACCACACCATCGCCAGTGGCAAAGATAGGCGAACCAATCGGCGTCGCAAAGTCAGTACCATTATGTGGGCGTAATAAGCCCGTTACTGGGTGTAAACGCTTGGGATTAAAGCTTGATGATATACGGTATTTACTGCTAACAGGACGACGCACAAATGCTCTTTCAATACTTAAACCCGCTTCATCATAATAAGTGCCTTCGTATAAATAAGCGCTAATATTACGGCTGCGATTATTGATACTCACCGCATCAATACGATTTTCACCTGTCAGTTGGTCACCTATATATTGACGAGATACCAATACTTTAAAAGTATCACCAACACGGAAATCACGGCTGAAATTAATTTTATCTTTTAATAAACTGGCAATAAATTGCGCTTCAAATAACGATAGTCCCGCTTTTTTGGCTGAACCTGTAAAACTGTACTCAACCTTGCCGATATAGCTGTGCTCACGCCATTCGCCGTCAAGATTTATCTGTTCAAATTCAAAACCATTATCACCCAGGCGCTTGTAAACCACTTGATGAGCTAGGCTGATTTGTAATTCAAGGCGCGTTAACTCACCTTCAAATTCAGTAAATATTAAGGTTTGTCCGGGTTTAATGCTATCTAATGCCAGTACGTTTAAATCCACTTCCAAAATTTGGTATAGACTCTTTTGGCTTAAATCCAATTGTTCAAAAATAGCCCCTAGAGTGTCACCTTTTTGGATCACATAGTTAATGGTTTTTGGATAAGATTTTGCCAGTTCTACCGCGATTGATGCCACAGCTGCTTCTGTCACCGTCGAGTTCGCGACACTTTCTTCATCAAGTGGCGATGCCGGAACATAGGTAAGAGCGGTTGTCGCAGGCGTAGATTCAGCAGAGGCTGGTGTTTGCTCTGACGGCTTATCAGATGCAAGTCCTGATGATAGTTCTGACGATTGCTCTAGTGATGGCGCTGATAATTGCTCTGCTGACAAGCTAGCAGAGTTGACTTGCGACTCATCAGTAACAGCAATCGGCGCAGCCTTTATCGCTGCCTTTATCACAGTATTGCTATCGACTTTATCGTTCACCGGTAATAGCGCAAAAATACCAAGCAATACGCTGGTTAGCAGTAGCCACATCAGCACTAATTGTAATTTATTGTTCTTAATTGACGACATTAATGAATACCCAATTCTCGTTCAAAACAGCCGTAATTAGCATAATAAGGCCGAAATGGTATACCACAACAAAACAAAGGCATAGTATTGATAACGTAAAAATGTGTAAATCAGTTAAAAAATTTGAAGTCAACAATTAGCTAACGATCACATAGCCCGGGTCTATTTGGAAAATGCCGAATACTATGAGTATATTACCAACAACCGTTAACCAAAAAATGCGTTTGAAGCTAATTTTACTTTTTTTATGCGAAAACAATTTTTGTCCGATCAGTGCACCCGGCCAGCCACCGAGTAATGCCAACAGGTGTAATGTCTTCTCTGGTGTCCGCCATGCTTGTCGTTTAGCTGCCCATTTATCTTTTCCATATACCAGCAATGTAATAATGCTCAATAGCAAATAACTGTAACCTAGCCATACCAACATACTATCTTCCTCTGATATAAAAACGGCAAGCGCGATGCTTGCCGTATTAATCTACCTAAATATAACGCTGACTACCAGTTATCGGCAGCCCATTGCTGTTGCTCGTCAGTATCCATAAAGCTCCATGCTAATACACGACTTACTTTCTGGCCTTGTGACATAGGTATTACACGTATTTGTTTTGCCCCTAACGCGTGTAAATGTTTCTCAAGTTCTTCGATATGCTCACCTTTTGAGATAAGGCTAGTGAACCAACATACCTGCTCAGCAAAATCTTGACTCTCTTTCGCCATATCTTTAACAAAGCGTAATTCACCACCTTCACACCAAAGCTCAGTGTTTTGACCACCGAAGTTAAGTTTCTTGGTATTGGTCGGGGCAGCTTTACCTTTGTGTAAGTTTTTAATTTTACGCTCGGTACCTGCAGCGGCATCAGCCATTGATGCATGGAACGGAGGATTACAAACCGTCACCGCGTATTTGTCATTATATTTGATCACACCTTTAAATGTACTACCAGGTGTTTTCTTCAATACAATCTTAATTGCTTTATTTAAGCTCGAATTAGCTTGCACGATCACGTTGGCTGTTTTTGCTGCAACCGTATCAATATCAGTACCAACAAAACCCCAACCATAGGTGCGGTGGCCAATAATAGGATAAATACAGTTTGCACCAGTGCCAATATCTAATGCTTTAACACGCTTACCAGTTGGCACTTCACCATTATTAATTTCTGCTAGTAAGTCAGCAACATAATGGATGTAATCCGCACGCCCCGGAATCGGTGGACATAAATAACCAGTTGGGATCTGCCAATTTGGTACTTGGTAAAAATGTGCTAATAACGCGCTGTTCAAGCAAACAACGGCTTTATCATCACTAAAGTCTACGGTCTCTTCTCCACGCGGGTTTAGCGTTATATACGCCTTTAATGCTGGGTATGTTTTAACTAAGGCAGTTAAATCATAACGCCCCTGATGTGGATTACGGGGATGCAATGTAGCGGTTTTTTTAGTCATGATAAATCTTCTTTTGTTTTGCTGAAACGAACACTGCCGGATAATAGCAGATTACCAATAATTATTACTGCTTTCCTACATATGTTTTTTAACCCGTCGGGTCGGCATCGCCTCAAGTGGGTTTTCTGGCCAATAATGCTTCGGATAACGCCCCTTCATTTCCTTTTTAACTTCGGCATAACTGCCATTCCAAAAACCAAGCAAATCTTGGGTTATCTGCAGCGGACGTTGAGCTGGCGACAGGAGTTCAATAACGATCGGCACACGTCCATTGGCAACAGCTGGTTTATTGGCTTGGCCAAACATCTCTTGAATACGCACAGGTAAACTCGGCGCGCTGTTATCGTTATAACGCAATTTAATTTTAGAGCCAGTTGGCACGGTGAAATGTGTGGGTAACTCACTATCTAAGCGCTGCTGTAACGGCCACTCTAAGCGTGATAATAACGCATCAGTTAGCGGGATTTTTTTCATCTGCGCAGGACCCGTCACGCCAGTTAAGTAAGGTAACAACCAATTTTCTAAATCCGCAATCAGTGCCTCATCACTGTAATCAACAAAGCCTAATTCTGGCAACCATAAATGCGCACAACGTAACCGGGTAAGTAACGCCTTGTTTTGTTCACTCCAAGGTAAGACCGACAATCCGGCTTTACGAATACCCGCCAGTACTGCAGCTTGTTTTTGTGCAGGACTGATATCTGTTAATACCTGACGAGATAATACTAACTTGCCTAAACATTGACGCTGCTCAGCAATCAATTTCTGGGCTTTTAAATCCCATTGTACAAAGGCTTGTTGAGTGAATAACTGCGGTAACCTGGTCTGTAATTCCGTTAAATCAACCTCGCAAGCGCTGTACACCATGGCATCAGCACCTTGTTCAGTTAACGACAAGTCAGCGACAATTAACAGTTCTGCAGTGGCTAAACTGGCGTCCGCCATTAATTTAACCCCGAGTCCGTTGCTTAACATGTAGCGAACATCCAGACTACGCCCAGCATTACTGCGACGCTGCGCGATGCGATCTGGATAGGCTAACGCGAGCAACAAACCGGTATAAGCATTGGTATTACGACACTGGCTGCTACTTTTCACAAAATCAAAACGTTGTGCCCATTGCTGTGCTTGACGTTGTGCTTGTTTAAACTGTCCTGATGCCATTTGCTGTAGCGCAAAATCCAAGTCCATAGGTAAGCGTTCACTCCCTTCAAGCAGTGCGATTAACCGACAGGCTAACCAGCTAATACCCGATAGTTCACTTTCCCAGTCTTTTGCCGTCAACAGCATATGCGCTAAACGCGGTGACATCCCAAACGCTGCTAATGCTTGACCGTGCTGACTACAACTTCCTGACTCTAATGCACCTAAATCAGTTAACAACCCTTCTGCATATTGCACATTTGCGATTGAGGGTTGATCCAGTAATGTCAGTTCAGCAAAGCTATTTACGCCCCATACTTTTAACTCTAAGCAGGTTGAAGTTAAATCTGCAGCGATAAGCTCAGGTTCTATTTGTGCATCCAAACGACTGTGATCTTCTTCTCGCCATAAACGATAACAATGCCCGACTTGCAATCGACCGGCACGTCCCGCACGTTGTGTGGCAGACGCTTGGCTAATTCGTCGGGTTTGCAGACGGCTGACTCCTGAACGAGGTGAAAAACTTACTCTGCGTTCAAGTCCTGAATCAATCACCACCGAAATACCGTCAATGGTTAATGAGGTTTCGGCAATATTGGTCGCCAATACAACCTTGCGTTGCCCGGCGGCGATAGGATTAATTGCCGCTTGTTGTTGTTGCTGAGTCAGCTGCCCATATAAAGGTAAAACATGCAGACGCTCATTCACCAATTCTTGCAACTGCTGCTGACAACGCTTAATTTCACTTACGCCCGGCAAAAATACCAAAATGTTACCGCCCTGCTGCTGCAGTGCTAATTTAACTGTTGCGGCTATCGCTCCGGGCAGCGCTTGCTTGATCGTACTGCGTTGTAGATTCATAGGGTGATAACTATAAGAAACAGGGAAACAGCGTCCCTCTGCTGTTAGCAACTGCGCATCAGGCAACATAGCCTGCAAGCCTTCGCTATCAAGTGTTGCCGACATCACTAATAACTTTAAATCATCACGTAGGCCTTGTTGCACTTCTAATGCGAATGCCAAACCGATATCCGCATTCAATGAACGTTCATGAAATTCATCAAAGATAACCAGGTCATAATCGCTTAGCTCCGGATCTTGTTGGATCATCCGCGTTAATATCCCTTCCGTTACCACTTCCAATCGCGTTGATTTCGATACTTTGGTATCACCACGCATACGGTAACCCACGTCTTCTCCGACCTTTTGCTGTAATTGCGACGCCATAAACGTGGCAATATTCCGCGCGGCAAGACGGCGCGGTTCTAACATCAAAATGCGACCATTAAAGATCTTCTCTTGCAGCAGTTTTAACGGTAATAGCGTTGACTTACCTGCACCCGGAGGTGCTTGCAGAATAACTTGATTAGATGATTTTAAGGCCGTAAATAAATCGGTTAATACGGAAGTGATCGGTAACGCTGCCACAAAGGCCTCTCAGAATAGAATGAATTAATCAGCAATAGGATGATTTTACCCTAAAAACACCATTCATTAAATTTAAGTCTATTATTTATAAGGAATAGCAAAAGGAACTTACTATGCGCTTATCTCTGTCCATTGTTTTACCTTTATTAGTGATACTCAGCTATAGCAGCAGTGCTATTGCTCATCTGGGATTTTGGTCAAAAACCTACACCATCACCCACCAACTCACTAATGGTGAAAGCATCGCCAGCGCCAAACAGATTATGCAGGAAAAAGCCCGTATTAAAGCCAGTTTTGATGTGCGTTCCTATACATTAATGAACAAACCCGTCAACCTCACCAACTACAAACACTATGTACCGATTATTCAAGCCGCTTACATTAATGTCACTCCACAAAATAAACCGCAGATAGTCAAAGATAAGGACGTCTATAAAGGTCAGGTATTTGTGGTGCAGCAAATGCGAGCGACATTTGATGAGCATTACATTGGCAGGAGTATGGCGGTATTACGTGACAACTTCAGCATAGAGAAAAGCCTGATCACGCTGGATAACGAATTCGATAACAATTTAAAAAATCTAGGCGAAATAAAATTAGCCATCGCTGAAAAACAAATTACAACACAGCAAAGCGCACGATTAATTCGTCAACAAGATCATGAAGTCATGCAACTAACGTCGGTACTTGATGATGTTAAAAGACTATTTTCAGGGCTCGGCCGTAACCCGAAATTCAACCTTACACAGTTATTAAAGGTGCGCGACAGCATTGATACTGAAGTCATCGAGCCCATTCTCAATACTAAAGTACAGACCCGTATTACCGCTGTTGAAGAGCTAAGTAACGGAAATGTCAAAGTGCATGTACAAGTTGGTTGGAAGTTGCCGTTGCACCATATGCGCATATTACATAAGTATACCCGTTCAGCAGATGTTACCGCACCAGGGGGTAGCTCAGCATATGTAAAACTATCACGTTTCTACAATGAAAAAGAACGGGCTCCATCAGCATTATCTGCCAATATTTACCATTACCTGGCGAGCCAAAAGATTTACTTCGATATTTCAATCGGTAGCCAACACCAACAATTAGGCGTGTTATATCCAAACGGTGGCGATGTCATGAATAATTGCAATAATCCACTTGCACGGGATGCTGACAGCCCAGATAAAACCTCAGTGTGTATCGTCGAGCAAGTATTTAACGATCAACAAATTTTGTCGCAACCCAATATCGCCAACCCACTCACATTCACCCTCAATGCCAATGAAATTGATAGTCAGCTTAGCGTTAATGTAAAACAAATATGGCAAAAAGCGAATGTTGAAGAAGACAAACAATGGCGACGAGATCTGTCTCAATTCAATTAATTACCTGGACGCCACAAACATAGCCATGATGTGGTTACATCATGGCTATGTATAGCTTTATTCGCCAAAAATTATTATGCTCTGCGCTGGTTTTCTATTATTGAGCATTATTATGCAGTATCCGAGTCCATTACAGCCCGCCACGTTAATTAAACGCTATAAACGCTTTTTAACCGATGTCATCCTTGAAAATGGTGAACAAGTAACAATTCATTGTGCCAATACAGGTGCCATGACCGGCTGTGGCACTCCTGGTGATACCATCTGGTACTCAACATCTGATAACCCAAAGCGGAAATATTCACGCTCTTGGGAACTCACCGAAAAAGCCAATGGTGATATGATCTGTATTAATACCGCTAGAGCTAATCAACTCGCTAAAGAAGCCATAGAGTCAGCTGCAATATCACAACTCACTGGTTACGAAAGCCTGCGTACCGAAGTCAAATACGGTAATGAGAATAGTCGTATTGATTTATTGCTCGAAGACAGCAAGTTAGGTAAGTGTTATATCGAGGTAAAGAGTGCCAGTTTATTAGAAGATAACTGTGGTTATTTTCCTGATACTGTCAGTGTTCGGGGACAAAAACATCTTAGAGAGTTGATGACTGTAAAGGAAAACGGACACCGAGCAGTATTATTATTTGTCGTTCAGCACACCGGAATTAAGACCCTAAAACCTGCGAAACACTTAGATAAAGACTATAGTGATCTTGTTAAGCAGGCCATTAACCAAGGAGTTGAAGTATTCGCATACGCGAGTACAATCGAAACACACGAAATTTCACTGGTAGAACAAATTTCATTCAACTGTGACTGAGATCACGACAAAAGTAACCCAAAAGAGGGTGTTGGTGAACAATTTACCAGTTTAGTTTGCGCAGTTTGTGTGTTTCTGGTATTTATACCGCCCATAAATATTGCTAAGCAGTGCTCGGTAATATTACGGCGTAATGCGGACTAGGAGAGATAGCATGCCTGAAGCGAAAAAATTACTCGGTGTTTTAGCCATCGCAGGTGTAGAAGCTTACCAAGAACAACCTGGTGAAGAATACATGGGCGAGAAGCAACGCGATCACTTTAAAAACATTTTAAGTGCTTGGCGTAATGAACTACGTGAAGAAGTTGATCGCACAGTGGTTCACATGAAGGATGAAGCGTCAAACTTCCCAGATCCTGTGGATCGTGCAGCCCAGGAAGAAGAGTTTAGCTTAGAACTTCGAGCTCGTGATCGTGAACGTAAACTGATCAAAAAAATCGAAAAAACGCTTCAATTAATTGAAAATGATGAATTCGGTTTTTGCGATACATGTGGTATCGAAATTGGTATCCGTCGTTTAGAAGCTCGACCAACTGCAGAACAATGTATTGACTGCAAAACGCTTTCTGAAATTAAAGAAAAGCAAATGGTTGGCTAATCAGTTTCTACTGACATGATTTTATTGAGGGCTTATTAGCCCTCTTTCTATTTATAGCCTTTTTTATTTTAAGAACCTTATTTATGTCCAATAGCTATGTAGGACGCTTTGCGCCCTCACCTTCAGGACCATTACATTTTGGCTC
>Ga0209395_1008350_pt1 | contig 10571 bp, 10 predicted proteins | sample GOMGulsemesocosm_3_FD_184635 | JGI IMG/M metagenome (GOLD analysis project Ga0209395, IMG submission 184635) | Methane-oxidizing microbial communities from mesocosms in the Gulf of Mexico - GOM9D Gulf of Mexico (SPAdes) (version 2) | ecosystem: Environmental > Aquatic > Marine > Cold seeps... | reverse complement strand
TTTGTAATATGTATTTGAGGTGTTTCTGGTGATTAAAACAGACGTATTTTCCTACCAACAGGGCAATAGCCCGGTCATTGTCAGCTTCCCTCACGATGGTGTCTTGTTGCCGGTTGAAATCAAAAGTCACTTCAATGTGCTGGGCCAGCAAGTGCCCGATACCGACTGGTTTGTGAATCAGCTCTATAATTTCCTGCCTGAACTCGATGTATCCTTTTTTATTCCTGAATTCTCACGTTACGTAGTGGATTTGAATCGTTCCTCTCTAGGTGGCTCTTTGTATCCAGGGCAATATGAAACCAGCGTTTGTCCTCTGGCGACCTTTGATGATGAAAGTATTTACAAGGATGGCAAAGAGCCTGAGCCTGGTGAAGTGCAACGGCGTATTGCTGCCTATTGGCAACCCTATCATGATCATATTCAAAGCGAGATCGAGCGTATCAAAGCACTGCACGGTTACGCCATTTTGTGGGATGCGCATTCTATTCGTGGCGTCGTGCCACAGTTATTTGAAGGTGTGTTGCCTGACTTGAATTTCGGTACCGCTGCCGGTGCCTCCTGCACGTCGGATATTCTAAAACGTGTCACCGATATTGCCCATGCGCAGACTCATTTCAGTGTGGTGGAGAATGCCCGTTTCAAGGGCGGTTATATCACCCGCAATTACGGCAAGCCTGAAGAAAATGTGTATACCATTCAGCTGGAGATTAACCAGAGTATTTATATGGCTGATGATCATCCAGCGATGCTGGATGAGGAAAAATGTGAGCAATTAAGGCCTTTGTTGAGAAGCTTTATTAAAGCGTTGGCAAATAACGGACTTTAATCTGAGCTGAAAGTTCGTTACACGGCCTCTTGTAGAGACTCAGGTTTATCAAGCGGCAATCGAATTGTAAATGCGGTGCCGACACCCAGTTCAGATTCTAATTCTAGTATGCCGTTGTGTTTGTCCACCACGGTGGAATAAGCCATTGACAGCCCTTGTCCGGTACCTTTGCCAACTTCTTTGGTGGTAAAGAACGGATCAAAAACGCGTTTGCGAATTTCGTCAGGAATTCCACAGCCAGTGTCTGACAGTTTGATCTCAGCATAATCATCAGTTTGTTGTGTGCTTATCTTTATCACGCCTTTTTCGCCAGATGACGATGATGAAACGCTAGCAATTGCATGAGAGGCATTCACGATCAAGTTCATTATGGCCTGTGATATTTCCTGTGATAAAGCTGAAATAAAAGGTAGATCTTCATCTAATTTTGTTTCAATTTCAGCGATATATTTCCATTCGTTGGTTGTTATCGTAATCGCATTGCTGATTATTTTATTTAGGTCGATCAGCTTAAAGTTCTTTTCGCCAGGGTGAGAAAGGTCTTTCATTGCTTGCACAATATGAGAAATGTGGGAGATACCTTCCTGTGATTGATTAATTGCGACAGGCACTTCTTCGAGCAGGTAGTTGATATCAGCCAGCTGAATGGCCTTTTCAGTCTGTTCAAGTAACTCTCGAGGCACCGTTCCTTTGCGGCTTGCTTCGAATAACGTTGTATAAGCCTGGTTGAGATTTAGTAAGTCAGTGAAACCCTCCTCGAGGAATTTAGTATTATCGCCAATGTATTGAATCGGAGTGTTTATCTCATGGGCAATACCGGCAGCGAGCTGTCCGATAGATTGCATTTTTTCAGCCTGTATTAGGCGCTGCTCCATATTTTTAAATTCTGTTATATCGGTGATTGATGCAAGAATCATAGGCGAATCATTCGCTCTGCAGAGCTGGACATGAGCTTGGACTGGGTAGGTTGAGCCATCCTTGCGCTTATGTTGAGTTTCAAAAATTAAAAAGTTTTTATCTGCTGTTTTTAACCGTTCTAGCAAGGCTGTAAATGTTTGCTTATCAAATGATGGGTTGATATCCATTGGCGTCATGCTGTCGAAATCTGATTTATCGAAACCTAAATTATTGATAGCGCCTTGGTTTACTTTTACAAAGTTCAGCGTTTCAGAGCTAATAATATAAATTTCATTTGAGGATTCATCGAGGATTTCACTCAGGTAAATCACCTCTTTTTCAGCGTCTGTACGTTGTTGAATTTCCTGCTCCAGATTTTCTTTGTTGTGCAAGAGCTCTTTTGTTTGTTGCTCTAGAGCCGCCGTACGCTCTTTGACCATGCTTGATAATTGTTCCCCCAGTTTTTTTTCTACGTTAAGTTGGTAATCGAAGAAAATAGTGAGGTGCGTGAACCCGAGAATTATTAGTGCTGCAATGGCTAGGGAAACGGCCATCAGTGATTGATCAATGGGGGCGTCAACTCCGATGAGTACCCCCGGAAGTGGCTGATAGCTGGCGGCTAACATGCCCGTATAATGCATACCGCAAATTGCGATACCCATGATAAAGGCAGCACCAAATTTGAGTGCTTGAAGGTGTTTATGAGCACTGTTAGTAAGGGTGAATGCAATCCATATTGCTGCAATGGCGGCGACAATGGCAATGACGACGGAAGTGGCGACCCAAAATGAGTTGTAGATGATGGCAGCCTTCATTTCCATAGCGGCCATACCGGTGTAATGCATACCTGCAATGCCGCAGCCGAGGATCAATCCGGTCAGACATATTCTGGGCAACGAGTTATGTTTACGTGAAGCGATAAATATCGCAAAAGCAGAAGCACCAACACCAATGATTAATGACAAAATTGTGATCGGCACATTGTAGGAAAATGCCATGGGCATACTGAAGGCCAGCATGCCAACAAAGTGCATCGTCCAGATACCTGTTCCCATCGAAAAGGCACCGGCAATCAGCCAAATTACGGCCGCTTTGCTTTTGCTGGAGGCGACTCGTCTTGATAGTTCCAGTGCCGTATAGGAGGCAATTACGGCTACTAGAAAGGATAGCGAAACGAGTACCATGTCGTATGTGCCTGACATCATTTATTACAGTTCCTTGTAATCAGCAGTGATGGAGTTATGTTTTTAAAGTATGACAAAGATATTCAATAAATCTATTGATCCTGCGCGTTTTATTCCTTTGATTTGGAGGTTATAAGCGATCTGTGTAATGATCCGTTTTTTATAAATAAGGGTGGTCAGAGTGCTGGAACGGTTGCGTAAAAAGTTGCCCGATTACGTCACCGTCTCACCTCGCAAAGTGAAGTGGGCGCGTATTCAGGTACAGCCCAGTGGTGAGGTGCGCATTGTTGTGCCACGCAGTTTAAGTGCGGCTGATATCTTTACGCTCTATGAAGACAAACAGCGCTGGATTGAGGATAAGCGTGGCAAGGCATTGGCACGTCAGACGAACGCTTCGTTGCCTTTGGACGATGATGAACTGCTGTTGTTTGGCTGCGGTTATCGTGTTGTTGTGGGTGCAAGTCAGAAACGCCATGCGCGAGTTGATCATGAACAGCGAACTATTCACTACGCTAAAAACCTGCTGGAAAAAAAGCATCAACAGCTCTGGTATCGAGACTTTGCCAAACAGTACCTGTCGGTACGCCTGGTGCAGCTGGCGGAGCAGCATGGTTTTGAATTCAATCGTTTGTTTATTCGTGAGCAGAAAACTCGCTGGGGCTCGTGCAGTTCACGCGGCAATATTTCTCTGAACTGGAAGTTGATTAAGGCGCCGGTTTCGGTGAGTGATTATGTGATTCTGCATGAGCTGGCGCACACCGAGATTATGAATCACAGTGCCGCGTTTTGGCAGCGGGTTGAGGCGTTGGTGCCGGATTATAAAGAGGCCAAACTGTGGCTGCGTTCGCATGGTTATCAGCTGTAGCTTTAAATTGGCGAAACGCTGAGGCGAATCTACAGGCAATTTTTCGGAATTCTTCTAGACTGTAAAAACCAGTTCATTATTTTTCGGAAAGCCCTTCTTTCAAATTTATGTTCAAACTTATTCGTTTTATTTTTCTGTTGATCATTGTTGCGGGTGCCGGGCTGACCGGTGCGCTTTATTCAGTGCCTGCTGAAGAACGGCCGCAGATGATTGCAGAGGTGAAGGCTTATGTTTGGAAGCACTTTGGCGGCACCATTACTCAGGTCAAGCAGGAAATTGAGCAGGTGGCGCCTGCTGAGGTTGTGCAGAGTCTGAAGTCCTTTGAAAGTGGGGAGGCGTTTCAACAGGTTGCCTCCTGCGGAAAAACACAAACCACGGCGTTGGAAAAAAGCACATCCTCTGAAATTTATCGCTGGACGGATGAAAACGGCAAAGTGCATTTCTCCGATGCAAAACCGGGTGATACCCGCAACAGTGAAGTGATGTCGGTCTCTTATCCTGACCGCAAACAGTACTTCAAACTCAAGATGACTCTGGATACCGCAAGCCTGCCAGTCTTTACTCGAGATAAGGTGAATGCCGAGGTGCGACAAGTGTATCGTATTTTGTCACGTGATCTCGATCTTGAGCATCTACGTAAGGTGTTTCTAAATGTGCGTATTATTGGCACACAAGCTGATTTTCAAAGTTACCGTCAACAACGAGCGCCGCAATTACGGACTAACTCCGGTTTTTATACCAGCGATAATAATGAGGCGGTGGTGTTTCAGGGTAATAACCCGGACATGATGCGTGCGGTGATTCGCCATGAGGCAACGCACGTGATGATGGCCGGCTTATACGGAGCAACACCTAGCTGGTTCAACGAGGGTTTGGCAGAGTATTTTGAGCAGCTACAGCTGAGTGGACAGGCGCGGCAGGTAGGGCCAGTTCGCTACCATTGGGAATATTTGCAGCAGCGCATGGGTGACGGCCAGTTAATGCCGTTGCTCGATTATATCAATCAGCCGCCCCAGCGCTGGTACAACGGTAATCTGCGTGATAATTATGGCATGGGCTGGTCTTTGATTTATTACCTGATGAGTGACCCTGAAGGTAAGGTTTTCCTCAAGGGTATGATGAATGATATGGCGGAAAACTATTGTTGGTCAGCACCTGGTAGCGAGTATTTCAACGATCATTACCCCGGTGGTTTTAAAGCCTTTGAGGCGGGTTGGAAGGGCTGGTTGGCGCGTTCTTTGCCTGACCCGCATCGTTATTAAGAAAAATTATTTCCTTAGCTGGTCATTTTCCTAATGACTTTGAGTCTAGAGTAGCCCCAAGCGTATTAAAACTTGATCACGGGCAGAGGCTTATTGCTTTCTCCTTTCTGTTGCAGGTTTTCTGTCAGGCGTTTTTGGTCAATGAGTTGAGCCTCCAGATTGCGCGATATCACATGCATGTTGATCTGATTGCCAGGGAAGTTGATGGTGAGAGTCGGGCTACGTGTCGAGGGTTCATCCTGATAGACGAAAACCTCCCGTTGCCGAAAATCATTAATTTTATTCGGTCTACCAAAGTATTGCAGAATAGACTTTCGGATGTTCTGGTAAGAAAAAAGAGCATCGGGAAAAGCCTGAGTATAAACAATTTCATAAACGGCCAATGGGCGCCCATTGGTGTTCAGGTAGACTTCTCGCATTGAACCATCAGATTCTTTTTTGAGAAAACCGCGGGTTTCACTGATCAGAGCAGGGTCTTCAAAGTGCTCATAATGTTGAGAGAGTAGCACGGCAAAGGCGTTTTCTTCGCTCATGCCAAGGTGTACCCCCTGTACGCTCAGCTCCTGTACAAGAATGGACTTTTCAGCCTGGTTTGGAATACATGAATCGCCGGATTCTTGGTAACCTCTGGGACAAAATTTGTCGGTGGACATGATCAGGTTGCGATCATGGATCATTGAGCGAGGCATGCAGGTAAAGTTGACGGGTACAAACCCTCTGGCACATTGGATTCTGGGCCCTGCATATTTACCATTGATGACCTTTTGTAATTGGTGGCAGCGTTGCGAGGTGTTGCTTTCCTCCAGTCGTACATAACCATCGTTGCAACGCAGCTCATCACCATACCATTTCCCTCCGTCGGCACGGGATACCTGCAGGCAGCTGTTCCCTTCTTTTTTGTAACCGAAGGGGCATTTTTGAGAGCTTGATATATTCGTAATGTTTTCTGAGGCCTTCAGTGGGGTTACCACGAAACCTAAACAAAATAATAAAAATACCAGGCCGGATTTGATGGCGCTGAACATGGCAAATGTATAAGTCTTTCGGATGTGCCTGCGTGATTGGACAATTATGCAGGTCGAATAATAAAGCCGCCGGTAATGGTCTCGGTATTAAAGCTGACAGGTGAGTCTCACCTGTCGCTAACTTGTCCTTGTTACATTTAGGTTTAGTTCAGATGAGCTGTTTTTTCAATGTAAAAGCAGTGCGTTTGCAAATGTTCAGGCAGGTGAGAACCGTAACGCCAAACCATTATTACACCAGCGTAAACCGGTTGGCTTCGGGCCATCATCAAACACGTGTCCCTGATGCCCGCCACAGCGGGCGCAGTGGTATTCAGTGCGCGTGTAAAACAGGCCTTCGTCGGGCTTGGTTGCTACGTGATCGGCGATGGCTGTGTGAAAACTCGGCCAGCCGGTGCCGCTGTCATATTTGTTTGTGGACTCAAAAAGAGGTAAGTCGCAGCCAGCGCACAGGTATTGTCCTTGGCGTTTTTCTTTATTCAGTGAACTGCTGAACGCTCGTTCGGTACCTTCATCGCGTAGAATATTAAATTGTGAGGGCGATAAACGTTGACGCCACTCGCCACGAGAATAGGTGATTGGGACTATTTGACTTTGGTGAGCCTGCAGGCCGAAGGATAAGGGGCCTAACGTGGCAAAGAGCGCGCCAAAGCGAAGGAATTGTCTGCGTTGCATGAAAGCCTCGTCATAAAAAGTAGTAGCAACTATGACGTGCTGGGGCGGGCTAAGTTCCGGCTTCCCTATTTATCACTATCTTGAATAGTTATTTCGATCGCTGGCGAGAAAATAGGGTTTCTAGTCATTGGGGTTTAGGGCTTGTTCGCCAAAATCACTACCCGCTTGGGTGCCGGATAACCCTCGATGGTGAGATTGTGATCATTCGGATCAAGGTATTCTTCCAGCGAATGGAAAGTCATCCAGTCGGTGCGACGCTGTTCTTCGATGGTAGTCTGCTCGACGTTGATGATGCGCACATCCACAAAACCGATACGTTCCAGCCAGGCCACCAGTGTGTCGCAGCTGGGTAGGAACCAGACGTTGCGCATCTGCGCGTAACGATCTTCGGGTACTAATACTTCACCTGGGCCGCCGTCGATAATTAGCGTTTCCAGCACCAGTTCGCCGCCGGGGCGCAGGGCGTGTTTGAGTTCTTCCAGATGGTCGAAGGGGGAGCGACGGTGATAGAACACCCCCATCGACAGCACGGTATCAAAGACTTCCATACGTGTTGGCAGATCTTCGCTACGTAGCGGCAGGTAATAGAGCGGTGCTTCGGGTACAAAACGTTTGAAAATCTCGAACTGCATCAAGTATTTGTGTGACGGGTCGATTCCAACAATCAGCTCCGGCTGTTGCGCCATCATGCGCCAGCAGTAATACAAATTTCCACAACCGACATCCAGCACACGGCGGCCCTTGAGCGGTGTGATGTGCGGTTCAACACGGTCCCACTTCAGGTTGGAGCGCCATTCTGTGTCTACATCAATACCAAACAGCTCAAAGGGACCTTTGCGCCAGGGCATCAGCATTTTCAGCGCGTCAATTAACTGTTCTCGTTGACTGACATCCAGTTGATCGGCTGAACCAATGGTGAGTGCGTCGCGATCATAATGCGCTTGATCGGGAGTGATGTTTGGCAGGGCGTTAATTACCTGTTCCCATTGATCAAGATCGCCGTGTTGGCGGCCATACAGGCGCTCAGCGATAGCGGCTTTGAATTGCTCGCCAAACTGCTCCAATTCGGTGTCGTGAATATGAGCGAAAAAGTCGTCGAAATTAATCATCGGGATTAGTCATTGAAAGTAATTATTTATGGGCCAGCAGAGACATAAAGTTAAAACACTGGAACCAGGGTGTGACGTGGCTGAAACCAGCTTGATGCAACCGTGTGCGGTGGGTTCCGAGGGTGTCGGGGATCAGTACGTTATCCAGTGCTTCACGCTTCTGGGCAATTTCCAGATCGCTGTAACCCTGCTGACGCTTAAAGGCGTAATAATAATCCGTCAGGGTCTCCTGCTCATGCTCATTGGGCAGGTTGGTCTTTTCGGAGAGCACTAAAACGCCGCCGGGGTTGAGGCCGTTGTAGATGTGTTCCAGTAAAGGTTCGCGCAGGGATGGCTCGATAAATTGCAGCGTCAGGTTCATTACCACCAGTGAGGCATTCTCAATGTTGGTGTCCATGATGTCCTGACAGCGAATTTCAACCGGCGAGGCAGAGTCGTCCTGATCGATGATTTGCTGGCAACGGGAAGTCATGGCTTCAGAGTTATCAATGCCGATAATACGGCAGCTGTCGTCCGGCAGATTGTGGCGCATGCTGAGAATGCCCGCACCCAGCGAGCAGCCGAGGTCGTAGCAGTTGCTGCCGGGTTCAACGACTTCCCGGGTGATGACGCCGATCATGTCCAGCATCATGCCGTAACCGGGCACTGAGCGGCTGATCATGTCGCCAAACACTGAGGCGACACGGTCATCGAATTTGAATTTTTCTATTTGCTCGCGTGGTGAGGCGAACACCTTATCCTGGCTCATGCTTTTGCTTACCTGTAGGCCGGGCAGTAGCCCTTTTCTTGAGGCGCGAGTTTAGCAGAATTAGGATCTTTTTTGTCATTCTGTGTAAAAAGGGAGAAAGCCTGGAAAGATTTCTCCCTTTAGTCGAAATGATGCATGTTTGGCTGAAATAACTGGCTGGACTAATGGGCGGGTTGTTCTCCCCACAGTTCTTCTAGACGGTTATCGCGACCGCAACTGTAGCGGTAGTATTTATAACGGATAGGGTTTTTCTGGTAATAATCCTGATGGTAGTTCTCAGCCGCGAAGAAACTGGGTGCGGCGCTAATCGGCGTGACGATGTCGCCTTTGAAGCCTTTGTTGTTTAGCAGCTCGGTTTTGGATTGCTGAGCCAGCTCACGCTGTTCTGCATTATGATAAAAAATTTCGGTACGGTACTGGGTGCCCTTGTCGCAGAATTGGCCGCGTGCATCAGTGGGGTCAATGTTGTGCCAGAAGGTCTGCAGTAATTTTTTGTAACTGATCACCGCGGGGTCGTAAATAACCTGTACCACTTCAGTATGGCCGCTACTGCCGTGTGAAACCTGCTGGTAAGTCGGTTTGTCTACATGGCCGCCCATGTAGCCGCTGGTGGTGCTGATCACGCCCTTCAATTTGTCGTAGGGCGGTTCCATGCACCAGAAACAACCGCCGGCAAAGGTGGCGGTGGCATAGTTGCTGGGGGGTTCGTTGTTGATGGTATTAGCCGTGACGTTGACGCTGAAAAGGGCGGCAATTATGAATAACAAAGGCTTCATTTAATGTGTTCTCCAGAACATTGCGAGTCATATAGTGAATCATCTGAGTTGTGTGACTGTCGGACTTGTTAATGGTTCGTTACTGCTGGCCGAAGCATTGCAAATAGATGTAAAAAAACTGATCATCAATGCTACGACTGACAAGGTGCTTTTTATGTTCAAATCCCTGAGTTTATTTTCGCTAAAAGCCAGTCTTTTAGCTTTGTTGATGGTGCTCGCGGGTTGTGCCACTTTTTCGATGCCCTTTGAAAAACCGGATGTGAAACTGGTTTCAGTCAAACTGCTGCCATCGGAAGGGCTAGAGCAACGACTGGCCATTAAGCTACGCGTCACGAACCCAAACTCGGTGACTTTACCGTTGGTTGGCATGAAATACAGCCTTGGCTTGCAGGGCTATGATTTGGTCAGTGGTGTGACTCGGGATATCGCTTCTATCCCCGGTTATTCAGATACCGATGTGGAGTTAATGGCGACGGTGGATTGGATTAATGGTCTGCGTTTGCTTCAGTCTGTGATCGCGCGCCCCGAGGCGCCGGTGAACTATGAGCTGGATGCCAAACTTGATCCGGGCAGATTGTTGCCCGCTTTTCATATCACGGAACGAGGCATGATCGATCTTGCTCAACCGGAGTGAGTTTTAGCTTACTCTTTTTGCTTCGGCTCGCATTCTGAGTCACTAAACAAGTCCATGGATAACGGATGAATGCACCCTTACGCCTGATTATTACGTTGGGCTTGCTCAGTGGACTAGTGGCGGCTGCGATCGATATGTATCTGCCCGCCATGCCCGCACTGGCGCAGGCACTGGGCAGCGATATTGGCGCGGTACAACAAACTCTTTCGATGTTTCTGCTGGGCGCGGCTGTCAGCCAAGCCATCTTCGGTCCACTTGCAGATCGTTTTGGCCGTCGCCCTATTTTATTAGTGGGCATGTCGCTGTTTGCACTGGCGAGTTTGCTCTGTACGCAGGTTGTTAATGTTGAGCAGCTGATTGTGCTGCGTCTTGCGCAGGCTCTGGGCGCGGCCGCAGGCAACGTGGTGGTACAGGCGTTGATTCGTGATTTGTATGAGCACGATGAAGCTGCACGCATGTTGTCCTTTGTGATGGGCGTGATGACAGTGATTCCTTTGCTGGCGCCTGCAGTGGGCGGTTATTTGTTGGTGTGGGCTGGTTGGCAGTCGATCTTCTGGTGCCTGGCGTTGTTTG
>Ga0209395_1008348_pt1 | contig 10573 bp, 8 predicted proteins | sample GOMGulsemesocosm_3_FD_184635 | JGI IMG/M metagenome (GOLD analysis project Ga0209395, IMG submission 184635) | Methane-oxidizing microbial communities from mesocosms in the Gulf of Mexico - GOM9D Gulf of Mexico (SPAdes) (version 2) | ecosystem: Environmental > Aquatic > Marine > Cold seeps... | reverse complement strand
AAAAGCAGAACTTATTGAGAAAAAAATGCTGGAACATGAAAGAGTTTTGGCTAGAGAAAAATTGAAATCTACTGAAAAAGAATTATCTCATGTTATATATCAACAAACTGGTAATATTGAAAATTTTGCATTAATAAGAAGTAAAGGAGACCATGCTTTGTTTGGTAAAACTACGCGAGAAATGAAGGATAAGTGGGAGGTGAAAAATAAACCTTTAGCTGATTTTATGCCAACGCTTCTTTTAAAAGCAAAAGATTTTGCCACTGAAATCACAATTTTTAATGCAAAAGCAAATAATATGGAAACTGAAAGTCAAATTTCAAATGAACATATTACAAATAACTCTTCTGTTAGAGATACCTTAATATCACGTGGAATTAAACCTGAAAACATTTCTCCAGAAGAAGATATTAGTAAAATTAACAGACGTTTGAAAAGTGATGATAAGAATAGTTTGAAAAATCCAAAAAAATTAAAATAACACATCTCAGCTAAAATTCAAGTCATCAAAAAAGTAATGGGTGAGTGTGGTGTATTGATAATGTTACAATAATTTATCTATATTAGTCGTTCGTAATTAAAATCAAAACACCTATGAAAATTGTATTATTGACCTTCTGTATTTCGTTAAGTACTATTGTTTTTTCACAAGATGTACAAACAAATACCGATACACCTTCAAAGTTTCGAGTTGGAATTATTGCACAACCTAATCTTACTTACCGTAGATTGTTTAAAATAGAGAATGATGATTTTCTTGATTTAATTATTAATGATAGAAATGAAAGAGAAATTCCAAAATTGGGTTATAATTTTGGATTGAATACTGAATTCAAAATAGCTGATCATTTTAAACTGGAAACAGGTCTAAATTATTCTAACAAAGGATATAGAACTAAAAAAATTGTAGCTATCACCTCTCAGCCAGAATTTTCACATTTTAAAATTAGCTATGCTCATCATTATATAGAAGTGCCTTTAGTGTTAAGTTACATTGTTGGGAAAAATAAATTGAAATTGATTTCAAGCATTGGAGTTTCAATGAATGTATTAGTATCGTCTAAAAGAAAAAGTATTCTGTATTATGAAAATAGCTCTAATGAAATAGCGTATTCTAATATGAATAACGAATTTGTAACGTATAAAAAATTCAATTTAACACCCACAATTAGTATAGGAGCTGAATATCAAATTAATGCTAAAACGAGTATCAAAGTGCAACCAACATTTAATTACAGTATTCTAAAAATTATTGATGCACCAATTAGTGCTCATTTATGGAGTTCAGGAATTCAGTTTGGGTATTATATTGGGTTTTAATAATTGATATTATGAATAAATTAAGCGTTATAGCATTAAGTCTCATTTTGGTATCTTGTTTTTCAAATTATGAAAGAGAAGATTTAAGATTAAATCTCGAATTAAAGAACATTGAAAAAATAATCTTCCAATGTGATGGAAATAGTGTAGAGTTAACTTCTCAGGAAACAATTATGTTAGTCGATAAAATTAATTCGGCTGAGGGAAAAGGAATGATTAAATCTGCTAAAAATAATAAATTAACTATATTTCAAATTAACATGGATACCATTAAAATTCATGCTTCTGATAATTTATTTAAGTGGAATGGAAGTGGAGATTATGCGTTTGAATTTGACATTGATAAAGATTATTTTTATGATAAATGTTTTGATTTGAGTTTAAAAGAGAAAGCTGATTCATTAGAAGTCTTACAAATACAAAGTCCGATTAAAACGATTGAAAGAATATTTAACCAATATAATGAATTTGAAGAATCTACAGATTCTCAGGATAACTTGGATTCCTTAAAACAATCGTTATTAATACTAGAAAAAGGCATATTAAGTAAAACTGATTTAACCTTAATTATTAATGTTTGGATGTATTATACCGTCACTGATTTTCCAACGCGAGAATACACCAGAAGTGTACTTTTTAATCATAGGGAAGGAAGTATTGATGCCGTAAAAAATAGATTGAATAATAAAATGGATTGGGAAACGAATGATGATGCACCATTTTCTGAATTATCATACTTACTTAGGAAACTTGATGGAAAATAGAATATATATATATACTATAATGAAATCTTTAATAGAATATTTACATAAAGCTGAAATTGAGTTGTCAAATTGGTCTGGAGGTTATTCAGGTGAACATTTTTCCGCTCAAGAGTTTCATAAGGATTTAAAAGATAGAATAGCTAAGTTAGAAAAGGGTGATAAGAGTGTGATAGATGATTTATGGATTTGGTTTGCTCCAACTTGTCAATGGGATGATTTTGTTGGTGATGTTAAGTTAGGAGATGCTATCTTTACAGAATTAAATAAGATTAAAAGAAATGGAATTTAAACTTATAAAACGCATGACTAAAAACAAACTATTCTACACCTCAGGATATCAAAAAGACAACATTGATATAGCTGGTATTACAAAAGCAATTCATGATATTCAATACATGGATGATGAACACGGAGCCTTTTGGGTTTCAGTTGTAATAGATGATTATGAAAATGTAATTGAGACGAGTAAAAGTTTGACGATTTGGATCCAAATAGAAGATGAGTCATATGATTTTCAAGCCCCCAATTGGGATGACGTTCAAGTATTATATGAAATGCTATTGAATAGTCAGTTTGATGAAATTAAAGAGAAGGTAAATTAATATTTAAACCCCTTTTTTAATCATCTTAGTCAACTTAATCACTAAATCGGTGAATAGTATTTTTGGGTTGGCGTTACGTTCAATGTGATAGTAAGATTCATTAAACTCGTCAGAAATTTCAGTAATGTTTTGGTTGTTGATGAAACGTGCAAACTTTACTAAAAATGCTTTTTCATCATCACGTAAATTCGTTAAGTCATCCCCTGTGTAGTTCGAAATTAAACACTCTCTAAAAATATGTAAACCATATTTAAAAAAGTTCTTTTGATTCTCTCTACCTAAACCAGCTAATTCATCAGCTACATCCATTAGCTTTAAAGCATCAATGGCATAAGCAGCACGCATTAATTTCACAAATAAATCAAAGTAAATGTGATGCGATTCATCACCCTGAATCATATTAATAGCTTCAGCAATATTTCCTTCCGATAAATTAGCAATGGACAACGCATTGTCATCACTGGTGTTGTAAGCCTTCTTTAAATATTTAACAACTGATTCATTATCTAAACGGGGTACTTTTACAATTTGAGTTCTTGAAATTATAGTCGGTAAAATCGTTTCAATTGAATCACATAATAATAAAAATAATGTCTGTTCTGGTGGCTCTTCTAGTATTTTTAATAATTTATTTGCCGACTGATTATTCATCTTTTCGGGTAACCAAATAATCATTATTTTATACTTATTACTGTACGATTTGATAGACAGTTTGCGTAATATTTTTTCACTTTCTTTTACACCAATTTGAGCATTTTTTGTGTCCTCATCCGTAAAACTTTGCCAGTTATTCAAATTAAAATAAATGGACTTGTCTAAAAATGAATTCCATTCCTTTCTATAATCATCTGACACTTCAACATGCTTAGATTTAACCACAGGATATACAAAGTGTACATCAGGGTGTGCATTGTGCTCCACCTTTGTACAAGACGGGCATGTTCCGCAAGAATCTGTTTTAGTTGGATTGTCACACAATAAAAATTGTGAAAAAGCAATAGCTAAAGGTAATTTACCATTTCCTTCTGGTCCTAAAAACAATTGCGCATGACTCACTCGGTTGTGTTTAACCTCATTGATTAAAAACTGTTTTGTTTTGTCTTGCCCAACTACTTTTGAAAACTGCATAATTATTTCTTGCCTCAAATATAATTATGAATAATGGAAATAAGTGTTTCAGGAGTGATATTTATTAAAAACTAACTATATATTTACCTTTGGATTCAAAATTGTAGTAACCAAATTACCTAAAACACAGTTATATTAAATATGAAATTAATCTACCTTATCCTTTTCATGGCATCTTTTGGAAGTATTGCCCAATTAGAAACATCAAAATTAACACATGATTTTGGTGATTTATATGACAATGCACCAAGTTATTATGATTTTAAATTCAAAAATAATAGTGGTGCGGTAGTCTTTTTATTAACGTTAGATAAGCCAAGAGAGGTAAATTATATTCACACCAAAAAAATTATTCAACCTGACAGTACAATGGTATTGAGGTTAAAAATTGATGACAGAATTAGAGGTAAATTCAAATATAAAGTAGACTTATTTTTTAGCGATTCCAATGAACCAATTACGGTAACTTTAATGGGTAATGTTAAACAAAAAAGTACGAATCAATTAACCGATTGTCCTGATTTTAATGCACCGCGTCCCTCAAGTGGATTAGCTGAATTTGAGGTCACCATAAAAGTGATTGACAGTTTAACAGGACAACCTATTAAAAAAAGTAAGGTATATTTAGTAAATGGTAATACAGTGGTTGGTGAATTTTACACCAATGGATATGGTATAATTCACAAAAAAATTCCATTGGGCTATTACTTTATTTCAGCGCACAAAAGGCGTTATTTTTCAAACGCCTATGAAGGTTATATTAATTATGAAAATAACTATGTTGAAATTGAATTAGGACAACCGTTGAAGGATGATCCAATCATTACACCACCACATAATCCTGTATTAATTGTAAATGAACCAGTTCAAAACGTTGAAATTGAAGATTCTATTCAAACCATTACTGAGCCAGAAGTGGTTGATGTCGTTCAGCCTTTGGAAGATACGATAACAGAACCAGAAATTGAAAATATACCACCTGGTGATTTTGACGATAATTACTATTTGCCAAACAACATTGTATTCATTGTAGATGTCAGTACATCAATGAAATATAAGGGTAGAATTGAACTCTTAAAAAAATCAATGATTGAATTAACAAAAGTGTTAAGGCCACAAGATCATGTGTCATTGATATCTTATTCAAGTGATTATACAATTTTATTGGAAGATGTTTCAGGTAAAGAAAAAACTACAATTATTGACAAAGTGAATAGTGTAACCGTTAGCGGATTTACAGATGGAGGAGAGGCGATCAAGCAAGCCTATATCTTAGTCAATAAGTCATTCATTGAAGGTGGAAATAATCAAATTTTCATGGTAACAGATGGTGCGTTTAATAGAGGACAAACTAGATATAAGCGAGTGATTAAACGAAACTACAGAAAAAGAGATGTGAAATTCACAATGGTAGGAATTAAAACGACTAAAAGTTTGGATGAAAGTATGACCAAAATGGCCAATTACGGAGGTGGAATGTATATTAAAATCATGACGGAAAAAGATACAGAACGTAAATTATTGGAGGAAATTAAACGTACGTCTGCTATTGAATTTGAAAATTAGGAATTAATTTTAAATGTAATTTGGGATTAGATTTGGCTTTTGTCAAGTCGACTATTTCTATTTTTTTTATCGAAATGTATCAAGAACAAAAAGCCTATTTCCGGTACCTCAAAATATTTGAACGAATGGCCATCTCTTTTAAGTAGATAAAAATATGGCATTCCAATATCAAGTATTTTATATCAGTAATGTCTTGATTTAAAGTTTTATAAAATTACTACCTTTACTATTAAATAGGTTATTTCTTAGGCTGGAGCACAAAACATAACAGGTGTCATTGATTACATAAGATTGTAATTATGTTGGTAATCTTTGATTTAACGTCAGTTAACGCTAGGTTTTAATATAAATGTATCGAGAACAGAGTGGGATTTGTTGATGAGAGATACAGGTGTAACACTAAATTACATAATATTTACATTAATTTACACTGTTTTAAAGTAGTTTAAATGGGTAGGACATACATTTACTAAAACATTTAAAAATTATAGATTATGAAAAATAAAGCGATTAAAGTACTCGTTGCCGTATTGTTAACTTCATTTGTGTCTTGTTCACAAAACAATACAGTGGTAAACACTGCAGATGCAGAAGTTGTAACTGTAAAGCAAGACGTAAAAAAAGCTGAACCACATAGATATGGTGGTTGGTATTGCCCAGATAACTTAAATGGATTTCCGGCAGTAGACATTTCAAATTGGAAAGATGTTCCAGTTGTAAATGGAAGAATGGCTACCAAAGAAGAAACACAAAACGGAACTTCATTAATTTTTGTGGATACTGAAAAGTACCCGAATGCAAAACCGTTAGATATGACTATGCCTAAATTGGCAAAATACTATAATAAATATTCAAAACGAGAAGATTTTATTATTATCATTCAAGCCGTAAACATTGACAATGATTCCATAGTAGGATTTAGATTTGTAAATGGTGGAAATGGAAGCGCACGATTAAGTGAAGTTAATTTATTGACCAAAAATGAAATTACGGCTATTCCAGAAACAAAATTTGTGTCTATTACAATTGATATTAAAGGAACACAAGAAGAAGTTTGGGAAGTGTTAACCAAAGCAGAAAGCACAACAGAATTACAGTCTATTTTTGATAAAAACAATGCGCTTAAAGCAGATTGGAAAAGTACATCAAATGTAAACTTCAAATATTCAAACTCTGGAATGTTAACGTCAGCTTATGCTGATGTTTTATGGGGTAACCATTACATTCAAAATGATTATGAGTATTTAAAGTATAGCGAAAAGTTTTTCCTTTCTACACATGAAGAGACTAAAACAACAGAGTTGAAAATTGTATGTGGACCGTTTGTAAATGACTATGAAGCACAAAAAGAAATTCTAAATGTCTGGGCTCAAAAAGTAAAGCTATTGACTGAAAAGTAATCAGTTTGTTGGTATTTAGATCACATTACTAAAACCACAGATCGCTATGCTATTGCAAAGTGTTCTGTGGTTTTTTGATTTAATGCTAATATCTTTTATTGAAAAATAATAGACAAAAATTCAACGCTATTATATATGAAGAGTTTAGGTTGAACTTTATATGAATATCTTTAGTGAAATAATTTTATGTCTTAATAAAAAGAGGTCGCCCAATTTGGACGACCTCTTAAAGAAGTAATAGTTCTCACTTTTGTCAGTGAAAATATGTATTATTCAATAATTTGAAGCTTATCAATATGTGTTTCTTTATCTGTAATAAACTTATAGATATACACACCGTTAGAAAACTTATCAGTCACTAAATTTTGATTGTAAAGTTGACCATCTTCAGCTAATCCTCCATCAATCACTTCCATAAGTGTACCTGACATATTATAAATCTCAAGTCTAACTTTTGAATCATACTTTAAACGATAAGATAATTCAACTGATTGTTCAACTCTGTTGAGTCCAGCTTTAATGAATGAATTATTACCCTTATCTGATTCATCTAGAACAACCATTGAATGTGTAGAAGATATACATGGTCCACAATAATCTCCACCATGTAAATTCCAAAGATCTGATAAGTGTGGAGATAATGCATTCGGACTAATACAGATTGTCTGAGGATTGCCATTGTTTCCATGTGGTACATGACAAATAATTACCTTTTGATTATTATTTCCACAACGATCAGTAACAGTAATAGTTGTTTCATTTGCAGATAGGTTAACAGTACATCCGTTTGCATCTGTAACTTCAACGCTATAAGATGTCGTTTCATTTGGATTAACTTCAACAGATGCTGTAGTTTCTCCTGTTGACCATAAATAAGTATAAGGTCCACCAGTACCACCAGTTGGGGTAGCAGTTAATGTAACAGGAATTGGAACACAATCAATAATATGATTTTGTGGTGTAATGTTAGCTTCAATTTGAGCTGGTTCAGTCACAGTAATTGTTACATCACTCGAACATCCATTTGCATCAGTTACAGTATAAGTATATGTCCCAGCAGATTCAGTATATGTTACGTTTCCAGTATATGGAGCTGTTCCACCAGTAGCTGTTACATTAACATCAGACGATTGATCATTACAAAGAATTTGAGAAGCAGAAGCAGAAGCAATTAATAGAGTTGGTTCAGCAACAGTAATTGTTACATCACTAGAACATCCATTTGCATCAGTTACAGTATATGTATATGTTCCAGCAGATTCAGTGTATGTTCCATTTCCAGTATAAGGCGCCGTTCCACCAGTAGCTGTTACATTAATATCAGATGACTGACCGTTACAAAGAATTTGAGAAGCAGAAGCAGTAGCAACTAATTCAGTAGGTTCAGTAACAGTAATTGTTACATCACTAGAACATCCATTTGCATCAGTTACTGTGTATGTATATGTTCCAGCAGATTCAGTATGCGTTACATTTCCAGTGTATGGAGCCGTTCCACCAGTAGCTGTTACATTAATATCAGATGACTGACCGTTACAAAGAATTTGAGATGCAGAAGCAGCAGCAACTAATTGCGAAGGCCCTTCTATTGTAATTGTCTCAATACTAGTTTCACATCCATTTGCATCACGTGCTAAAACAGAATAAACACCTACAGCTAATCCATTAATAGTTGAACTAAAAGCATAAGTAGAACCACCATCAATAGAATATTCTATTGGTGCTGTACCTCCTGTTGTTGAAACTGTAATTGATGCATCAGTAGAGTTTGCACAAGATTCATCAGTAGAATTTACAGATGAAGTAATATCACAACAAGACTCTACTATAACATTAAGAGTTACAGTGGTCGACTCATTAGGAGCTCCATTATCTGTACCAGTAAATGTAATTGTATTAAGTCCTTCATTACATGTTTGACCTAAAAGAGTGAAATTGATATTAGATATTGCTCCTGATGTAGAAGTGAAAGTTGTTCCACAAGTACCATTCGTATTAACAGTTGTTGAAATCGATTGATTTACTTCAGGTGGAATAAAAGAAAAATCTAAACTAAACGTGTCTCCACAAGGGATAGTAACCGTATCAGTTGGGAAATTACTTGCAATAGGATTAACGTTTTGTTGAGATGATGTTTGAGAACAAAGACATTGATTGTCTAAGTAATTAATTCCATCATTGTTTAACCCTGGTCCATCATAAGAAGTTGAATTAAGATTGAAACGACCAATTTGGAAAAAATCTACGTTGTTACCTTTATTGGCACCAACTGTAGCAGGTACCCCGCCAAATCCGTTAATTCCATTTGATGCAGAACCAGTTGTCCATTGCATATCTCCATAATTGAAACATACATTTTGCCCAATTCCAGCAATAGGATCTAATCCATCACTAATTACAGCTTGAAATGTATTTAATTTATCCACTGCCTGATTATAGTGACCAACACCATCCCAAACAACTATTAAATTTGTTGCAGATAATTTATAGTGAATTTGTCCACCACCTGTATTTCTAGTATCTACATCTCCCCAAAAAGGAGCTACCATTGGTACAGAGAATGGGAATCCTGAAGCAGAAAATGGTGCATACGGCTGTGTAAAAGTCAAGTTACCATTTGTATTAATCCAAACCTGATTGTATGATGTACCATATAAATCAAATGTAAATGGTAAAGCAAGTGGTCCAAAACTGCCGTCATCATTTCTTGGAATAGCAGTAAAGCTATTATCAATAGGAATAAAACAAGAACTATTTGATTTTATTATTGCTTGATTACGTGTTTTCTGATCTAATTTTGGTTTTAGAGCTGGATTAACTTTAAAGTTCTGAATTTCTTTAGCGTTGCTAATTAAACTTTTTTTCTGATTGTCATAATTAGGATTGTCATTGGACGGATCCGTTACTTGGGCGTTCATTCCATTACTAAAAAGTAAGGTACCCATTAACAAGACTGCTTTAAAGGCAGATTTATTAATTATTTTTTTTTTCATAGTATATATTTTGTTTCTTGCTAAACTAGTAAAAGTTTATCTAACTGAATGATTATAGGTTGTTATTTTTCATAAAATATGACGATAAGAAGTGTTATTGTATCGTTTAACTCAATTTTTCAGCCTTTTAGTAAAATACTTCTTATGTCAGAAAATTAAGTTGTAAAATTACAGCTTTGTTAAAAATGAAAGGGGGTGGATAAAGATGAAATTCTAAATATCTGGGCTCAAAAAGTAAAGATATTGACTGAGGAGTAATCAGTTTGTTGGTATTTATATCACATTACTAAAACCACAGAACACATTGGTAATCTGTGGTTTTTTCGTTTAAATGAGTATATTTGTTTGAACCTATGATACTTTATATGAAAACACTTTTTCTTTTATTTTTATCAATTTCGCTTTGCGCTTCAGCTCAAGAGGATATTGAACTCAAATTTGATTCCAAAATTCTTTCTGAATCCAGAGTGATCAACATTCACATTCCAGCTTCTTACAATTCATCAAATAAAACCTATCCTGTTATTTATGCTATGGATGGGGAGTATACCAAGTTGGCTTTAAATGGAAGTATTGATTATTACAGTTTTTGGGACAAAATTCCAGAATGTATCATAGTGAGTATTAATCAAAACTATAAAGATACAGTTGAAAGCGGTTCTAAACGTTGGAGAGATTGTTCATACAGTTGGAAAACAGGAATGCCAGATAATAAGGGTGTTAAATTTAAAGATTTTGTATCAAAAGAGCTTGTCCCTTCAATTGACAGTATATATCGAACTTCTAATTTCAAAGTAATT
>Ga0209395_1008347_pt1 | contig 10573 bp, 11 predicted proteins | sample GOMGulsemesocosm_3_FD_184635 | JGI IMG/M metagenome (GOLD analysis project Ga0209395, IMG submission 184635) | Methane-oxidizing microbial communities from mesocosms in the Gulf of Mexico - GOM9D Gulf of Mexico (SPAdes) (version 2) | ecosystem: Environmental > Aquatic > Marine > Cold seeps... | reverse complement strand
AAAAACCCTTGGTTTGCGCAGCAGGTACTGCCTGAGTTACGCCGTTGTGTTGCAGAAATCTTAAATCTCTAATAGCTAAGTGTTTATTTTGTTCAGGCTCTGTTCAGGCTCTAGTCGTTAATCTGACCATGTATCTCTTACAGGAGGCTGATCAGATGAACAGATATCAAAAACTAGCAGGGTTCGTGGCAGGCGTTGGTTTATTCGTTGCCGCCGGTTCAGCACAAGCGGGTAATGTAGGTTTTAGCATCACCTATAGTGATTATGACCATGGCTATAAACGCCATGCTTATAGTCAATATCATTATCAGAATTACTATCCAGCAAACCATATTTTACAGTACAACTATTCTCCCTATTACGGTATTAAAAAGCATAAACGTCAGCATGTGCATAATGCGCATTGTAATCACGGTTATTCAGGAAATTATTATACCGGTTACAAATACCAGAAGAATTATTACAAGCATCAGCGCCATAACGGATGGCCTCATGATGCCTATTCTTGGGATAAGCACCGTTCTCAGGGCATGCGGCATAATCGTCACGACCGTCACGACCGTCACGACCGTCACGACCGTCACGACAAGAGCCATGATCGTCACGGTCAGGGACACGATCGCAGGTAATAGCGGGTAGCGAAAATAGTGCTGACGCGCTATGGTGCGACCTGAAAATTATGACTATCGAGGCAAATGAATGACGGTTCAACAAATCATTGAAGAAAAACTACAGCAGGCGTTTACTCTGCAACACCTTGAGGTGATTAATGAAAGCCATCAGCATAACGTGCCGACCAATTCATCGACTCATTTCAAGGTGACCATGGTAGCTTCTGATTTTGATGGTAAAGGCATGGTGGTGCGTCATCAATCTGCTTACAAAGCGCTGAGTCATGAATTACAAAATGGTGTGCATGCGCTGTCATTACATATGTACACAGAAATTGAATGGCAGAAGAAAAATGGTGCTGCACCATTGTCGCCACCTTGTATGGGCGGATCTAAATAAAGCACCAAGGAATATATACTTTGCAGGCTTCGGCTTGTTTTGAAGTTGCAAAGTTCGCGCACGAACAACGCATGACGTTTAGAGTACCCTCCAGTAATAAGTCCCTGACTTAATTTATTTTTTTCCTCTTCTCATATAAACTCCCGCCCTTAAATTAAGCACTAAAATTAAGCCTAAACAGGTTATGTTATGACTGAATGTGTGATTACAGCACTGTATAAATTTGTCACCCTTGCTGACTACGAAGATATTAAAGATCCACTACAGGATTTTTGTCGTAGCCAGGAAATAAAGGGCACCTTGCTGTTAGCTCAGGAAGGTATTAACGGAACGGTTGCGGGCTCACGTTCAGCTATCGATGCACTGTTAGCTTATTTCAAAAAAGATGCGCGCCTGGCTAATGTCGAGTACAAACAATCTTTCGCCGAAGAAAACCCTTTTTACCGTATGAAGGTGAAGCTTAAGCGTGAAATTGTGACGTTAGGTGTTGAGGGTATTGATCCTAATAAAGAAGTGGGACAGTACGTTAAGCCTCAAGACTGGAATGCGCTGATTAGCGATCCCGATGTTATTCTGGTTGATACGCGTAATGACTACGAAGTGGATATCGGTACCTTCAAGGGCGCTGTGGACCCAAAAACAACAAATTTTAGAGAGTTTCCAGAGTACGTGCATGACAACCTGGACCCTAAAAAACATAAAAAAGTGGCGATGTTCTGTACTGGTGGCATACGTTGTGAAAAGGCTTCAGCTTTCATGCTAAATGAAGGTTTTGAAGAGGTTTATCACCTGCAGGGTGGAGTGCTTAAATACCTCGAAGAAGTGCCTGAAGCCGAGAGTCTGTGGCAGGGCGAATGCTTTGTTTTTGATAACCGTGTATCGGTGGATCATAGCCTTCAGCAGGGCCATTACGACATGTGTCACGCCTGTCGTCACCCGATTTCTAAACAGGATAAAGAATCTCCCGACTATGAAGAGGGTGTGTCTTGCCATCATTGTATTGGTGAAAAAACGGCAGAAGATCGTGAACGTTTTGCCCAGCGGCAGCAACAAATTCAACTGGCAAATGAACAGGGACGCCATCATATTGGTCTAACTCCTGAAGAAGTTGCCCAGGCACGTTCGCAAAAGAGTGCGAAACAGGCCGAGTTGAGAGAACGCTCCTGTGCCGGGCAGAAGAAATAGCCTAGAAAGCGGCTCGAAAAATATCGCGGAAAAGCCTGACAGCAACTTGTAGGCTGGTTTTATATTACACAATGGATGGTTATGCCTCCTGTAGAGGAACACACCGCCAACCACGGCGGTTTTAGTTGGTCTTATATTCGTACGGTCGCTCTCGGGCATCGCCGCGAGCTGTTGATAGCTAATATTGTTGCATTGTTGGCAACACTTGCCAGCGTGCCTATTCCCATGTTGATGCCGTTGCTGGTGGATGAAGTACTGCTTGATAAGCCGGGCTTTCTAACCGCCACCACGCATCTCATTGCGCCCGAAGCCTGGGCCAGCCCCTTTCTTTATATTATTGCCGTATTAATTGTCAGCGTTGTGCTGCGTTCTATCGCACTGCTTTGTAATGTCTGGCAGAGCTGGCAGTTTGCCGGTATCGCCAAGGATATTATTTATCGCATGCGTTGCCAGTTATTGTTACGACTGCCACGTATTTCCATGGCCGAATACGAAACCCTTGGTAGTGGGGCGGTGGCGACGCACTTTGTCACTGATATGGATGCGGTTGATAATTTTATCAGTAAAACGCTGAGTAAATTTCTGGTAGCGGTGCTGAGTATTATCGGTGTCGCTACCGTTTTGTTGTGGCTGCACTGGCAGCTGGCACTTTTTATCCTGCTTTTTAATCCGTTAGTGGTTTATTTCACCACGGTGTTTGGTAAAAAGGTCAAACAACTCAAGGCCAATGAAAACAGCGCTTACAGTGTGTTTCAGGAAGCGTTGGCCGAAGCACTGGATGCTATTCAGCAAATCCGCGCCAGCAATCGTGAAAAGCATTATGTAAAAGGCTTGATTGAGCAGGCTAAAGCGGTTCGTCAACGTTCGGTTTCCTTTGAATGGAAAAACGATGCCGCCAGTCGACTCAGTTTTTTAGTGTTCCATCTCGGCATGGATGTTTTCCGCGCCGTTGCCCTGTGCATGGTAATTTTGTCAGACCTCAGCATCGGCGAGATGTTTGCCGTATTTGGTTATCTCTGGTTCATGATGGGCCCAGTGCAGGATGTGCTGAATATTCAATATGCCTGGTATAGCGCTAACGGCGCGTTGGAACGCATTAATCAAATGTTCACCCTGCAGGATGAGCCGCAGTACCCGCATCATCAAAACCCTTTTGAAGGTAAGCACAGTGTTGGCATAGAAATCCATGATGCCTGTTTTGCCTATGATCCTGAAACTCCAGTTTTACGTGGAGTGAGCCTTAATATTGCCGCCGGTGATAAGGTGGCTCTAGTGGGGGCGAGCGGGGGCGGGAAATCGACCCTTGTGCAGGTTTTATTGGGACTTTATCCGATGAGCTCCGGGCAGGTGTTATTCGATCATGTGCCAGTTACGGATATTGGCCTTGATGTGGTGCGCGAAAATGTCGTCACCGTACTTCAGCATCCGGTATTGTTCAACGACACCGTGCGTGCCAATTTGGATATGGGACGTGACATGCCAGATGACGATCTTTGGCAGGCGCTGGCTATTGCCCAGTTAAAGGCCGTCGTTGCGGATATGGATAAAGGCCTGGATACCATCGTGGGGCGTCAGGGTGTGCGCCTGTCGGGCGGTCAACGACAACGACTGGCTATTGCCCGTATGATACTGTCGAACCCGAAAGTTGTGGTGCTGGATGAAGCAACGTCTGCATTGGATACGCAAACCGAATTTGCTCTACACGAGGCTATGACTGATTTCCTTAAACAGCGTACCACTCTCATCATTGCGCACCGCTTGAGTGCCGTAAAGCAGGCCGATCATGTCTATGTGTTTGAAGATGGCTTGATTAGCGAGCAGGGCCGACATGAGGAATTGCTGGCTCAGGATGGTCTCTACGCCAAGTTATACGGCGAATATCAATAGTTCAGCGTTATTGGTTGCCGTTTGTGCCCCTTCAAAAAATGCTTCTTAAAACACCAGACCAGTGTCAGTGTTATAATACTTTCCTGATCATTGCTCGCTAATTGTGATTCTCGTATCTGCGTAACGGCCAAAAGCCAGTGTGTATTGATACGTGAAAATAGATGATCTTCCGATAATAAACTGATTTCTTTCAGAGGGTTTTTATCGCGGATGGCTACTGACGATAAAAGTATTATCAAACAATCGAACGCATCTGAAATTGCCTCATTTATTGAGCAGGCCAAACAGATGAGTGAAACATCAATGGGCAGGACCTCAAGTGGCCGCTTGATGTTTGTTCTGGATGCAACGGCCAGTCGCCAACCTACCTGGGATTCGGCCTGTGAGCTGCAGGGGCAAATGTTTGAGGCTGCAGCAGCTGTTGGCGGTTTGCAGATTCAGCTGTGTTTTTATCGTGGTTACCAGGAGTCCCGTTTCAGTAAGTGGTTTGTGCAATCCTCACAACTACATCGAGCCATGTGCTCGGTGAAGTGCGCCGGTGGCTTAACTCAAATTCAGCGTATGTTGCGTCATGCCATTGATGAGCATCTGTCTAATGCCGTCAGCGCAATAGTCTTTGTCGGTGACTGCGTGGAGGAAAACCCGGATTTATTGTGTGATTTGGCTGGCCAATTGGGAATTCACAGCGTGCCGATATTTGTTTTTCAGGAAGGTTATGATCCCGATGCTGAGCCAACTTTCAGGGAAATCGCCCGTTTGTCCGGTGGTGCTTACAGTCGTTTTGATCACAGTAGTGCGCAGCAGCTGAGGGATTTATTGAAAGCGGTGGCGATATTTGCTGCGGGTGGTAAAAAGGCGCTGCTAAACTACAGTAACGAATGCCCAGCGTTGCTTGATATGGTTAAACAATTGGCGGCAAAATAAGGTCTAACTTAAAAACCTTCCTGAGGAAACGCGTTTGCGTATTCTGATTATTATTAGTGCTTGTGTGATGCTGTATTTCATACTGCGGCATCTGTTTCGCCAAAACCCCCAGGTTTTTACGCGGTATTTCTTCTTTGCCTTTATTGGCATATTCACGCTGCTATTAATCGCTCTGGCGATTACAGGCCGTTTACACTGGTTATTTGCATTATTGGCTGGATTGTTACCATGGGTGAGGCGGTTATTACCGATCCTGCGTCTGGCTCCGTTGCTAAGAGTATTACAGGATTTTGGTGGTATGCGGCGGATGGATACTGGCTCTGGAGCGGGCCACTCATCTCATGTTAATAGCCGCTATTTTAAAATGGTGTTGAATCATGACAGTGGTGAAATTGGCGGTGAGGTATTAGAAGGTGAGTTTCAAGGTCGATTACTGCGCCAGCTCAGTGCACAACAACTTAAAAGGTTGTTACATGAATGTCAGGCAGAAAATGACTCATACGCCCTGTTTTGCAGTTATCTTGCCCACCGTTTTGGGGGTAATTGGCAATCTCAGTTTGATATAGATGAGCAGACTGATAACGAGCAGTTTCAGAATGCTGAAGCTGGGGGTGGCCAGGCAATGGTTTATGAAGAAGCACTGGATATTCTGGCTTTGGTGGAGCCGCTTTCCAAGGCTGATATTGTCAAAGCACACCGCAGTATGATGCAGAAATTTCACCCTGATCGTGGCGGTAGTAATTATCTGGCGGCAAAGATAAATGAGGCGAAAGAATGTTTGCTTCAACGCGTCGAGGATTAATGCTAATAACTGCACTGATGGGCTGGTAGTTTGTCCAATAACTTCTAAAGTTAGGGCACCTACAGATGTTTTAGAGACATATGAGACAACGTAAAAAAGACCTTTTGGCTGTGCTGGCACTGGTAGCTGTGATGCTTGCTACAGCGGTACTGTGGCCGAAGGGAAATACGCATATCCTGCCAGTGCGTACATTAGCCGAGATTAAGCATAGCGGACAGTTGATTGTACTGACCCAAAACAACCCTACCGTTTATTACGTGGATCGGCATGATCAGGAATCAGGACCTGAGTATGAGTTGGTTAAGGCTTTTGCCAAGCAACTTGAAGTAACACCTATTTTTATCATAAAAAACAGTGTTGTTGATTTGATGGATGCCATCAGTCGGGGTGAGGGCGACCTGGCCACGGCAGGCTTGTCGATTACCGAAAAGCGCAAGCGCAAAGTTTTATTTGGACCTGCTTACCAACAGGTAAGTCAGCAGGTGGTTTGTCGCCGTGGTGGAGAGAGCCCTCGTAAGGTAGCTGATCTGCTGAAAACTGACATGGTAGTTATTTCCGGCAGTAGCTATGAAGAGCGTCTCAAAGGATTGCAGGGAAAATACCCTGAACTCGTTTGGCACGCTACCAGTGGTCTTTATGCAGAACAAATATTGGAAAGAATCTGGCAGCGTAAAATTGGCTGTACAGTGATGGATTCCACGATCATTTCGATTAATCAACGTTATTATCCTGAATTACATGTACGTTTTTCCTTGGGGAAAAAGGATGAGCTTGCCTGGGCAATGCCCAAAGGGGCTGGAGAACTACGTCGTCAGGCTGTTAGTTGGCTTAAAGACTATAAGAAGTCCGGCGAACTCGCGCGTCTGCAGGAGTTCTATTACGGACACGTAAAACTGTTTGATTATGTTGATACCCAAGCCTTCCGGCGTCGTATTGATGAACGCTTCCCGGAGTTTAAGGACCTGTTCGAAAAGGCAGCGGCTGAAAACGGTTTATCAGTAACCATGTTGGCGGCGCAGTCCTATCAGGAGTCACACTGGGATCGTAAAGCAAAAAGCCCTACGGGTGTGCGTGGCATGATGATGCTGACTTGGCCAACGGCCAGATCGATGGGGGTGAAAAACCGTTTGAACGCCGAACAGAGTATTTTTGGCGGTGCCAAATACCTTGCTAAATTGCGTAAAAATCTGGCCGATGAGTTGCAGGAGCCGGATTTAACCTGGATGTCGTTGGCTGCCTATAATGTCGGACTAGGACATTTAAGAGATGCACAGACTTTGGCTAGGCGTCAGGGTAAGGATCCAAAGCGTTGGCATGATGTGAAAGTGATGCTGCCGCTGTTAAGGGATAGAAAATATTATTCAACCCTTAAATATGGATATGCCCGGGGTTCAGAGCCAGTGCAGTATGTGCAACAAATACGTCAGTATGAACAGATTTTGCAACAGGTTGTTGGCGAGCAAAGTGCGCTGGTTTTTTTACGCCCGCGTAGCAGTAACTGATCCGTTGCTATATTGTTCAAAGCTCTCGTTATTTACACACGTTGCAGTTTGAATAGGGTCAGTGTGTAGGATAGCGTGTAAAGAGTACCAATGATGGCGCCAGGCAAAATAGTCCAGAGTATTTCTGGTGTGCCTGCCCAGGCGTTAATGCTCCAGGATGTGCTGTAGAGCATTAGGCTGGTAATAAAAAACGTCAGGCAAAAGCGTGTTACAGGCTTATTACTTAGTTGAAATAACCATTCCATAATAAAAGCTGTAATCAAGGTTAGGGTGAAACTGTAACCACCCTGAGTGAACAAGGCTTTGAGAGCTGCGTTGCTGCCGTGGCTAAAATTGATGTAGTAGGCCCATCCGCCATAAACTATAAAACCCGCCGCAGCGGCCAGTAGGCCACGCAGGATTTTTGAGTGTGTAAGTGAATATTTTAATGATCTAAGCATTTAGAAAAGAGACTGTTTGGCTAATAGCCTATTTAGCTATTAATTGAGGCCAGTATTGGTCTGCATCGATAATGTAGGCTTCCTTATCTTTTAACCATTTTTTATTGATACTGCGATTGTAGTTCAAATACAGCTTACCTTCATGAACGGTGAATTGTTCAGGCTCAATGCCTGCATCGGTGTTCTGCGAGACTGCATAGGCGCAGTAGCCACCATATTGAGGTGCGTATTTCTCGGGATTTGAGTTGAATAATGCCAGGTTCTCTGCGCTGCTGAAACGCCAATTAGCCCCCATCCATTCCACTTGATATTGTTTGTTACCTTCTATGGGGCGATTTTCTGTGAAATACGCCACCGTATCATAGCCCTCAACGGCAAGATTACCAAAGAAGGTGCTGTTGATTTTATCAAGGGCGAAGGCCTGCGGTGTTAGTAGCAGGCCCAGAGGCAGCAATAGTGCCAGTAGCAGACGTTTAATCGAGGACGTTAACTTGATTGGGTTGGATGCTGTGCTCATTGTTCAGTCCCTGTAGTGTCACGGGCTTGATGTGTTCGCGCAGTGAGCCGTCAACGGCTTGCCAGCAGTGTTCGGCACAGGTTTTGCGACAATCAAAGTCTGAAATTTTGACTGGTGCATGAAAGATTAGTTCGATATCTGCGTTACGCATGCCCAGTGCCTGGATAAAGTGCGACAGGAAAGGCATGGTGGCGTACCAGGCATAATAATCACGGATCGGTTGTGACATTTTTAGCCCCTTATGGCGAGTGTAAGCCAGGGTCATTGGCTGAATCTGTATCTCGACACCTGAGTCGGTTTCGGCGGCGTGGAACAGGCTGCTTTTAAAGGGTTCAACATGTGCGCCCTCGGTACTGGTGCCTTCAGGAAACAGGATCAGGTTACCACCATCAACAAGTTGTTTTTGCAGGATTTCAACTTGCTCACGGGCCCGTCGGCTGTTGCGTTCAATAAAGAGGGTGTTTTGCAAACGAGCCAGCTTGCCTAGCAGCGGCCAGCCGGCAACCTCGGATTTAGCGACAAAGTAGCCAGGTACGATAGAACCCAGTAGAAAAATATCCAAATAGGAGACGTGGTTAGCAATATACAAGGTCGATCTTTGCCTACACAGTTGTCCGGTGACGCTGAGGCGCAGGCCAAAAATTTTGCAGAGGCCCCAGTGAAAAAAGCGAGGTAACACTTCTGTAGTAAAAGCACTGGAAGAATTGAATAAGCGAATAAAACTCATTGGTAATGTGACAAAAAATATCCACAGTAACAGCAGAGGGATTCGGCAAATAATGAGTAATAGTGAGTAGGGGCGTTTTTCAGTCATACGTCTTCAAATCTTAGTGGCTGCGAGTGTTGGAAATCGTTGGTTTCTAGTGCTCTTTGTTTCAAGAGCCCCTTGCGTTTGAAATCCTCTTATTTAGGAACCAACGTGTGATTGTCGCGCAGCATATCAGCGGCATCGACATAAATACACACGAACACCGAATTGAACACGGGGTCAATGATGGCGCAGTTACTGATGCGCGCGCCGAGTTTTAAATAGCCGCGTAGCAGGGTAGGCACCGCACTTTTGGCAACTTCCCAATCTACCTCGTCTTCACCAAGCGATACTTCATCAAGGCAGGCATGGTTTTCGACCTTGGGCATGGGGCACAGGTGTTCGGGTGCCGGATTGTGTTTGTGCAGGTAAGTTAAAATATTGGTGTGTTTAGCGATATCCATATCGTGGAAACTGGCGCAGCCAATCATCAGCTGGTATTGGTTGTCGATGATAAATTTCATCGCAAATTTCCAAATTAGCATCAAAATAGTGCCGGACCGTCCGCCCGGAATAATACAGTAACGGCTGAGCTCGAGAATTTTTTCGTAATTATTTCTCAGTTTGTCCAGACTAAAGGCTTTTTCGGTATAAAACTCCTGGTCCGGATTAAGACGTTGGTTGCTGACCAAACGTAATGTGCCGACCACCTCATTGTTGCTTTTACTGTTGGTGACGATGATGTGATAAGCATTGTCGTCCCATTCATCAATTTCACGGCCTTCAGCAATCATTTCAGGTGTTGGCGAACCATGGTTTTCCTGGTAAAACACGCGGTAACGCAGCGCTTGGGCTGCTGCAATTTCTTCACGGTTTTCAGCCAGTCGGACTTGGTAAGGGCCGGCCTGAAAGCTCAGCTTGGATGATGCAACGGCATGTTCGGCTGATTGTTGTTGTGCTTGCATAATATCCTTCTCCGATTAGGAAAAAGTGTCTGTTCAATAAGCGGCCATGATAACGCTGTTTATAAAAAAGACGTTACCCGGCTACATCCAGTTGTTGTGCTGACTTGATTTCAAGGCTCGTTGTATGGGGTTCGCTGGCATTACAAGGAGAGCCATCGTAGTAATTAAAGTTGACCCGCAATGTGCTGACGCTGATATGACTAAAACTAACTGTTTGGCCATTATCCCTGTGCATGCAGACTGAAAACGCGCCACGTTCTGGAAAATGGCTGGCGTGATATCGCTGAAGCTGCGAATCCGTTAGCTCGGTTATTTCAGTGAACTGTTGCAAACGGCTTTCAATCACAGCGTCAGTTTGAAATGACGAAGATGTTAGTGGCATATCAGGGTTTTTTATCAACTGTAATTCAGAGCCGTTCCAGCTTAATTGCCATGGATGCCCGTTCAATGACAGCACCAGTAAATCAAAGGGGCGATAATCGTTAAGCTCGATCGATTGAACGTGATTCAGCAGACTGTCAGTAGCACTGAAGTGCGATAGATTTTGCACCAACTGTCCCCTGCTTATCCAGGCGTTAGTTTCGATTTGTGC
>Ga0209395_1008345_pt1 | contig 10579 bp, 10 predicted proteins | sample GOMGulsemesocosm_3_FD_184635 | JGI IMG/M metagenome (GOLD analysis project Ga0209395, IMG submission 184635) | Methane-oxidizing microbial communities from mesocosms in the Gulf of Mexico - GOM9D Gulf of Mexico (SPAdes) (version 2) | ecosystem: Environmental > Aquatic > Marine > Cold seeps... | reverse complement strand
GAAAGCACTACATGTGCCACACGCAGGATCAAAGAATTCAACAATAGTTACCTTCGCATCAACCGGCCCTATTATCGGAGAATAATCGCGTTGTAAATGTTCAATATTTTCTTGTGTAGCACTGTTAAGTTCTTCATTCTTTTTGTTGTTATAGATGGTAGCCGTCACTATAAAAAGCACGACAAAAAAAATCACCGTAGTGATTACAATCATATTTTTTTTCATTGATAAAACCTTTTTCGATAAATAAGTAAAAGCATAATAATGGTGCTGTATGCAAAAATAGAAAGCATGGGAATGGTGATAACCCCTAGCAGTTCCAAGTTGATTTTTGAACAAGATAATTCTTCACTGCAAGGTTGCAGTGACTCGGGAATAAACCCCGAATATACTAAATAATGAAAGACAGCAAATCCCAACCCAATTACAGCCAATGGGAGGGTATAACGAACCAAGGACGGATCTATTTTTTCGCCTTGGGGAAACATCCCCACCAGAAATAACACCGCTAATGGATAGATAAAAACACGTTGCCACCAACAAAGCACACAAGGTTTTAACCCCATAACCTCACTAAAGAACAAACTACCAAATAAAGCAGTCATTGCAATTATCCAGCAAAAGAATATTAAGCCCCAACCCTGTTGGCTAACTGGTTTTGTCTTGTCATCTGTCATATGGTTAAATTATTTTATCTTGCTAGTAATAATAAAGTAAAAATGTGATTAAAGAATAGCCCTAGGACACCTTAAATTCCCTCTCAAAGTCAAATTTTAGTGAGGTTCTCATTGCGATCCTAACAACTATTTTAATTGTTTAATTTCCATTGAACCAGCGGTATTTTATCCGGATTTAACCGCTTACCTTTTAACTGTTCCATAAATAGATCCAATTAGCCTTGTCATTACATATGTAGATGGATTGATTTTTGATCTTTCTTGGTCATTTTACTGACTACTAGCTTAAACGAATTATCGATCATGCTTTCAATTTCACCTGAGAGATTGAACCACCTAAAATGATAGTATTCCAATTAGCCTTATTCATGTAATCGTTGCACTACTAATTTAGCTCAAATAGCTTATTTCGAACGATTCGACTATACTGCAAGCATTAACCATCATGAGTAATAAACAATGCAAGCACTAACAGCAAATGATGCTAAAACACAGTTTGGCGATATGTTATTAAAAGCTCAGCGCGAGCCTGTTCAAATAAACAAAAACGGTAAACCAGTTGCTGTTGTGATTTCAATAGATGAGTACCAGCAAATGGAAGAAGTTAAATTCGCTTTGTTAAAAGAACGAGCCACCCGAGCTAAAATTGATATAGAAAATGGTAATTTAGCAGAAGGGGAACAATTTATGTCAGATTTAATCTCAGGAAAATTAGATTAAATGTTCACATATAAATTTACACAAGATGCTCGTGAAGATTTACTTAACATCAGAAAATATACTTTAAAAACATGGGGAAAAGAACAATCAGCAAAGTACTTACAAGAGCTGAACAAAACTTTGCAGTTATTATCTGATAGCCCTTCTATAGGAACTCATCGAGCTGATATTTCACTAACAACTTTCAGCTTCCCTTATGTTAGCCATATTATTTATTACACATTAGATAGTAATTTTTTAATCGTATTTGCTGTTTTACATAAAAATATGGTGCCTGAAAAGCATATAGCCAAACGCAAACATCAATAACAAAATTGATAATTTATTAGTTACATATGCAAAGAAAGCGACTGCTGATCTTTCTTGGTCATTTTACTGACCACCAGCATATAAGAGTTATCCATCATTCTCTCAATTTCACCTTGAGGAATTGAGCCGTCTAGGATGATTGAATTCCAGCTAGATTTATTCATGTGGTAGCCTGGAATAACTGAGGGAAATATGTCTCGCAACATCACTGCTTCATCGGGATCACACTTTAAATTCATCCAAAAATGAGTTTTAGCCTCGTCGCTAGTTTTAGCACTTTTTGCGGTACTGCCATGAGCGATAGTGGCAAACATTTTATTTTTAACCTTAAACACTTTGCAGTCGTCACCAAAGGGATAATAAAGTGATGTTTGGGGTTTGGACAATAAGTATGTCTCGACTTGCTGCTCGTTCAAACTTTTCATCATTCAACCCTGAATTAACCGTCTTTCATCTTATTGTGAGTACTTTGTTACACTGTTTATAAGATTGCAAGCGGATAATTGATGACAATTCCCCTAACAATGGCACAATATACCCATTCTACTTCAAGATGCATGGTTCAGTGGGAATTTAAAAGACTTTAGGCAAGGCATTCATTGTAAAGAATGGTTATTCCCTTCTTAAAATGAATAACGCGGCATAAAGTCTTTTAAAACCCACCCGAAGGGGAACACAGAGCAACCCCACTTTGTTGTTGCCTCCAAGGATGGAGGTACTTAGTTTTTGCCTGGAGCAAAAAAACTGTGCACCAATTTGTAAGGGAGTGCCATGACTTCATTGGTGCGCCTAAAAGTTAAATTGCTCTGTGCTCCTGAATAAGCATCTTGAAGTAGAATGGGTATAGTCGTAAGATAATAAAAAGGATAATAAATGAAAGGCTTAATTAGCTTGTTATTGGTTTTAGTGTGCAATATCAGTGTTGCCGTAGAACAAGCAGAAACCATTTTCAAACAGCATGCGCCATCTCTTTATCAAATACGTTTGATAGACAAAGCCAGTGGAGAAAAGTCTTCAATAGGTTCAGGTTTTCAAATAAGTTCAGATGGATTAATCGCAACCAATTATCATGTCATTTCGAGTTATGCTCGCCACCCTGAGAAATACCGCATTGAATTTTTGGATAACCAAGGAAAGAAGGCGCACCTTGAACTTAAAAGTATCGACGTTATTAATGATTTAGCGCTAGTCAAACGAGACGTTGAGCAGGAAATGCCGTTTTTCACCATTGCCAACAGTGTGCCAACAAAAGGTGAAGAACTATATTCTCTTGGTAACCCTCATGACTTAGGGATGATTGTTGTTCCTGGTACGTATAACGGCTTAAAAAAAGAATCTTTTAATGACCGTATTCATTTTACCGGTTCAGTGAATTCTGGCATGAGTGGTGGTCCCGTTGTTAATAAAAATTCAGATGTAGTTGGTATTAACGTGGCAACTTCAGGTAATCAAATTGGCTTTTTGGTGCCACATGATAAATTACTCGCCTTAGTTAAGACTTATAAAGAACAAAACAATTTAACAATAGCTCAACAAATGGAGCAACAACTCAATCAAAATCAAAAAAAACTTATCGGTACTTTGCTCGACAGTAATTGGCAACTAAGAAAACTAGGCGAAGGCTTGATCCCCACAATAGATGTGCCTTTTATTCGTTGCTGGGGGGAATCTAACGCAGATAAATCTGATGCATTAGTGATGCTTGCTGTTGCCAACTGCTCATTAGAAGAAAATACTTATATTTCGGGCAACTTTTTTACTGGCGCCTTAGAGATGGAATTTCGTTACATGCAAGCTAAGAAATTAAGTGATGTTAAATTTTATCAGTTATTTCAACGTCAAATTGCACGGGTAATGCCAGGTAATAAAGCAGGTAAAGATGATGTCACTGAGTTTCAATGTCAGCACGATATTGTGATGCCAGAAAATCAACTGATTAACAATAAAGCTATCTTATGTACTCGTGCATATAAAGACTTTAATGACCTTTATGATGTATTGTATTTAGGCATTTCTATTGACCGAGACGATCAAGCTTTTATCAGCCACTTCACACTTGCTGGCGTTGCTCAAAATAGCGCGCAAGCATTTACCAGCAAGTTTATGGAGTCTGTGTCATGGAAATAATCATTGAAGAAATCAGCAGAGGACACAAACTGCTGGGTCGTCATAAATTTGCTAAACAAAGCATTAATGTCGGTCGAGGTTATCACAGCGATATTATCCTTTCAGATCCCCATGTTTGCGCTGAGCATTTATCAATAGAGTTTGATGGTGATAATTGGCTCATTGCCGATCAAGATAGCATTAATGGCTGCTTTTTAGATGATGGCAACAAACCCGCTAATGGTCACATTGTTCGTTCCGGCGATGTTATAACCTTAGGAAAAAGCCAAATTAGAGTAGTATTTCCTCACCACCCGGTTGAAACAAGTATTACCCTCAGCCCTTTTGAAAATTTAATTAATTTAACCAAACACCCGGTGGCACTTTTTGTAAATATCGCACTGTTTGCCATTATTACCGGCTGGATGTTTTTCTTAAATAACCCCAAAGAAGTCACCTTTACTCAGTTATTTGTCCCCTCAATAGGGTTAACATTAATGTTTGCGATTTGGCCTGCAAGCGTGGCCTTGATTTCGCATTTAACAAAACATGATGCCAGAATATTCACTCAACTTGGGCTTTGTTTTGTTTTTTATAATCTCACTTGGTTCAGTGACTTTATTGAAGCGCTAGTTAAGTTTAATACTTCAAGTCAATTTCCGCTTACCGCGTTATTGGCTTTGTTACCTATTAGCATTGCCTTTTGCTTATTTTGGCTCAACTGCTACGTTGGTTTTCATATGAGCAGTAAACGAAGAACCGTTGTCGCCGTTTGTTTAACAACATTATTATTTGGTGGAAGTTTCTTGATTGAGATGAGTAAAAAACCAGATTTTAGTATTAGACCTCACTTTAACTCAACGTTATTAACACCAAGCTTCATGTTTGCCAAAAGCAGTAGTGTTGATGAATTTATTGAAAACAGTAATGGGTTATTTAGTGAAGCTAAAAAAGCAACTAAAGAGGATGAGTAGCATATTGGCTTAAAAATTAAGCCCGTATTAATGAGGTGTTAAGTACTTTTTCTTCGAGTAATTTTCTTTTAAATACGCTTGAAGTTTGAGCAGCTCTTTTTCGCCAAACCATTTTTTATGTGCTAGATAATAATTTTCATTTTGATACATGGTGATGAGGGTTCGATTAATATCGTTAATGATTTTTTTACCTAATTCACCCTTAGAGCAGCTAAAATGAGCAATTAAATAAGGTGGAGCGCCTGCTATGGTATACTGTTCAAGTAAAGGTGCTTGCTGTTTAGTTGGATTCATATCGATAGGCAAAGCCAATAAAAAATCTACCCGCTTAGCATATAACATCGCTTCTAACGCCACTACTCGATTAATACCTCCACGAAAATAAATGTTATCCTGATTCACCTTAGCTATTTCACTATCCAAAAACTTACCAAAAGACACTCCTTCAGTAACACCAAGGGTATGTGTTGGCAAGTGCTGAAAAACCGACTTAATCGAACTGATTTCGTTATCTCTAGTAAAGAGCGTTGACGGCAAAGTGGTACTTGGGCTAAAACGAAATAATTTATGTGTCAAATAAAAAGCTTGAGGCGTTGAAAATATTGAATAGGTTTCTCTTTTGCTTAATTTTGCCCGATTAGCAACACATGCATTGTCATTATTTTTCAATAAATAGTCGATCCTTTTTACTGATACACGTTTAAGCTTTACGTCATAATTCTTCAACTGAGCAATAATACGACTTTCTATATAAGAGGCAACTGAAGTTGTTGGCGAGGTTTGTTCTAATAAATTCTGATTTTCTTTTTTATCTTCAACAAGCCAAATAACATCCGTTTTCGGTTCAATGGTTGCATCGAATACAGTTGCTCTTATTGGTAAAGAAAAGAAAGTAATGATAAAAGCACTAAGTAAGTTAATGTTCATTTAATACTTTCCAATGGGCTTATCATTAAGCGTAGACAATAAACCAAAGTGTAGCAGGCTGAATAAGATATTCAGCCTGCTACAAGTAATTATGGCTTCGAAATAAATCCAACCGCATCATAAACCGAAGTTAATATTTTACTGGCACGCTCTGATGCTTTTTCAGCACCACTGCGCATCACTTGTTCCATATAAGCTTGGTCATTACGGTATTGATGATACTTTTCTTGAATAGGCTCAAGCATTGATACTACAGCATCAGCCACATCACCTTTTAAATGACCGTACATTTTATCTTCATATTGCGGTACTAACTGTTCTACTGTTTGACCGGTAGTACAAGACAACAAAGACAATAAGTTTGAAACACCCGGCTTCTCAGCAACGTCAAAATAAATACGCGCTTGTTCGTCTGAATCAGTCACGGCACGTTTAATCTTCTTAGTGATTTTTTTCGGCTCTTCTAACAAACCAATAAAATTGCTTGGGTTGGTATCAGACTTTGACATTTTTTTGGTCGGCTCTTGTAAGCTCATCACCCGCGCACCAAATTCAGGAATATAAGGCTCAGGTACGACAAAAACATCACCATAAAGATTATTAAATCGAGTGGCAATATCACGGGCTAACTCTAAATGCTGCTTTTGGTCATCACCAACTGGCACACGATCCGCACGGTATAATAGAATATCAGCCGCCATCAATACCGGATAAGTAAATAAACCTGAGTTCATATTCGCTTCTGACTTTTGCGACTTATCTTTATATTGAGTCATGCGATTTAATTCGCCCATTTGGGTATAACAATTTAATACCCAACTTAACTGTGCATGCTCTGGTACATGAGACTGAATAAATATAGTGCTTTGCTCTGGGTCAACACCACATGCAAGATATAAAGCTAAACCATCGAGTGTAGCTTTACGAAGGGCTTCAGGTTCAGGACGAACAGTAATGGCATGCTGATCAACCAACATATAATAGCAATTATGGCTATCTTGCATATTAACCCACTGCTTAAGTGCGCCTAAATAGTTGCCGATAGTTAATTCGCCCGATGGCTGACAGCCACTTAATACAACAGGTTTACTCATGATATTTTTACCTAATAACTCTATATAAATGTTAAAAACTGAATTATGTTCAATTCTTGATTAATTTTTTACCGTGGCAAGTTGCTCACGCATCTCATCAATCGCTTGTTTGTAGTCTGGTTTTGAGAAAATTGCTGAGCCGGCAACAAACATATCAGCCCCAGCTGCGGCTATTTCAGCAATATTATCGGCTTTGACACCGCCATCCACTTGTAAACGAATATCATAGCCACTGGCATCAATTTTCTCGCGGACTAATTTTAACTTATCCAACGTCGTTGGAATAAATGACTGACCACCAAAACCAGGATTTACTGACATTAATAAGATGACATCAAGCTTATCCATAACAAAATCTAAGCAATGCAACGATGTTGCAGGGTTTAATACTAAACCAGCTTTACAGCCATGATCTTTGATCAGCTGCAATGTTCTATCGATATGATCACTGCCTTCAGGATGGAAGGTAATAATATCAGCCCCTGCCTTTGCGAAGCCAGGGATAAGGCTATCAACAGGCTTTACCATTAAATGTACATCAATAGGCGCTGTTATGCCGTAGTCTCTAAGCGACTGACAAATCATTGGACCAAACGTCAAGTTGGGAACAAAATGATTATCCATAACATCAAAATGAACAACGTCAGCACCGGCGGCCAATACGTTAGCGACATCGTCACCTAAACGAGCAAAATCTGCAGATAATATAGAAGGAGCAATTAAATATTGAGACATGATTTGATCTTCGCGAGTTAAAAACAGCGCTACTTTACCTTAAAATTGCCAATTAATCGACCACCAATGCGTTGCACTTTTTTTGCACAATCCGATAATTACTTGCACCACGATCGCTCACCTTCCCAAAAGAAAAATTATCCCCTCTTTTTATGGATGCCACCAACCACTTGAAAATAAACAAATAAATATGATTATTGGTTTTTAATTGAGAACAGGCATCTTCTTTGCAATTTCAAAACTAACAACAATAAACTTAATGAGTAATACATGAAAAATACACTACTAAAAATCGCACTTGCTTCAACACTGTTAACTACCTCTGTTACTTCTTTTAATGCTTCTGCTGATGGTCTTGCTGGCGTTGAAGGTTTAAGTGGTAATGCTGCAGTGGTATCACAATACTTTTTCCGTGGTATAGCACAAACAACAACGGCTTCAGCTAGCGGTGGTTTTGATTATGAAAAAGGCGGTTTTTACGCTGGTACATGGGCTGCCGACGTACAAGACGGTATTGAAATTGATTTTTATGCTGGTTACGGCATTGAAACAGAAAGTGGTCTAAGTTTAGGTGCTGGTTTTACTACTTATCAATATACTGGTGATTTTGATTCTGCTTACAATGAACTTAACTTAAGTGCTGGCTACGGCATATTCTCAGTTTCTTATAACGTAGGTACTCATGAAGAAGATAAAGGCTTAGGGATCGACGAAGCGGATTATGACTTTCTTTCTGTAACTGTAGAAGCCGATTCAGGACTTTATGCAACATTTGGTACTTGGGGACAAGACTTCTCAGGTGATTATGTTGAAGTTGGTTACGGAACTTCAGTAGGTGGTTTTGACCTTGGTGTAGCGTTAATTTCTAACGATGAAGATTTAGACCTTGAAACGGGTGCCGGTGATGAATCATTGGTATTTAGTATTGCTGCTTCATTCTAAACAGTATTTTCACTAGCAACGGTAAAAATACCGTTGCTAGTGAACTCCCCTAAACTATTACCTCTAAAAATAAATCCGTTTCCATTATTATTCGTGTATCAAAGCTTCTCTTACTGGCATTTTCATAATTTTTTGCATTGGGATCAAAGATGCTATGGTGGTAACTGCAATACTAATAGGTAAGGTATAGACAAATATTAGTGGATTTAATACCAGTTCAAAAGGCGTTTGAATAAGTAATATTCCTAAAAAATAAGCAACAACTAAACTTAATGGCAATGTCACAATACAACCTACACACCATGCAAGAAATCCAATAAATACCGCTTCAGCAAATATCATTTTTGCTAATTCACTATTAGCCGCACCAATCGCTTTTAACACCCCAGTTTCTCGTGTTCTTTCGATAATATTTGTCATCATAGTTAACATAATACCGTTGCTAGCGATAAAAATAATGATGATGGTCAATAGCATCATCAAATAAAATACAATTTCAAAATGATCTTCTACTACATCGACACTTTGCCATGCGGTATTTATATAACTAAAGGCAAAATCCTGCTGTTCGGCTAATTTATATAGGTCGTTTTTTAGTTGTTTCAACGACGATTTACTGTGACTATTGGCAGTAATATATACACCATTAGCCTTACTTAAATTTGCATTACTACTGGTATAAATACTAGCTGAGCCAATGTTTCTAACAATGCCTACAAGTTTGAACAGTACTACCTTACCTTTCGTTTCAATATTTACGCTTTCACCTATCGTTAATTCGGGCATATGTTTAATGACCATTTGACTAACAACCACCTCAGGTAACTCTGCAGAGTTGTCATTACTTAACCATCGACCGTTAATAATAGGCATGTTAAGCATCGATGAAGTTGGCTGTAAATTAGTTAAGGTAACTAGTAACTTGTGCGATTCAAGGTTCTTTGTTACTTGTTCTCCGGCATCAATATGATCATCAATAATTGCCGCTCGTGAGCGACTAAATGCTTCTAGCGATGTTGTATTTTTTACTCCGTTCAGCATATTGAACGTTTTTTTCATGGATACGTTTTGTTTGAACTTGACTTCGACACCCCAGTTTTTAGAAGCCTGCTCAACCGCTATTGCATTATCCATAGTTCGAGTAATATTGAAGGTAGCAATTAAAAGCGCAACTGAGAAAGCTAATACCGACACAGTTAAGATAAAGCGCTCTCGATTACGCAAACTATTTCGAATGGCTAAAGAGGTTGCTGGACTAAAATGAGTAAATTTGACAATCAAGCGTTCAAAAGCAGTATCTTGGTATTCAGTATGTTCATTATACTCTAGCAATGTTTCTCTGATGGTAAGTCGACTTGCTCGCTTTATTGGTACAAAAGCCGCCAACAATGGTATTCCTATCCCTACCACTACTTGTACTACCAACACCCAAAAAGGTATATGATAACTTTCAATATTAAAGTTCATCATTGGCATTAACATATCGACATACCAAGTCGCGACATAAAGTGCTAACGGCATGCTTAACAACATCCCCATAAGCCCCAACAAAATAACGCCACGGTAATAAATATGGCTGATCTGATTTATACTCGCCCCAAGTGATTTCATTACACCAATTTGAGAGAGGTGTTTACTGAGTGTGGCAGAGATAAGGTTAAACACTAAAACGGCACTTAATATACAACACAACACTGCAAATACTTTTTGGATCATAAACATCCCTCCAGTAATATTGGCATGTGGATGCTCGCCTGGCGATGCTATCTTAAAATTTGACACTTGATAGTGGTTGTCAATTAACCACAACTTTAACTCTCTTGCGACTAACGACATTTGCTGCTTATTTGGACTTTGTTCATTAGCTGTTTTTTTTACACTGACTTTTAATTGATTAAAGTAGACCTCTCCCCCCATATTCATCAGTGTTTGAGCTGAAATATAACCATAAACAACATTTTCCCATTCCGCTTGTGCAAGACCTACATCATGTGCTGTGCCAGCCATTGTTAATGTCGCAGATAAACCAGCTGAGGTTTTTAGTTGTACCTTTTCGTTAATATCCGCACCAAGTACAGTAACGGCTTGTCTTTCG